>Ga0153915_10005041_pt1 | contig 12249 bp, 9 predicted proteins | sample Opewatmetagenome_2_FD_107003 | JGI IMG/M metagenome (GOLD analysis project Ga0153915, IMG submission 107003) | Freshwater wetland microbial communities from Ohio, USA - Open water 3 Core 3 Depth 3 metaG | ecosystem: Environmental > Aquatic > Freshwater > Wetlands | place: USA: Ohio, Lake Erie... | reverse complement strand
ATATCGAGACCGTGCGAGAACGCTGCGCTCGCGCGAGTGGTGTCGCCGTGCTCGAGTCGTGCGGCGCCTTCGGCATTCGCAAGACGCAGCTTGGTGCGTGCCGTGCCTGCATAAGCGCCTGCAGCCGCCAGACAGCGACTCGCTACCGCATCGCTGCTCTCGAGCCTGGACGCTTCGCGTAGACCCAGCAGCGCGTTGAAGACCGCGAGCTTCCCGGCGGGGCTCAGCGTGTCCGGGTCGGGCAGATTGAGGCACGTGGCTTCCGTGCCGACATTCGTCATCGAGCGATCTGCTGCCACGTCCACAGTCGCATCCGGCGCTTCGGCGTTGGGGGAGTCTTCGGCGGATTCGTGCAGTGCCAGTGCGAGCAATTCCGGACAGTCGAGCGACGATGCGCGCGATAGATTTGTATGCCCTTCGGCGATGCTGCCCACCTGCACGAGAAGCGTGCCCAGCCGCGCAAACCCCATGCGCGTGCCGTCGCAGTCCGCGGTTTGCCCATGCAATCGAATCGAGACCCGACTCGATCGCTCGCTGCGACGAAACAGCCCGGCCATGCCTTGCAGTCGTCCAAGGTTGCCCCAGATGTCGGCGATCAGCTCGGGTTCCAGGCCCCGTGGCAGCACGCGCAGCGCGTCGGCATAGTCCTGCAGCGCCACGTTGAAGTCGCGTGCCTCTTCGGCCAGGGTCGCCATGTTCTGCCGCGCGCGTGCGTAGCATTCCCAGTCGCGCATCGTCTCGCACTGGCTCGCGGCTTGCGCGAACAGTTGCGCGGCGTGGGCCGTATCGCCGGACCGGTATTCCATGAAGCCGCGCAGAATGTCGAGCCGCGGTGCTTCGCGCGCGCCGAACGTCGCGCCTTCCGCAAGATTCTGCGCAGCCTTGAGCAATTCGAATACACGTGCACGGCGCACGTCCGCCGCGCTCTGCACGGTTTCGAGCAGGGTTCGCGCCTGCAGGCTGACGAGACTGCTGCGCATTCCGCGATCCGCGTTTGCGTCGAGGTCCGCGAGTGCCCAGGTGGCGAGGACGTTGGCGCCCGCCTCGTTGCTCAGTTTCTGATAGGCGAGCTCGGCCATCGCGTGGCGCGACAGCGCTGCGCGATGCCGATCGAATTGCCGGAGATCGCGCGCGGCCGCCAGGTAAGCGTCGAATGCGCGCTGGAAGTCGCCGTTCTGCACCGCTCGGCCCGCCGCCGCGAACGCGTGCTCTGCACGGAGTCGCGAATTTTCCGACGGCGCAAGACGATCGACCGATACACAGACTTCGCCCACGATGTCGGGCGAATCGCGCGACTGCACGGTCAGGATGGCTGACTGCCTGGCAAGGGATTCAGGCACAAACGTCATGACGCCGAATCGCTCGATCGGCGAACGTGCGGACTCTCGCGCGAGCGACGACGTAACTGGAGACGCCGCAGACGAGGCGGACGATGGCACGCGTGCATCAGCGCCAGAGGTTGCGGCGTTCGTGCTCGATAGCGTGGCGATCAGCGAGATGCCCCGCTGCTCAACGGTGATACGCAACGGACCACCTGTCGTTGAGGGGATATCGAACGCGACGGGCCGCGTGCCGCTGATGGGTTTGCACTGTTGCGCCATCACCGGCTGCGGCGCCTCGTGAGATGTGCACGAGACCAGCGAGACGGTGAAACAGATCAGCCACGGAGCGAGGTTCGCGCGGACTCGCCGCGCCAGCGCCTTCATGGCTGTTAAACGTCGTCGCAAAGCCGGAAGCTCTTCAGGGACGGTGCGGCTCATCTTCTACGCCATGCGACCGGGGCCGCCAAGGCCCGGCCGTCGCCCAGGGCGGCTTGGCGGCTGAGAAGGCCGCAACGTATGCTGCGCGCGCTACACGCGGAAGGTCCCGGGGGAATTTCAATGGCCCAGACGAGCATCGAATCCGTCCTGCTGGAAGCGCGCACGTTCGAGCCCGCTCCCGAATTCGTCGCCGGCGCGCAGTTGAAGCCGGCGGAAGTCGAGGCGTTGTACGCGCAGGCGGCCGCGGACCCGATCGGTTTCTGGAGCGATCTCGCCCGTCGCGAGCTGCACTGGCACGAGCCGTTCACCGTGACGCTCGATGATTCCCACGCGCCGAACTATCGCTGGTTCACCGACGGCAAGCTGAACGTGTCGTTCAATTGCCTGGACGTGCACCTCGCCGAGCGCGGCCACAAGACGGCACTCATCTTCGAAGGCGAGCCCGGCGACACGCGGCGGCTGAGCTACCGCGAGCTGCATGCGCAGGTGTGCCGCTTCGCCAACGCGCTCCAGGCGCGCGGCGTGAAGAGCGGGGATCGCGTCGTCATCTACATGCCGCTCATTCCCGAAATCATCGTGGCGATGCATGCATGCGCGCGCATCGGCGCCATTCATTCGGTGGTGTTCGGCGGGTTCTCCGCTCCCTCGCTGAAGGATCGCATCGAAGACGCGGGCGCGAAGCTTCTCATCACGGCGGATGGCGGTCGGCGCGGCGGTCACGTGGTCGAGCTGAAAGCCGCGGCCGACAAGGCGCTGGCCGCCGGCTGCCGCACGATCAAAGAGGTGATCGTCTGCAAGCGCACCGGCCACCAGGTCGCGATGAAAGCCGGGCGCGATGTGTGGTGGGACGAGGTCGTCGAAGGCCAGGCGCCCGTGTGCGATCCGGTCTGGGTCGACGCGGAACATCCCTTGTTCCTCCTCTACACGTCGGGCTCCACGGGCAAGCCGAAAGGCATTCAGCACTCGAGCGCGGGGTACCTTCTCGGCGCGAAGGTGACGAGCCGCTGGGTGTTCGATTTTCGCGAGGACGACGTGTACTGGTGCACGGCGGACGTGGGCTGGGTGACGGGCCACAGCTACGTGGCGTACGGGCCGCTGGCCGCCGGCGCCACCGTGGTGCTCTACGAAGGAGCGCCAACGTTTCCGGATGGCGGGCGCTTCTGGAAGATCTGCGAAACGCACGGCGTCACGCTGTTCTACACCGCGCCGACGGCGATTCGCGCGCTCATGAAGCTCGGGGACGCGCTGCCTGCCCAGTACGACCTGTCGAAGCTCCGCTTGCTCGGCACCGTCGGCGAGCCCATCAATCCCGAAGCGTGGATGTGGTATCGCGAAGTCATCGGCGGCAATCGCTGCCCGATCGTCGATACGTGGTGGCAGACGGAGACGGGCGCCATCATGATTTCGCCGATCCCGAGCGTGACGGCCACCAAGCCGGGCTCGTGCACGAAGCCGTTGCCGGGAATCGATGCGGACATCGTCGACGACCGCGGCAACACTGTGAAGGGCGCGGATGCGGGCGGCTATCTCGTCATTCGCCGGCCGTGGCCGGCGATGTTGCGGACCATCTACGGCGACAACGAGCGCTACCTCTCGACGTACTGGGCGAAATTCGACAACCGCTTCTATGTTGCGGGCGACAGCGCGCGCCGCGACAAGGACGGCTATTTCTGGATCATGGGGCGCATCGACGACGTGCTGAATGTCGCCGGTCATCGGCTCGGCACGATGGAGATCGAATCCGCGCTCGTTTCGCATCCGCGCGTGGCGGAAGCCGCGGTGGTCGGCAAGCCGCATGAAGTCAAGGGCGAGTCCGTGTTCGCGTACGTGGTGTGCCGTGGCGAACGGCCGACGAGCGATGCGGCCGCGCTCATTCAGACGCTGCGCAACTGGGTTTCGCAGGAGCTGGGCGCCATCGCGCGTCCCGACGACATTCGCTTTGCCGACAATCTGCCGAAGACGCGGTCCGGCAAGATCATGCGCCGGCTCCTGCGCAACATTGCCCGCGGTGAGGAAATCACGCAGGACGTGTCGACGCTCGAGAACCCGGCGATTCTCGATCAGCTGCGCGGCGCGGATGCCGGCAGTGCGAGGCCGGTCGCCCCGCGGCCGGCGCCGTCCGCGTCCCGATACCGCGCGGCTGATCGGAAGGCTGCGAAGGCCAAAGCGAAGAAGGCAAAGCCCGCGAAATCGAAAGCTACGCTGCAAATCAAGTCGAAGGCAGCCGTGAAAGCGAAGGCGAAAAGGAAAGCGGCAAAGCCGAAGCGCGGGCGCACGCCGGCCGCCGCTGCGAAGCGCCTGGGCAAGAGCCTCAAGCGCCTGGCGAAGAACAGCGTGCGCACGCTGTCCGGCTCGCTCCCGCGCAAGGGCAAATCGAAGCGGGCGAAGAAGAAATAGCGGAGCTGAGCGGCGCGAGATGCGCTCGCACGCCGAGCGACGCGTTCGGCAGCGCCTTACTGCGCCAGGTTTCGCCTATTGGCCCTCCGCGGCACGTGCGACAACGCGGAATCGCACCTGGATACCGTCTTCCACGCGCAAGGCGCCGCCTAACAGGCTGAAGGGCGTGAGACCGAGGTCGGTCTGCTTCAGCGGGAACTCGCCACTCACGCGCAACTCGTCGCAGGTCATTTCGTAGTGCAGCGGCACGGTTACGGAGCGCACCTGGTCGCGTACGGTGACGCGCACCTGAGCCTGCGCACCTTCGGCCGTGCGCTCGATGCGCTCCGACTGAAGCAGGATTTCCGGGTAGTGCTCGCCGTCCAGCAGTGCCGTGCCAAGCAAGTTCCTGCGCGTACCTTCCCTGGCCGACTCCGGCACGTCGGGCGGAAAGTCCGGGCCTTCCAGCGTGCGCAGATCCGCCTCGTCGATGACGAGCTCGTTCACCGGAACGCGCATCTCAAAGGAGGCGCCCGTGACTTCCGGCGGAGCGTAGGCCACACCGGTGAGCGTGTGCGACGCCACCACATGGTTGTGCCCGGCCTTCGCGAGCGGGCCGCCGCGATAGACGAGCACAGTGAGGAGCGATTCTCTCGAAACGACGGCAAACGCGCGTCCCTCGCGCGAAATCGCCTGCGGCGCAGGTGTGGGCGCGGGCGGCGCTTCGCGCACGGGCCGTCCCGCGCACGCTGCAAGCAGAACCGCAAGGAGGACGACCGCGGAGGCTCTGATTTTGTAAGCTGCGCCCATCCGACTAAGCTTAAACACATGGCTATCCGAAACACTACCTTCCGCTGGGGTTCGCTCGCACAGCTCCTGCACTGGGCCATCGTCGCGCTCATCATCACGCAGTTCGTGCTCGCCAACATGTCGGACAACCTGCCGCTCGGCATGGCGAAACTCGCCATGCTGGCCCGGCACAAGTCGGTCGGCATCACCATTCTCGGGCTCGCGATCGTGCGTCTGCTCTGGCGCGGGCTGAATCCCACGCCGGAGCTGCCCAACACGCTGAAACCGTACGAACGGGTGCTTGCCAAGGTCACGCACACCGCGCTGTACGCGCTCATGTTCGCCATGCCGATCACCGGCTGGATCATGTCCTCGGCGCGCAATTTTCCGGTGAGCTGGTTCAAGCTCGTCCAGCTTCCCGACCTCGTGGCGCCGAGCCGCCCGCTGTACGACGCCATGCACGAAACGCACGAGTTCCTGGCGTGGACGCTGGTGGCGGTCGCGGTTCTGCATGCGGTCGCGGCGCTCAAGCATCATTTCGTCCTCAAGGACGACGTCCTGCGCAGGATGCTTCCCTTCACCCGAACACGTTGAGGAGTTCACCGATGGTCGAGTATCTACGCACCGCGCTCCGTGCGGGCTCGTTTCTCGCGGCGATCCTCTGTGCCGGCGCTGTGTCCGCCGCCGCCGCCGCGGCGCCGCCCGTGCACTACACGCTCGATGCGCCGCGCAGCTTGCTGCGCTTCTCCTTCGTGCAGGCCGGCGCCACCAACACCGGGCACTTCAACAAGTTCACGGCCGATGTCAGCTTCGCCGCCGACAACCCGGCGGCCAGCAGGATCGACGTGGTGGTCGACGTGACTTCGCTCGATACCGGCGACAAGGAGCGCGACGATACGTTGAAGGGCGCGGATCTCTTCAACATCGCGAAGTTTCACGATGCCCGCTTCACGACCACGCGGATCACGGCGGCCGGCCCGTTACGCTTCGATGCGCTCGGCAAGCTCACGATCCGCGACGTGACGAAGGAGTTGCGGGTGCCGCTGACGTTCCAGACGAAGATCGAGCAAGGCAAGAACATGGGCTACATGAGCGGCCGTGTCACGATCAAGCGGCTCGATTACGGAGTCGGTCAGGGGGAGTGGAAATCGACGGAATGGGTGAACGACGACGTCACCGTGACGTTCTCGCTGCGCCTGGTCCCGGCCACCTGAAACGCTCCGTGCCGTCGGCCATCCGCGGTGCGCGCCGGCCCGCCATCGACGCGCCGCGCGCACCCGGATGCCTCATTCACGTGGGCCGCATCTTGAGCTTCGACGTGCACAGGTCATAGATGGAGCCCATCAGCACCTGAACGGAATGCGTCATCGCCACCTCGATCCCCCTGAGCGCCGCCTGACGAATCGACTCGGTCAGCATCGCAAGCTGCTCTTCGCTCAGGTTTTCCGGCACGCGGGTCTTGATCTGCACGGAGGGAATGTCCTCCACGATCTGTCGCAGCACTTGGGTTACGCAGTCGGCTTTCGCGCGCATCAGTGCTTCGTCGTCGCCGAACAGGGTTCCGATGGTGAGCAGCCCGTCCACCGTCTTGTCGTGAGTCTGTTCCCACTCGCGCTCGGTGCCGAAGCTGGCGTGTATGACTTGTCCCATGATCGCCTCGCTCTTGCGGATCGAGGCTGGCGCCGCAAGTTTTGTGCCTCGGTGCGGCGGAATCCGGGTATGGCGCATTCGGGCGCCGCCCGCGATGCGACTCCGGGTCGGGGCGGTCGCGCGTGTTCGCCCCGCTGGCGCACACGCACAGGTGCCTCAGATGTCCGAGCCGTCGCGCCTCGTCATGCGCCCCCGGGCGTGCGGCGCGTTCCACACCATGTCCACCTCGGGCTCGGAGTAATACGCCGTGTCATTCGCGTCCCGGTTGCTGACTTCGAGGTACACGGCCGGGCGGTCGCTGCGATTGACCAGCTTGTGCCCGTCGCGCGAGTTGGCGGGGAACCCGGCACAGTGCCCGGCGCGCAGAATCTGCTCGCCGCCATCCGTGCACAACACGACTTCGCCCTCCAGGATGTAGACGAACTCATCCTCGTGCGTATGCCAGTGACGCATGGAGGATTCCTTGCCGGGCGGCAAAACCGTGCGGTTGATGCCGATCATGGTGAGCCCCGCAGCATTCCCGAGCTGGCGTTTTTCGCGCGGCAGAACGCGCGAGCGATACGGTTCCGGATAGATCGTGCCAGTGCGCGGCTCGACAGTGGCAGGGTCGACTGCTGGTTTCTGCAACGTCATCAGAATGTCCTGCGTTACGCGACTGAATGCGCGGAAGCGATTGGCTCGCGCCGCGCGTCTGCGAGAGGATGCCAGACTTCCGGATGACTGCAATACTCAACGACGTCGGCGAATGTGTCGACGCCGTGCTGCGCCGGCTTGGCCTCGAGCATCCCCAGTCGTTGCGAGAACGGTTCCTGCGGCGCCTGGTGACGGGTGCTCTGCGCGCTACGACTGCCTGAACGGATCTCCATGTGAAGGAGGCGCCCTCGGGGCACGCCTCCTCGAACATGCAAGTCACCCGGCTACTGCAACTCGGCCAGCAGATCCTTCGCGCCGTACACCTTCGACAGCGCTTCGCGGATGATCGCGGGATGGACCGCCACGGTGCGATTCATCGCGTCATCGAACCAGTACGAGCCGGAGATCGAGTGGATGTTGCCGTCGAACACGAGCCCCACGATGTTGCCGCGCGCATTGATCAGCGGGCTGCCGGAATTACCGCCGATGATGTCGTTGTTGGTGGCGAGGTCGAACTTTGTGCTCATGTCGAGCTGATCCTTCACCTTCATCCAGCTCTGCGGGACCGCAAAAGGAGCCTGCCCCGTTGCGCGCTCGAACAGCCGTGAGAGGTGCGTGAACGGGGCCACGTCAGCGCCGTTTTCCTTCCAACCCTGCACGGATCCATAGCTGAGTCGCAGTGTGAACGTGGCATCCGGATACACACTGGTGCCGAGCGCAGCGAAGCGCGCCTTTGCGATCTTCTCCGATGCAACTCGAGTCACCGCTTCGACCTCGTCCTCGTATTGCTTGCGTACCGCGCGCGCGCGTTCGTCGACGAGCTTCGCCAGCGCGATCATGGGATCATCGGAAGCCTCCACCGCAGCCGCGCCGCCGTTCCACAGCGCCATGCGCGTCTTCACGTCCATGAGCCTCGAGCCGCTGATCAGTCGCCGGGCGAGCTGATCCGGCGATTCCTTGCCGAGAAGCTGGCGTACCGTCGGATCGTCCGGCCCCAGCCACTCGCGCATGCGCTCGAGCGAGAACGACAGCGAGACCTGCTCCAGCTCCGGATAGATCGGTGTGTTCGCGGCAAGCTGCTGCTCGATTCGGGGGAGCGCGGTATCCCGATATTCGCGCAACCGATCCTCACTCTTCTTGCCGCGCTCGGCGGCGCCGCGCAGCAGCGTGCGCGCGGCGCGGAAGAGCCGGCTGTTGAAGGCCCAGCCCGCCTCGAGATACGTGTACGGCAGATTGAGCGCGCGGCCTTTCACGTCGGCCTTTTCAATGTCGGCCCACGGGTCGCCGAGCGCACTCGCGAGCGCGGCGTCCTCCGCAACCTTTGCGCGGATGGACTGTTCTTCCTGGCTCTTTCGCGCCAGCAGCGCGTCGACGTGCAACGCGTCGAGCTCCTTGCGCTGGACTTTGAGGCTGTTCTCGAGGCCGATGAGCGAGGCCTGCTCGATGCGCTCCGCCTGCTCGCTCGTCTTGCCGAATTGAATGTAGCGCCCGCGCAGTTCGGAGTTGCGCAGCAGCACTTGCGGCAGATCTACATCGCGTAGCGATTTGAGCTGCGCGACCGTCAACAATCGGTCCGTCGAGCCCGGGTGGCCGGAGATGAACACGGGCTCGTTCGCAGCCGGGCCGGCGAAATCGATCTTCATGAAGTTCGGTGTGACGGCGGGGTTGCCTTTCGAGTCGTAGGCGCGCAGCACCGACATGTCGAGGCACCAGCGTGGAAACTGGAAATTGTCCGGGTCGCCACCGAACTCGGCGATGGCGTCCTCCGGCGCGAAGACGAGGCGAACGTCGTCGTAACGCTTGTACTTGTACAGCCAGTACTGGCCGCCTTCGTACAGATTCACGGATTCGCACTTGAGCGGACCCGTCTTGCGGTCCTTGCGGCTCGCCTGCTCGCAGGCCTGCTCGAGTTGCGTCAGCGTCTTCTTGCGCATGTCGTTCGCGGACTTGTCGTCGAGGCCTTTGATGGCCGCGGCAACTTTCGCGGTGATGTCTTCATAGGACATGAGCACGTCCGCCACCTGCGACTCGCAGCGCAACTCCTTCTCACGGCCGCTCGCGACATACCCATCCGTCAGCAGGCTCTTGTCTTTGGTCGAGTGATCCTCGAGGCAGGTCCAGGAGCAATGGAAGTTGGTCAGGATCAGCCCATTCGGCGACACGAACGAGGCCGTGCAGTTGGACAGCCGTACCGTCGCCAGGCGTACGCGCTCGAGCCATGCCGGGGTGAGATCCACGCCATAGCGCTGCTTGACGAGCGCAGTCGGTGGATTGTGGAACGTCCACATGCCTTCGTCCGCGCGCGCCGCGCACACAACGAGCAGGGCCGAGAGAAGCAGGTATCGGATCTGACGCATGTCCGCCTCGGTATGTTCTTGTTGGCACGCCAATGGGCGCGCGAGGGCGCGCATTATGCGACAAGCCCCGAGGGCATCGCTCGCTTGCGGTGGAGCGCCTGCGCGCTTTGCGACGAAACGACGCGGCGAACCGCTGAAGCGCGCAGGCCTCAGCCGTTCAGCTCTCGCCTTCGAGCAGCAGAATGGCCGTGCCTTCGGGCGCTTCGATCAGCGCGTTGGCTGCCGCCGGCAGTCCGCGCGGCAATTCACCGGACTCCTTCACATCGAGCTCGCGCAGCTTCGCGAGCCGCTCGCGCATCGTCGGGTCGCGAAACACGAGCATGGGCCGGTCGAGCGTGCGGGGCAGATGAAAAGCGATGTCGAGGTGATCGCTCGTGAGCGGCAAATGCGCGTACGGCGCATCGGGCTCTTCGGTGGCGACGAATCCCAGCGGTTCCCAGAACGTCTTCGACTTCTCGAAATCGGAGCTGGGCATGCTGAACTCGGTGAAGTAGCCGAGCAGCGAGCTCACCTCGGGCCGGCGCGATGCGGGCGAATACGTGCGCGCCTCCAGCACGAGCACGTTCTGTCCGTTCGGATCGCGGAAACCCACCTGGTTGAACTCGTCTTCGCCGACGTGCCGCACATCGATCTCGATGCCCTGCGCTTCGAGCGTCTGCGCGTGCTGCGCAATGCCCGCGTGCACGAATGTGATCGCCGGCGATGCGAAGCGCCGCTGATGCAGGCCGAGGAAGATGCGGCCGTCGGTCAGTACGCCGTACGGGTGCGTCCAGGTGTCGTTGGCCTCCACCTGCGAGAAGCCGAGACGCTCGTAGAACACCACCGATTCGCCGATGTCGGTGGTTTCGAGGCTGATTTCGTGAAAGCGGCCGAGCACGCGTGGCGGGCTTTCAGGCCGAGGTGCCGCGCGCTGCGCCGGCCTGTGCGAGCACGCGCGCGCCATCCGTCCAGCCTTCGCAGTGCTGGGTGACGAGGTCCGCGAGGAAGCGGCTGTGCTCGGGCCGCGCATTGAGCGCCGGAACGTAGACGAACCGCCGGCCGCCGGAGGCGAGGAACTGTGCGCGGTTCTCCATTTCGATTTCTTCCACCGTCTCCAGGCAATCCACGGCGAAGCCGGGGCACACGATGGTCACCTCGTCGATGCCGCGCGCGGGCAGGCCCGCCATCACGTCGATGGTGTAGGGACGCAGCCAGGCGCCGGGGCCGAACCTGGAATGAAAGCTCACGCTCCACTCGTCATCCCGCAGCATCAGCTCGTCGGCGAGCAACCGCGCCGTCTGGCGGCACTTGTAGAAGTACGGGTCGCCGTTGTGGAACAAGTTCTCCGGAATGCCGTGGAAGGACATCACCAGATGCTTGGTGCGCCCCTGCGCTTCCCATTGCTGAGCCACGCTCGCGCGCAACGCGTCGATGTAGCTCGGGTGATCGTGATATTCCGCCACGTAGCGCAGCTCGGGAAGCCAGCGCCAGTGACGCAGCTCTTCACTCACCTGGTCGTACACCGCGCCGGTGGTCGCTCCGCAGTATTGCGGGAACAGCGGAACGATGAGAATGCGCTGCGCGCCGGATTCCCGCAGCCGCGTGAGCGCATCGCTCACTGTGGGCTTCGAATAGAGCATGGCGAGCTCGACGGAGAGAGGCGCCAATATCCGTTGCGCGAGCGTCGCAGACAGATCTGCGCGCAGCTTGTTCGAGAACACCACGAGCGGCGAGCCCTGCGGCGTCCAGATCTTGCGGTACTTTTTCGCGACGCGTGACGGACGCAATGGCAGGATGAAGCCGAACAGAATCGGCCACCACAGCGCCCTCGGCAGCTCCACCACTCGCGGATCGGAGAGCAGCCCACGCAGGAAATGACGTACGTCGCGCGGCTCCGGCGATGCGGGCGTGCCGGAATTGACTAGCACCACGCCGATGCGTTCGGCGCCGTCGTGGCGAAAGTCGGGAGAGCTGATGTAACGCATGAGAAAGGGTCAGATGCCGCCGGCGCAGACGTATTTGAGTTCCGTGTAGTCGAGAATGCCGTATTTCGAGCCCTCCCGTCCAAAACCCGATTCCTTCACCCCACCGAACGGGGCCAGCTCGGTGGAAATGAGCCCGGTGTTGAGGCCGACGATGCCGTATTCCAGCGCTTCGGAGACGCGCCACGAACGGGCCAGGTCCCGCGTATAGAAGTAGGACGCGAGACCGAACTCGGTGTCATTGGCCATGCGGATGGCCTCCGCCTCGGTTTCGAAACGGAACAGCGGCGCCACGGGGCCGAAGGTTTCCTCGCGCGCCACGGCCATGTCCGGCTTCACGTCGACGAGCACGGTGGGCTCGTAGAAGCGCCCGCCGAGCGCGTGTCGCTTGCCGCCATGGGCCACTCTCGCACCCTTCTTCACCGCATCCGCAACGTGCTCTTCGACCTTGGCGAGCGCCTTCGCGTCGATGAGCGGGCCCTGGTCCGTCTCGCCCTTCAGGCCATCTCCCACGCGCAACTTCGCCACCGCCGCGACGAGCTTCGCGGTGAACGCTTCATAGACGCCGCTCTGTACCAGCAACCGATTCGCGCACACGCAGGTCTGGCCGGTGTTGCGGTACTTGCTGGCGATGGCGCCCTGCACGGCGGCGTCGAGATCCGCATCGTCGAACACGATGAACGGCGCGTTGCCTCCGAGCTCGAGCGAGAGTTTCTTGAGCGT
>Ga0153915_10005040_pt1 | contig 12249 bp, 11 predicted proteins | sample Opewatmetagenome_2_FD_107003 | JGI IMG/M metagenome (GOLD analysis project Ga0153915, IMG submission 107003) | Freshwater wetland microbial communities from Ohio, USA - Open water 3 Core 3 Depth 3 metaG | ecosystem: Environmental > Aquatic > Freshwater > Wetlands | place: USA: Ohio, Lake Erie... | reverse complement strand
GGCAGACGGACCGGGAACCCGTTTCATGGTGAAAATGCTGGACATTTACGTACCGTTGGTTTAAAAGGACCATTTTGCGGTGAAGGGGGAAGCCTTGAGAATCCTGGGACTCGATTACGGCAGTCGGAGAATCGGGGCCGCCGTCTGCGACGAGCTTGGGATGACGGCCCAGGGGGTGGAGACCATCGCCAGGAAGAACCGCAGGGCGGATCTTGAGGCGATCGCGGCCCTGGTGGAACGTTTCGGCGTCGAGCGGATCGTGGTCGGCTATCCCCTCCGCCTCGACGGCAGCGAAGGGATCCAGTGCGAGAAGATCAACGGCTTCATCCGGCGTCTGGAGAGGCGGCTGGGGCTCCCCATCGTCCGTTGGGACGAAACGCTCTCCACCCGGGAGGCCGAGGAGATCCTCCGCGAACACGGGGTGCGGCCGCAAAAGAGACGGGATTCCATCGACCGGGTCGCCGCCTCGCTGATCCTGCAAGGCTACCTCGATGCGCTGTCGCACGGCGGGAAGCCGGGACCTACGGCCCCCTAGGATTTCCGAGGGAGCGGCGCGTGCGGGGACCGAACCGGGCTGCGCCGGCCGCAAGGGGCTTCTCGAATCGCCGCCGGCACCGCCCCCCGCGAAAGGGGAGGGGGAATACCGTCAAGGACGCATAGGCTCATGTGGATTCGTAAACTCAAGAAGATCTCGCGAAAGGCGGTCCGCCACCGGCGTGAAGCGGCCCTCCTGGCCGCCGTGGCTCTCTTGCTGACCGGCATCGCCTGCTATCACTACGCGGTCTCCCCCGTAACCGCTCTGACGACCCCGACGATCGTCGATATCCCCAAGGGAGCCGGGTTCTTCCGGATCACCGAGATCATGGACGACGCGGGCCTCGTCGCGAACCGCCCCTTCTTCTGGATCGTGGCCCTGGTCAAGGGGGCGACCCGACACATCCGGGCCGGCGAGTACGAGTTCACCGGGCCCCTGTCGCCCTCCCAGATCATCGAGAAACTGGTCCGGGGGGAGATCAAGTTCTATTCGGTCACCCTGCCCGAGGATATCACCGTGAGCGAGGTGTCCCGAAGACTGGCCGCCGACAAGTTGATCAACGAAAAGGAGTTCCTCGCCCTGGCCTCCGACAGGGAATTTCTGGCCTCCCAGGGAGTCGCGGCGGACAGCGTCGAGGGTTTCCTCTTCCCCGACACGTACAAGCTCGACCGGTCGATGACCACCCGGGAGGTGATGCGGATCCTCATCAGGCAGTTCTGGAAGGAGGTCACGCCACAGCTGAAAAAAGAGGCCGAGCAGATGGGGCTGACCCTCAACCAGTGGGTCACCCTGGCCTCCATCATCGGCAAGGAATCGGGCAACAGCCCGGAGAAGCCCCTCATTTCCGCCGTCTTCCACAACCGCCTGGCCAAGGGGATGAAGCTCCAGAGCGACCCGACCGCCGTCTACTACCTCGAAAGGGAAGGCCGACCGGCTAAGACCGTCCTGCGGAGCCACCTCAAGAAAGACACGCCCCACAACACCTACGTGATCGCCGGTCTGCCGCCCGGGCCCATCGCCAACCCGGGTCTGGACTCCCTGCAGGCCGCCCTCCACCCAGCCAGGGTCAACTACCTGTACTTCGTTGCGAAAAATGACGGATCCCACCAGTTTTCGTCCAGCCTCGGGGCCCACAACCTCGCCATCTCGAAATACCATCCCGCGAAACAAAAAAAGTAAAAAAAATCCTTGACAAAGCAAAAAACCTCCCCTATCTTTACTCCAAAGTGGAGGGAAGTGGAGTATCGTGGAGGGAGAGTCCCAAAATGTCGGTCTTTCGGGGGCAATATTACCACACCATCGATGACAAGGGGAGGATCATCTTCCCCTCGCGTCTGCGCGAGGTGTTCGCCGAAAAGTACGACAACCGCCTGGTGATCACCAACTGGGACGGCTACCTGATGGTCTTCCCCTTTGAAGAATGGCGGGTGATCGAGGAGAAGGTTTCCCATCAGTCGCTCCTGCGCAAAGAGGTCCGCGCCTTCCAGCGGTTCTTCATGTCCGGCGCCGTCGACTGCACGCTGGACGGCCAGGGACGGATCCTGGTTCCCCCTAACCTCAGGGAGTTCGCCAAGCTGGAGAAGGAGATCGTCCTGGCCGGCATGATCAAGGTGATCGAGATCTGGAGCAAGGACCGGTTCGAGGCGGAGATGAAGAAAAGCGGTGAGAACGTGGAGGGGTTCACCGATTACATGGCGGATCTCGGAATATAGAGGTTCACGATCATGGATCTCTTCCATAGGCCGGTCATGCTTCAAGAGGTTATCGCCTCCCTCGGCTGCCGGCCCGGAGGGGTCTGGGTCGACGGCACGTTGGGAGGCGGGGGGCATGCCGAGGCGGTCCTCCGAGAAACGGCGCCCGACGGTCTTCTGATCGGCATCGATGCCGATGAAGAGGCGCTCGAAGAGACCGGCCGGCGGTTGGCCCCTTTCGGGGCGCGGAAGATCCTGGTGAAGGGGAATTTCGCCGACATGGACACGATCCTGGCGGAAAAGAAGATCGGAAAGGTGGACGGGATTCTCCTGGACCTGGGGGTTTCCTCCCATCAGTTGGACAAGGCGGAGCGGGGCTTCAGTTTCACGCTGGACGCCCCCCTCGACATGCGGATGGACCGGAGCCGCGGCATGAGTGCGGCCGACCTCGTCCGCACCCTCCCCGCGGAGGAGCTCCAGAAGATCCTCCGCGACTACGGTGAAGAGAGGATGGCCGGAAGGATCGCCAGGGCGCTCGTGAACCGAAGATCCGCATCCCCCATCCTGACGACGGCGGAGCTGGCCTCCGCGGTGCTTCGGGCCATGCCCCGCGGCGCCGAGCGGCAGAAGATCCACCCGGCGACCCGCACCTTCCAGGCCCTCAGGATCGCCGTCAACGACGAACTCGCCAGCCTGCGCAAGGCTCTGGCGAGCGGGACGGGGCGGCTTGCCCGGGGGGGGCGCTTCAGTGTCATCTCCTTCCATTCCCTGGAAGACCGAATCGTCAAGGACGCGTTCCGCGCCGGGGAAAAGGGGTGCGTCTGTCCCCCCGACCTGCCGGTTTGCGCCTGCGGGCTGAAGCCGACCCTGAAGGTCCTGACCCGTAAACCGCTCATCCCCGGCGAAACGGAGATCGCTGCAAACCCGAGGGCGCGAAGCGCCAAACTCAGAACGGCCGAGAGGATCTGACCATGGAAGCCGTAGAGGTTCTCAAACAGACGGTTCGCCCCGATGACCACGCATCCGGAGACGTCGGATATTCCACCTGGATTTTCATCGCCTCGGTCCTGATGGCGGTGGCGCTCATCTATGTCTGGAGCCACATCCACATGACGGAGCTGGATTACCAGATCGCCCGGGAACTGAGCGGCCGGGAACAGCTTATCGAAGAGCAGGCCAAGCTCAAGGTCGAGCTGGCGACCCTCAAATCGCCCCAGCGGATCGAAACCATCGCCAGGGAGAAACTGCAGATGGTCTATCCGGAAAGGGAACAGGTGATTTCCCTCAGATGACCGGCGAATCCAGAAAATGGATGAAATTCAGGATCGCCACCGTGCTGGCCTTCTTCCTGGTGTTGTTCATCGCCCTGGGCTCGCGGGCTTTTCAGCTCCAGATCCTCTCCAGCAAGGCGCTTAAGGACCTCGCCTCCAAGCAGCACACCCAGACCCTCCAGTTGCAGCCCGAACGGGGGATCATCTTCGACCGGAACGGCGAGAAGATGGCCGCCACCATCATGGCCGATTCCGTCTGCGCCGATCCCTCCAAGATCGAAAATCCCGGCAAAGTGGCCGATATCCTCTCCTCCATCCTCAGCACCGACCGCGCCGCCATCCAGAAGAAGCTCTCCGGCGGCAAGAATTTCTGCTGGATCGTCAGACGAATCGCCCCCGAACAGGCCGCGGCCGTCCAGGAGATGGGCATCGAGGGGATCTTCATCGTCAAGGAACCCAAGCGCTTCTACCCGAACGGCGAGCTGGCCGGCCATCTGATCGGTTTCGTGGGTCTGGACGCCACGGGCCTGGAGGGTTTGGAGCTCAAGTATGACAAGTATCTCAAGGGCGAGCCCGAAAAGCTCCTCTGGACGCGGGACGCCAAGGGCAAGAGGCTCTATCCCCGCGTGGAGAAGCCCGAAGTCGCCCCCAAAGAGAACTACAACCTCGTGCTCACGATCGACAACCGGATCCAGCACCTCGTGGAATCCCACCTGAAGACAGCCGTAAAGGCCAAGGGGGCCAAGGGCGGCTTCGCCATCGTCATGGACCCGCGCACCGGGGAGATCCTGGCCCTGGCCAACGAGATGGGATTCGACCCCAACAATTTTTCAACCGTCAATCCCGGCCTGGGGAAGAACAAGGCCATCACCGACTCATTCGATCCCGGCTCCACCTTCAAGCCCTTCTTGGCGGCGGCCGCCCTCGAGGAGGGCGTGGTCAAGGAGACGGACGTCTTCAACTGTGAAAACGGCAATTACGCGGTCGCCGACCGGGTGATCCACGAGGCGAACCGGGCCCGTCACAAATCCCTGGCTTTCCGGGACATCCTGAAATATTCCAGCAATATCGGCTCAGTCAAGGTGGCCGAGAGGCTCGGCAAGGATAAATTCTACCAGTACATCCGCAAGTTCGGATTCGGCTCCAAGACCGGAATCGATCTGCCCGGCGAGGTCAGCGGGATCCTGAGGCCCGTGGAGAACTGGACGAGGGTGGACGCGGCGACAATCGCCTTCGGGCAGGGGATCTCCGTGACCGCCGTCCAGCTCATCACGGCCCTGTCGGCCGTGGCCAACGAGGGGGTGATGATGAAACCCTTCATCGTCAGGGGTCTCATGGACCGCCAGGGAAAGCTCGTCCAGGCCTACCATCCCACCGCGGTGCGCCGGGTCGTCTCCCCGGAAACGGCCAAACGGCTCACGGCCATCCTGACCGATGTGGTGGGCGCCGAGGACGGCACGGGCAAGCACGCCCGCATCGTGAATGTGGCCGTGGCCGGCAAGACCGGAACCTCGCAGAAATTCGACTTTGCCCGGCGGGTCTACTCCTCGGAAAGGGTGAAGACCTCCTTCATGGGGTTCTTCCCGGCGGAGAACCCCCAGGTTTCGATTCTCGTCATCCTCGACGAACCCCAGCGGGACAAATGGGGGGGCGTCGCCGCGGCTCCTGTCTTCAGGGAGATCGGCGAACAGCTCCTGACCCGCTTCAAGACGAACATCCGGCAAAACCCCATCCTGGTGGACGAGGAGAAGGGCGGCCCGGACATGAAGGTGAGGCTCGCCTCCGTCCACACCCCGCTGGCGGCCCCGGCGGCGGAAGCGGAAACGGATATCCAGCTGATCCCGGATTTCCGGGGAATGACGATCCGCGAGGTCCTCCGGCTCTCCAAGGAAAAGGGGCTGGAGGTCGAGGTCGTCGGCAGCGGGTGGGCAACCTCCCAGAGACCGGGGGCCGGCATCCCGGTGCGCGGAAATCGTTTCTGTACCGTCACCTTCGGCACGGGTTCATGAGGGGCGCCGATGAGACTGACGCTGCTGCTCAAGGGAATCGGGATTCTGGAAGCCAGGGGGGAGCCCGAGGGCGAAGTCATATCCGTCTGCTACGACTCCCGGCAGTGCCGTCCGGGGAGCCTCTTCGTGGCCATTGCCGGCCTCAAGGCGGACGGACGTCTCTTCATTGCCGATGCCTTGGCACGCGGTGCCGGCTTCATCGTCCATGAAGGGGAGTTCTCGCCCCCCCATGGCGTCACGGCCATCCGCGTTCACGACAGCCGGCGGGTCCTCGGCACCCTGGCGAGAAACTTCTTCGGCAATCCCTCCGCTGCGCTGACCCTGCTCGGGGTCGTCGGCACCAACGGCAAGACGACCGTCACCTATCTGCTCGAATCGATCCTCCAGGCCGCAGGATCCGCCGTCGGCGTCCTGGGAACGGTCAACTACCGCTACGGCGGGGAGCTCTTCCCCGCCCCGAACACGACTCCGGAATCCTTCGAAATGCACAGGATCCTGAGGGAGATGGCGGATCGAGGCGTGAGCCATGTCGTCGCCGAAGTCTCCTCCCACGCCATCGACCTCAGAAGGGTCGACGAATGCGCCTTCGATCTGGGGATCTTCACCAACCTCACCCAGGACCACCTCGATTACCACCGGACGATGGAGAATTACTTCCAGGCCAAGAAGCGCTTCTTCTCCGAGGTGTTGCCCGGCGGGGGCAAAGAGCGTCCGATCAGGATGGTCATCAACGCCGACGACCCCTGGGGCCAGCGGATCCTCAGGGAGGCGGGGGGCGGACGGGTCACCTACGGTCTGGAGACCCCCTGCGATGCCACGGCCGAGGCGTTCCATCTCTCGCTCGGAGGAATCGAGGCCACGCTCCGGCTCGGGACGGAACGGCTGGAGATCGCCTCACCGCTCATGGGCCGCTTCAACCTCTACAACATCCTGGCGGCTGCCGCGGCCGCCTGGGCACTGGAGGTCCCCGGACGCTTCATCCGGGAGGGGTTGGCGGCCCTGGCTCACGTCCCGGGGCGCCTGGAGAAGGTCAGTACGGCGGGGCAGCCCGCCGTTTTTGTCGACTACGCCCACACGGACGACGCCCTGAGGAGGGTCCTGCAGAACCTCGCCGGTTTCCGTACGGGCCGGATCATCACGGTCTTCGGTTGCGGCGGCGACCGGGACAGGGGAAAGAGGCCGCTCATGGGCGAAGCGGCGACGGCATACAGCGACCTGACGATCGTGACCTCCGACAACCCGCGGACCGAGGACCCCCTGGCGATCATCGCCGAGATCGAGCCGGGCATCCGGGTGCCGAAATTCTCCGCCGCGGACCCCTGGCCGCCGCCTCCCGGTGAACGGGGCTACCGGGTCATCCCGGACCGGAAAGAGGCCATCGCCTCGGCGATCGGCACGGCCGAGGTTGCGGACATCGTCCTGATCGCCGGGAAGGGCCACGAGGATTACCAGATCATCGGTACTGAGAAATTTCCCTTCGATGACAGCCTGATCGCCAAAGAGGCGCTTTCGCGATGGCAGGCGAACAGGGGCGGATCATGACGGAAGAAGAAGCCACGCTGACCGCAGGGGAAATCCTGAAGGCGACAGGTGGCGCCCCGCTGCGGGGGGGCACCTCCTGGTCCTGCAGCGGCCTGTCCACGGATACGCGAACGCTGCGGGCGGGCAACCTCTTCATCGCCCTTGCCGGGGAGCGATTCGACGGCCACGACTGCCTGGCCCAGGCCGTACAAAAGGGGGCCGCGGGCCTCGTCATCCGGATGGACCGCCGCCCGAATCTGGCGGCCCTGCCCGCAGGGACGCCGGTCATCGGGGTCGACGACACCCTGCAGGCCTTGGGCGGGATCGCCCGGGACTGGCGGCTGCGCTTTGGCGTCCCCGTGGTCGCGATCACCGGCTCCTCCGGGAAGACCACCACCAAGGAGATGCTGGCGGCGATCGTTTCGGTCTCGCGCAACACCCTCAAGACCGAAGGCAACCTGAACAACCTGATCGGCCTTCCCCTGACCCTCCTCGGCATCCGCCCGGGACACCAGGCCGTCATCGTCGAGATGGGGACCAGCACCCCCGGGGAAATCGCGCGGCTGACCGCCATCGCCCGCCCGGACATCGCCCTCATCACGAACATCGGTCCCGCCCACCTGGAGGGGCTCGGCTCCCTCGCGGCGGTCCGGGAGGAAAAGGGGGGACTCTTCGAGGTGATGGCCGGCAGGGGGACCGCGATCCTCAACCGGGATGACGAGCAGATCGGCATCCTGGCCGCGCGCTGGCGGGGCGGCACCGTCACGTTCGGTCTGGCCCCCGGCGCGGACGTCACCGCCGGGCGGATCGAAACGGCCGGGATCGAGGGTTCCCGCTTCAATCTGATCGTCGCGGGGCTCGGGGTCCCCGTCCATCTGCGCGTTCCCGGCAGGCACAACGTCCAAAACGCCCTGGCGGCGGCCGCGGCGGCCACGGCGCTCGGCTTGGACCGTCACGCCATTGCCGAGGGACTTGTCCGTTTCCGCGCCATTCCGGGGCGGATGGAGATTCGCCCCCTTTCCGGAGGCGCTTTCCTGATCCTGGACACCTACAACGCCAACCCCGCCTCGGTGCGGGCCGCTCTCGAGACGCTCCAGAACCTCCGGGAACAGGGGGGCGCGGTCGCCATCCTGGGGGACATGCTGGAACTGGGCCCGGAGGCCGGGGAGCTGCACGCGCGGATCGGAGAGGCCCTGGTGGAGACCGGCGTCGACCGGGTCTTCCTCAAGGGGACGCTCTGTCAATCCACCGCGGCCGGGGCGCTCCGGATGGGTTTTCCCGCAGAGCGGATCACCTATTTCGAGGAGCCCCGGGACGTCATTTCCCCCCTGAAGGCATCCCTCAAGAAGGGGGACTGGATCCTGGTCAAGGGGTCCCGGAAGATGAAAATGGAGGCGGTAGCGGAAGCGATCATTTCGGCATTTGACCTGAAGACGCAAACGGTGTAAGGGTTCTCCAACCGAAAAACCGCCGGGTGCCCCGGGAAGGAAGTAGAGATGCTTTTTCACCTGTTTTATCCGCTACATGAGGTATACTCCTTTTTCAATGTCTTTCGCTACATCACGTTTCGGACGATCTATGCGGCGATCACGGCGCTGGTCATCTGCTTCGTGATCGGCCCCTGGCTCATCCGCAAGCTCCAGTCCCTTCAGATCGGCCAGATGATCCGGGAGGACGGTCCCGATTCCCATTTCGTCAAGAAGGGAACCCCGACGATGGGCGGCATCCTGATCATCTTCGCCGTCACGATCTCCACGCTCCTGTGGGCCAACCTCACGGTCGGCTACATCTGGCTCATCGTCATGGTCATGCTCGGGTTCGGCCTCATCGGTTTCCTCGATGACTACCGCAAGCTCACCCAGAAGAACTGCCGGGGCGTGCCGGGCAAGTACCGACTGGCCGCGGAAATCGTGGTCGCCCTGTTCGTCAGCATCGTCCTCTACCTGAAACCGGGCTTCAATTCCACGGTCACGATCCCCTTCTTCAAGACCGTCCTGCCGAACCTGGGGTGGGGGTACGTGCTCCTGTCGACCTTCATCATCGTCGGGGCGGCCAACGCCGTCAACCTCACCGACGGCCTCGACGGCCTGGCCATCGGGCCGGCGATCACCTGCTTCATGACCTACCTCCTGTTCGCCTATTTCGCCGGCAACACGCGGATCGCCACGTATCTCCAGATCCCCTACGTGGCCGGGGCCGGCGAGCTCTCCATCTTCTGCGGGGCGGTCGTCGGCGCGGGCATCGGGTTTCTGTGGTACAACACCTATCCGGCCCAGGTGTTCATGGGAGACGTGGGCTCCCTCTCCCTGGGCGGCTCCCTGGGGACCCTCGCCATCCTGACCAAGCAGGAGATCCTGCTGGCCATCGTGGGGGGGATCTTCGTCCTGGAGACCTTCTCGGTCATCTTCCAGGTCGGCTGGTTCAAGCTGACCAACGGCAAGAGGATCTTCCGGATGGCCCCGATCCACCACCACTTCGAGCTCAAGGGGTGGCCCGAGCCCAAGGTGATCGTCCGTTTCTGGATCATCTCGATCCTCCTGGCCCTCGTGGCGATCAGCACGCTGAAATTGAGGTAAATGGCCGTGATGGATCTCAAGGACAAGAAGGTGGCGGTCATCGGCGTCGGGAAAACGGGCCTGGCCACGGCACGCTTTCTGGCGGGCCGCAGGGCCCGGATCGTCCTGACGGATCAAAAGCCCGTTTCGGCCTGGCAGGAGGCCCTTTCGGGGCTGGCGGATCTCGGGGCCGACGTGACGACGGCCCCTTACGGACCGGAGATCCTCGCGGACGCCGATCTGGTCATCCCCTCTCCGGGAATCTACCCGGCCAACCCCATCCTCGCCGAGGCGCTCAGGCGGGGGATCCCCATCCTGAGCGAACTCGAACTGGCCTGGCGCTTCCTCAGGACGCCGCTCATTGCCATCACCGGGACGAACGGCAAGACGACCGTGACGACGCTCATCGGGGAGATCCTCCGGACGGACGGCAGGCAGGTCTTCGTGGGCGGAAACATCGGCGCTCCCCTGATCGGCTACGCCGACTCTCCCCAGGAGGCCGACTGGGCCGTCGTCGAGGTGAGCAGCTTCCAACTCCAGTGGGCACAGGAGTTCCACCCCCGCGTCGCCCTCCTTCTGAACGTGACCTCGGACCACGTGGATTACCACGGGAGTTTCGAGGCCTACCGGCAGATCAAGGAGCGGATCTTCGCCCGGCAGGACGCCGCGGACCTGGCCGTCCTGAACGCCGACGATCCCTCTGCCGGATCCCTGACCCGGAGCGTCGCCGCCCGCGTGGCCCTCTTCGGTTCCTCGGGACCTCTGGGCGCCGGAATTTCGCTGCAGGGGGATTCGCTCGTCCGCACCCTGCCCGGCGGCGGCCGGGAGGAATACCCGCTGGGGATGATCCGCATCCCGGGACGGCACAACATCGAAAACGTGATGGCCGCGATTCTGGCCGCCAGGGAGTGCGGCTGCGCGGTTGCGGACATCGTCCGGGCGGTGGAGAATTTCCGCGGTATCGCCCACCGGATCGAATTTACCGGCGAGAAGAAGGGCGTCCGGTACTATGACGATTCCAAGGGCACCAACGTGGGAGCGGTCGCCCGCGCCCTCGAGAGCTTCTCCGCACCGGTCCTCCTGCTCCTGGGGGGCCGCGACAAGGAGGGGGATTTCGAGACGCTCGCGCCCCTGATCCGCGAGCGGGTCCGGGAACTGATCCTCTTCGGCGAGGCGGCCGCGAAGATCAACGGCCTCCTGGGCGGGGTGGTTCCGACGACGCTCGCGGCGACGCTCAAGGAGGCGGTCACGACCGCCGCAGGGCTCGCCTCGCCGGGCGATGTGGTCCTCCTCTCCCCGGGCTGCGCGAGCTTCGATGAATTCTCCGACTACAAGGCCAGGGGGAGATGCTTCAAGGACCTGGTCGGGCGGCTTTCGGGATGAGAACCTCGGCACGGGAAAAAAAACCGGACCTGATCCTCCTTCTGGTCACACTCCTCTTGTTGACCATCGGGACGGTCATGATCTACAGCTCCAGTTCCATCCTGGCGACCGAGAGGTTCCGCGACGGCCAGTACTTCCTCAAGAAGCAGGTCTTCTTCCTGGTCCTGAGCCTGCTGGTCATGACCCTGGTGACCCGGATCCCCTACTACAAGCTCCGCAAACTCGCCTGGCCGGGGGTGATCCTCTCGGCGGTCCTCTTGTGCGCGATCTGGATCCCCCACCTGGGGATCCGTGCCGGCGGGGCCGTCCGCTGGCTCAACCTCGGGGTCTTCTCCTTTCAGGTCTCGGAAATGGTCAAGATCGCCATGATCCTCTTTCTGGCCCATTTTCTGACCCTCAGGGTCAACCGCATCCGGGAGATCCGCGAGGGGCTCCTCATCCCCCTGGCCATTACGGGTGTTCTGGTGGGCCTGATCCTGCTGCAGCCCGATTTCGGCACCACGGTGATCATCACCCTTATCAGCCTGCTGATGATCTACCTGGCCGGCGGCCGGATCCTCCACCTGGCGGGACTGGCGGCCCTGTTTGTCCCGATCGCGGCATGGCTCCTACTCCACAAGAGCTACCGCATGGCCCGCCTGATGACCTTCCTGGACCCGTGGAAGGACCCCCGCCATTCCGGATTTCAGATCATCCAATCCCTGATCTCCTTCGGCTCCGGCGGAGCTTTCGGAGTGGGGATAGGGGACGGGATGCAGAAGCTCTTCTACCTGCCGGAACCGCACACCGATTTCATCCTGTCGGTGATCGCCGAGGAGAGCGGTTTTGTCGGCGTCGGGCTGATCCTTTTTCTGTATATCGTGCTGATCGTCCGGGGTTTCCAGATCTCGCTCAAGGCCCCGGACCTCTTCGGCAACCTCCTGGCCGCGGGCCTGACGATGCTGCTGGCGCTGGAGGCGTTCGTCAACATTGCCGGGGTGATGGGACTGATCCCGCTCAAGGGACTGGCCCTTCCCTTCTTGAGTTACGGGGGGACCTCCTTGATGATGTCCCTGGTGGCGGTGGGAATACTGTTGAACATATCGTCCTATGAAGAATGACGAGAGGAACGAAGCGAATTCCGCTGATGCCGGGCCTCTGCATGAAGGCCGCGGCCTGGGTTTGGTCATCGCGGGCGGCGGAACGGGCGGCCACCTCTTCCCGGGGATCGCCGTGGCCGAAGAGTTTCTCGGGCGCGACCCATCCCACCGGGTGCTCTTCATCGGCACCGACCGAGGCGTCGAG
>Ga0153915_10005039_pt1 | contig 12249 bp, 16 predicted proteins | sample Opewatmetagenome_2_FD_107003 | JGI IMG/M metagenome (GOLD analysis project Ga0153915, IMG submission 107003) | Freshwater wetland microbial communities from Ohio, USA - Open water 3 Core 3 Depth 3 metaG | ecosystem: Environmental > Aquatic > Freshwater > Wetlands | place: USA: Ohio, Lake Erie... | reverse complement strand
GGCGGTGGCAGGAGCGGCGGCAGGGCGCGCGGCAGGGGCGGCGGCAGGCGCGGCGGCAGGAGGCGCGGCTGGCGCGGCGGCAGGAGGCGCGGCAGGGGCGGCGGCAGGAGGCGCGGCAGGGGCGGCGGCAGGCGCGGCGGCAGAAAGCGCGGCAGAAGGCGCGACATCGGCGACGGCCGGTGGCGCTGCTACGGCGACCACTGCGCAAACCTGACGTCGGCATTCACCGGCGTCCGCTGGGCACCTACCAGGGTGGGGTCGGGTCACGAAGGAGGTCGGTTCCGGCCACGGATACGATGACCGGCTGCAGGCAATTGCGGTCGCGCGGCTGGCCGGAGCCGATCCTGCGGTGGACAAGGGTAATCCCCCGAAGTGCAGATGCCGAAAGCGGTGCAGTAGCAGATGGAGGCTGCGCTAGCAGAAGCGAAAAGGGCAAACCCGGAAGCCTGGATCTCACACTTCAAGTTCCAGAAATGAGCGCCGGCTACGATTTCACATAGGTGTACAGCAGAAGCAATCCGCCCAGGGCGATAAACGTGAGGAATTTTTCCAGGAAAGTAAACGACTCGACGAACCCGAAGACGGGGTCGAGAAAGCCCATGGCGCCGGGCGGTTCAGGTGGTGTGATAGGAACAACAACCTGGCTGGGTTCGGCGATGGGAGCGACCGGTTGGAGTCGCTGCACGACGGGCGCTTCCTGCGCCTTATCCGCCTGATCCGGCATCTCCGGCTGGCCATCGGGCCGCACGGTTAACGCGTATCCCGGCACTTCGACGGAATCTCCCATCCGCACCCGGCTGCGGATTGACCTTCGCAGCCTGACGCCGTTGAGCCACGTTCCATTGCTGCTCAAATCGGTCACGTAGATATCGGTGCCGTCGGTCGTCAGCACCAGGTGCTCGCGGGAAAGATCAGGACCATCGAGCAGGACGCCTTGCTCCGCCCCGCGCCCAACCACCAGGCCGTTGCCGATGTCGTGCTTGACCTCGCGCACGGTGCCATCGCTCTTGGAACGGATTGAAAGCAGCATCTCCATGCTTATGTGAGCACCTTGCGGAGGTAGGACTCAATCTGATGGCGAAACAGTGGATCTCGGGAAACGAAATCGAGCAACGATTCCTTGTCGGCCCCCGACAGTGTTCCCGTCACACTTTGTCCCGAATCAATCAATTCCGATGCGACCGCGCGCACCACACCGTCCAACTTTGCTGAGTCGTCTAAGGCGGTACGGCTGAACTGCGCCACGACTCCCAACGTGCGCGGGGTAGCGGCCGACGCGGATGCATGGACCTTGTCTTCACCGTTGGCAAAGCCGCTCCCCTTCGTCGGCGCGACGGGTGTATCAGCGGGGGTATCCAGCGGGCGATACCCGCCTGGCGGCTTGATGTCATCGATGCCCATGGTGGCCTGTGCTTCACACGAACGTCACCCGGTCGGTCAGTTCCATCAGCATGCGTGCCAACTTGCCGGATTCCCCCAGTGGATCGAGGTTGACCGCGGTCTTGAAGTGAGCGCGCGCTTTCTTTTTGTCTTTGCCGAACAGAGCGGCCTCGCCAAGATGAGCATAGGCGAAGGCGCTGCGCGGGTTCAGCTCCAGGGCCTTGCGATAGTAAGTCTCCGCGCCCTCGAAGTTACCTTGCTGGAACTCGACTGTGCCGAGGAGGACCTCGGGAGCTTCATTGCGTGGTAAGAGCGATTTCAGTCCCGTGAAGACGTCGCGTGCAGCCTGAAAATTCTTCGCGTCGCGGTAAATGATCCCGGCTTCCGCCAGGAATGCAACCTCTTCCTTCGAAGGTGCGATCGTCCATCTGGTTGTCATTTTTCAGCTCCTGCCGGCTCAAGCTCCGGCTATCCCTGCATGTTGCGGACTGCGGCCATGGCGCTGTCATGGCGGCACTTCATGATGGTCGAGGCGGTCTGAAAAGCCTCCGACTCGGCGTTCATCTGCTTCTGGAGCTGGAGGTATTGCATGCTGTCTTGAAGCAACCCGCCGGTGCCACCACCCATCCCCCCGCTGATGAGGCCGCCGATCATGCCGCCCATCCCCGGCATGAACATGTTGCCGACGCTGCCGATCAGGCCACCCAGGATGCTGCGAAATCCACCCCCCGTGGACGGTGGCTTGGTCGCCTGCAAGATTTGGTCAAGGCCGTAGTTCGACGGCGATGCCATGTTGATTCCGGCCGTGATGTTCGCCATGGTTCACCTCCTGTCCGGATTATCGTGATTCTGCTGCACGATGTTGCTATTTCTCCGCCGCCGCTTTGTCTCTCATCTCGGTGAGCAGGCGCAGCAGGTCCAGGGAACGGCCATAAGCTGTCATGCCGGCCTGGGCTCGCGCCTTGTCCGCCTCGCTGCCCGACTGGATCACTGCATCCAACTGGCGGCAGGTTTTCTCGACCTTGGCAAGCAGCGCCGGCGGCTCCTCGGAAGTCAGGACTTGTTCGAACACCGGAAAGTTCCGCCAGCCTATGTCATCTCTTTCAGGGGCGGCCGTCTCTGCTTTTGGTTCGCGTTTCATGGCTGCGCTTTTCATCGCTCCGTATCCTTTCTTGAAGACTCGCTGTACTATGTGTCGCCCATGTCACCCGACCTGCGCACGCTCACTCTGCAGAACATTCCCGACGCCATTCACGTCATCAATGAATCGTCCCGCGGAACGTCGCTGGAGTGTCCTCTTGACCTCGTGCGTTTTCTGTTTCTCTCGCGCTACTGGAACTTCTCCTACGCGCACTCGCTGATCCGCTACGTCGAAAATGAACCCGCCGCAGTCGTGATCAACTGCACTGACCCGGAACATCAGGACGCTTTCACGTTCTACTGGGGTGCGGTTCCCAAGTTTCGGAGTCAAAGGAGGTCTCTGAATCTGTTCGACGCATGCTGCAACAAGCTGCATGACGACGGCTACACCACCCTGCACGGCATCTCTGTTCCAGACCGCCAAGTGCGCAGATATCGCTTCATCCAAGCCCACGCGCAACACGATCTTGTGGACATGGAGACGATGACCCCCGCGTTGCCTGCGGCTGAACCGCGATTTGCGGTTCGACCAATCGACATCGACATTGTTTCGCAAGTCGCGCTCCCGCCCAGCGATTCCCTTTTCTGGTGTCAGCGTCACAGCTTCTTGCGCAATGCAACCCCGTTCTTTCAGTTTGCCGGAGCCTTCCAAGGAGACGCATTGCAGGCCTACATGGTCGTCGAGCCAGGATCTACGAAGAACGCCGTTATAGACCTTCGTTCGCCCGAGTCGTGTTTTGCAGCCGGGTATGAGCTGCTGCGCTGGCTGCTCCAGCACTACCAGCCTCCATTCACCGCGACCCATGTGTTACCCGGCAGCTATGCGCATGGCTTGCTCACCGGCGCCGGGTTTGATGTGAAGAGGGAGTTTTCCCTGCTCACTCGCGACCTGCGCGCGACCTGCTCAGCCAAAGCCGGCGATATGTGAGCCTCCTGCATCATGGCGCCGCAATCTGGGCACGGGCCTGCGGCGCGATCATCCCCAACGGCTGCAGATTGATCTGGGGTGTGAGCTGGTCGTAACTCAGCACGGTCACGTCGGGAACGGCAAAACTCATGAGCCTCTGAACAAAGCGCCGAATCTCGCCGTCGGTAACGATCACCGGCCGCTGCGCGCCTGGCGGCAAATCGCCGATCTCCGCCCGCGCTGCGTCCATCACCTGCCGGCTCATGGCGGGATCCATCGCCAGGTAGGCGCCACTCGCGCTTTGCCGTATCGAGGTGCGGAACATCTCCTCGAATTCAGGGTCGAGCTGGTAAACGAACAGCAGCGGCCGGCCCTGCGAAACCTGGTAGCAGATTTTCCGCCTCAGCCCAGCCCGCACGTGCTCCGTCAGAGCCAGGACGTCGTGCTCGATGCGACCCCATTCGCACAGGGTTTGAAAAATTGTCTTCAGGTCCCGTACCGACACCTCCTCCTCCACCAGCCGGCGCAAGATGTCGGTGACCAGCTGCAAGGAAACCGGTTTCGGCACGGTCTCCTCAATCAGCGTCGGATAGGTCTGTTTCAATGCCGCGACCATGAGCTGCACTTCCTGAATCCCGATGAACTCCTTCGCGTTTTTCTTCAAGTAGTGCGCGAGGTGAAGCAGCAGGATCTCCTGAGTGTCCCACACCTGAAATCCGGCGGCCTTGGCGCGCTCAGCCTGGTCGCGCGAGATCCATGCTGCCGCTTTGCCGGTGACCGGATTGCTCGTGTCCTGGCCAGTAAATCCATACACGGCAATGCCGCCTGCCGAACCATTGACCAGGACTGAGTCAACCCGGATCTGACCATTGACAACCGGCGCCTCGTTGGCCCAAACGATGTAGCTTCCGGGCTCACCGGGAGCATTGCCTTCGACCTGGATGGGCGGAAAGATCACGCCCAGCTCGAAGTACAGGCTGTTGCGAATGCCCAGCAAATTCTCATGGAATTTCTTCCCGCTCTCGGTTGCGGTGTCGACATAAGGCGTGAGCGCTTCACTGATTTGCAGCGCCAGAGGCACGGTCGCGGTGAGCTGCGGGCCCTCGAGTTTGGCCGCGCTTGCTTTCTGCGCTTGATCACCGGCTGCCGCATGCATCTTCTCGGCCCGGAAAAGACCCCAGGCAAGCGACCCGGTGAGGGCGGCAAGGATGAAGAAAGGAATCTTCGGCAGCCCGGGAATGATGGCCATGACAGTCAGCAAGCCGGCAGCGACGGCGATCGCTTTGGGCTGTCCCAGGATCTGTCCGGCCACGTCTTTGCCGAGATTGGTGTCCTTGTTTTCGGAGGCGACACGCGTGACCACCATGCCGGCCGAGATGGAGATCAGCAGAGCGGGAATCTGAGAAACAAGTCCGTTGCCGATGGTCAGGATGGAGTAGGTCTGAACCGCCTCCATGACCGGCATGCCGTTCATGGCGACGCCAATGATGAGTCCGCCGATGATGTTAATCAGGGTGATGACAATGCCAGCAATAGCGTCGCCCTTCACGAACTTCATGGCGCCATCCATCGCGCCGTAGAACTGACTTTCGCGCGACAGGCCCTCGCGCCGCGTCCTCGCCTGCTGGAAGTCAATGATGCCGGCCCGCAAATCGGCATCAATGCTCATCTGCTTGCCCGGCATGGCATCGAGCGTGAAGCGGGCGGCCACCTCCGCAACCCGCTCGGCTCCTTTGGTGATCACGATGAACTGAACCAGCGTAATGATCAGAAAGATGACGGCGCCGACCACAAAATTGCCGCTCACCACGAACATGCCAAACGACCGGATCACCTCGCCGGCATCGGCGTTCAGCAGAATCAGCCGCGTCGCCGAGATGTCGAGAGACAGGCGGTAGAGAGTCGTGATCAGCAACAGCGTGGGATAGGAGGCAATCTGGGTCGGACTGGAAATGTAGATGGAGACCATCAAGATCGTGACCGCCACGGTGATATTGACGGTCAGGAATATGTCGAGCAGAAATGTCGGCAGCGGGACGATCATCAAGCCGATCATCACCGCGACCAAAGCGACCAGCATCAGGTCGGCGAACCGGGTCAGGACACCGGTCAGATTGCCGCCCTGGATGTCTTTCTTAATTTCGAGGAACTGCGCCTGAACTTTGCCGATCATGGTCTCGACCGGACCCCCTCTGGAAAGGACACCTCGAACCGCGCGTCCCGCGCAACACTAGCGCCGACGCGCAGCGGCACTGAACAGCTAGAAATGCGAGCGCCGGATGCGCCGCCATGAGCTTCGCGATCCGGCGCTTCGATGCCGACTCTCAGCTCGCCTTGGCCCGTTGCGCGGGCTCTGCCCGTTTCTGCACTTCCTTGATGATCATGTCCAGGCCAACGATGATGGCCCGGGCACGGTTGGCGCCGGGGTCGTTATGCCCGGGGTCGAGTTGGAAGGCCTTCTCCAGGTGCCCCTTGGCTTCTTCCAGCTTGCCCTGCTTGAGCAGCACCTCGCCCAGGTTGGCCTGGACGGTAGCGTCGTTGGGGTTCAACTCCACCGCCTTCGACAGGTTGGCGTAGGCAGTGTCGAGATCCGGGGGGTTGGTCGCCATGGCGATTGCTCCCAGTCCCGCGTATCCCAGGTAGTTCTTGTTGTCCAGCGCCACCACGCCACGGAACATGACCTCGGCGTCTTGCAGCCTGCCTTGCTGGTACACGGTAAAACCAAGCGCCGCGAACGCCTGCACCTGCGCCGGGGACAATCCCAATGCGGCTCCGGGTTGCTCGCCGGCCCTGATTCTCTTGGCGGCCTCGGACACCGAAAATCGTTGCTGTGTCATTCCTTTTTCCTCCTAGCTTGATCTCGATTTGTCGCTGTAACCAGCAGTTACGCGGTGATCTTGTCTAATACCCCGAGGGTGAGTTGGTGCTTGATTCCCTCGATCGTGGATGCTCTCTTAAACGCCTCGATGAGCGCATCAGACTGCTTCTGGAAATTTAACTGATCTGAAAGCTGGTCCTTGAGTTGCCCAAGGCTTGAGCCGTCGAGCGTGCCTTGGCCTGGGCCTTGTGCACCACCTTTGCCGCCGCCGAAGATGCTGTCCAGGATGCCCCCGATACCCCCGAAGCCTGGCAAAATCGACGACAAACCGGAAGCGATGTTCGGCAGTCCGCCGGCCGCCCCTAAGAAGGATGAAGCGAGTCCGCCGAGTCCGGACGCCGCCCCTCCACCTACTCCACCCAGGGCGGATCCCAGCAATCCGCTGATGATGCCGCCCCCGGGCAGCAAGCCGGCCGCGAGCGGGGCCGCCTGCCCTGCCGTGCTCACGAAGTCCTTGACGGCGTCCAAAGGCTTCCCCTGCGCCAAATCGGTTACCGTGTGAATCGCGCCGTTGATGATGTTCAACGGGTTACCCATACTTTTTACCTCCCTGAGAGATTTTGTCGTGCCCTTGAGTCTCGGCACAATCCAGTTATCGGGTGCACCGGCGTAAAGTTGCTAACCGGATCCGTTGGTGGGGGCGCCTGCGGCCTTCAAGCGCGCGGTGAGCCTGGGAACATGATGCCGTTCACCGTTGCGCCGGAGGATGGCCAGGTCGCGACCCGCCTCGCTCCAGTTGCCCATTTGGCAGTAAGCCTCGCAACGACGCGCGCGCGCGTCCTGGTCCGCCGGATTCAGGTTGAGCAGAAATGACAGCTCGCTGACGGCGCGTGGCGCGTCACCGATTTCCAGGCACACGGCAGCCAGCGCAGTCCGGCAATAGGCATTCAACGGATCCAGCGCGGTCAGCCCTTCGAACACCACCGCCGCTTCCCGGTAACACCCTTGGCGGTAGAAGGCATAGCCACGGTCGGCCAGCAAGTAAACCTCTTCTTCCGTCCAACCCATCTCCGGCATGATCAACCTCGAGTTACTGCGACCTGTTGCGACACGATTGCATCTTCCATGTTTTGCATCTCCAGCAGCATTGTGAGCATGGCCTGGACGGACTCCCCGCCGGCTGACCCGTCCGCTCCTCCGCCGTCGGCTGGCATGGCGTGGCGCGTCACCATGTTGTGCCAGCGCCAGCGCTCCGTTTCCACGTCGCTGATTTGGAGAGCCGGCGGCCGCGGCGGTGGCCCAATGTAGGTGGCCGTGAACGGTCGTACGTCGAGCCGCAAGTCGTGCTCGTAACTTACCGGCATTTGGCCCACAGGGTGACGGAGCTGGTCGCGGAATGACCACCGAGGCTCGCTGGGCAGTTGCATCTCCGGCAGAGCTTCCGGCTGTAGCGCCGGTACCGTATATTCCACTTTCATAACCATCTCCCCCGGTTCTAGGCTTCCGTAGCCGCCAGCTGGTAGACGAAGTTCAAAACTTCCGCCACGGCTTCATACAGGTCCTCGGGAATTTCGTGCCCGATCTCCAGATCGTGGAGGCTGTGCGCCAGCCCGATGTTCCGGATGACGGGGACGTTGTGCTGCTTGGCGATGTCGAGAATCCTCAGCGCCACGGAATCCTGGCCCTTGGCCGTCACTTTCGGCGCCTGCATCGTCGTCTCGTCATAGCGCAGAGCCACCGCGAGGTGGGTGGGATTGGCCACCACCGCCGTCGCCTTGGGAACGTTGTGCGTCACGCTTTCCTGCATCAACTGCTGGAACAGGTGCTTGCGCATGTGCTTGATGTGCGGATCCCCCTCCTGCTCCTTGTATTCCTGCTTCACTTCTTCCTTGCTCATCATCATGTCCTTCATGTAGAGCTTCTTCTGGATCATGTAGTCGGCTGCACCGAGGATGATAAAGACGCCGCCGACCTTGTACAGAAGGCCCGACATGATGCGTGCGGCCACGGCGGCGGTCTGATCAAGGCGCATGCCGGCGGTCGGGATGATGTCGCGCAAGCTTCCCTTGATGGCGCTGTACAAGATCCACCCCACAACCGTGAACTTGATGAGGTTCTTGACCAGTTCGATATAAGTCTTTCCGGTGAAGAAGATGTTCTTGAAGCCTTTCATGGGGTTGAGCTTCTCGAACTTCGGTTTGATAGCCTCGGGAGCAAACAGGACTTTCACCTGCATGAGATTCGTCGCCGCGGCGACCACCACCAGCGCGGCCAGCAGCGGTGCCGACAGAAACAGGAACTTCGACCAGGCGTAGCCCATTTGCCCCAGCATGGCATTCAGCGGCATGTCTCCCCGCAGGATCGCCGGCTGAAAGAACTGTTTCATCATGTCCCGCAGTTCCGACACGTAGGCCGGCCCGCCGGTGGTAAGCACCGCAGCGGCAGTCATGAACATAAAGGCCTGGATCAGGTCGCGACTCTTGAAGACCTGGCCTTTTTTCCGGGCGTCGTTGACTCGTTTCGGAGTCGGTTGTTCTGTTTTGTCTCCGGGCACAGCCCAAACCTCATCGCCGACGGTGCTGTCGAGCCCTTACTGCACGTGTCTCACGAGTTGATCCATTTGCTGCGTCATGCCGCTGAAGTAACCCGGCATGCGGTTGAGAATGTAGGCCAATGCGAGCAGAAACACTCCCAGCCCAACCATCGCCTTCACCGGCTGGCTCTCGTGGTGGACCTGGAAGCCGGATGCCACCTTGCCCAGCATTCCGAAGCTGATGTCAATCAGGAACAGCACCAGTAATACTGGCGCCCCGAGTTGAATGGCAATCAACAGAGCTTCCCCGGTGTAGCGGGCCATCTGCTCCACGGCCGTCAATGTGCCTCCCGTAAAATGAGGGAATTCCAGTAGCGGCACGATCCTGAAGCTGGAGGCCAGCGCGCGTAAGAACAGCAGGTGGCCGTTCAGGAGCAGGAAAAGAACCAGCGCCGCCTGGAACTGCAGTTGCCCCAGCAAGGAAACGTTGGTTTCCAGTTGTGGCGCCACAAACGTCGCCTGGCTCATGCCGCGCTGGTAGTCAACCATCGCGCCGGCCATTTGAATGCCGTAGAAAACGATCTGCGACATGAACCCCAGCGTCGCCCCGATGATGGCCTCTTTCACCAGGAGAGACATCACGCGCACCGTATTCAGGCCTCCCAGGTGTGCCTCGGGGACGACACTTGGGAACAGCAGCGCGCTGATGAAGACAGCCAGTCCGACCTTGATCCTCCCGGAGACGGAGCGTCCCCCCAGGAACGGTGCGAGCGAGATCGCCAACACGATGCGTGCCAGGACCAGGCCGAACAACACCAGGAACGTGCCGATGTCGGCATGAAATCCAAGGCTCGCGAGGATCCGTTCCAGAGTGGCGAGCATGCGGCGTTCCTCAGCGCACCGTCGGAATGCTTTCCAGCACGACCACCGTAAATTTCACGGTCTGCGCCATGATCCAGGGTCCGAGAAGCGCGATCGTCAGGAACACGCCCGTCAGCTTCGGGACATAGCTCAACGCTTGCTCCTGGACCTGAGTGGTGGCCTGAAGGATGCTCACCACCAGCCCGATGAGCATGCTGGCCAGCATCGGCCCGGCGGAAAGCAGAAGGACCAGCATCAATGCCTCCCGCAGTATGCGCGTGATTGCCTCCGGACTCATTTCATCTCCTCATACGTAGCTCAGAACCAAGCCGCGAACGATCAGGAACCAGCCATCCACCAGCACGAACAGCAACAACTTGAAGGGCAGCGAAATTACCGTCGGCGAGAGCATTTGCATGCCCATCGCCAGCAGGATGTTGGCGACCACCATGTCGACGACAATGAAAGGTATGAAGAGCAGAAACCCGACTTCGAATGCCTCTTTCAGTTGGCTGGTCACAAACGCCGGCATGAGTACCTGGAAATCGTTCTTGTCGGGCTTGTTCACTTTAATGGCATCCCCCTGGGGCGCGGCCTGGGTTTGCGCCGGCGTTTGCGGGGTTGGTGGCGCCAGCGAGGCCTGCGCGACCGGGACAAATGACGCTTGCAGGGTGCGCGGATTGGTCGCTGCCGGCTGCTGCGCCACCCCCTGCGCGGGGGGGCGTGCCGCCGGGCGGGGGCTGCTTTGTGCGCGTTGCGCCTGGGCACTGCGTTCCAGGCGCATGGCCAGATCCATGAACAGCTCCCGGTCCTTCACATTGCTGTGCTGACCCAGGAATCGCCGCAGCGGCTCCTTGGCTTTCTTACTGGCATCGAAAAGGGTCTTGATGCTGGCTTCGGAAAATATGTCGCGGGTGTTGGATACATCGCCCGCATCCGCGTACATCTGCCGCGCCACCGGGACCATGACGAAGATGGTGAGCACGAACGCCAGTCCCGTGATGATCTGGTTGGGAGGCACCTGCTGGGTCCCCAGTGCGTTCCTCAGAATAGATAGCACCACCGAAATCTTCACGAACGACGTGAACATGATGACGACGAAAGGCGCCAGCGCGAGTGCGCCCAGAACGATGACCATGACCACCGGGTTCGCCGTTTGATTACCGGTCTGAGCCTGCGCAACCTGCGGTAATAGCAGCAACATTCCGATGACAAGTAAACGCTTCATGGCTCGATCCTGGGCGTGATCACTCTTCCCGTTTTTTGAAACCTACTCAGGAACTGGCGAAAGTCCTTGCGCGCCGGCTCCTGGCTGCGCGCGGCCTCCAGCATTGCAGCCGCATTCTCCGGTGCCAAGTTGGTCAGATACTCGATCTGGCTTTCCGACGTGCCCACCAGGAAAACCTGTGAGCCCGTCTTCACCAGGTACAGCATCTTTCTCGGTTCCAGGGGATACCGCGCCAGAACCTGGATGGGGCCGCTGCTGGAGACTGCGATCCCGAACATGCGCGGCAGGACGATCTTGAGCACAACGTAGGCGAGCAGCAGCACGCCGCCCAGCGCCAACAGCACGGTGACGTATTGCATCACCTGCGTACTCAGCGAGGTGAGTTGGTCGGTCGCGCTGTCGGACGATGTGCTTGCCTGCAACCACAGCATCAGCATCAAGGGTTTCTCCAGCGCAACACCCTGACGGCAAGGCTGCCCTCCACCTCCACCAGTTCACCTTCACCCAGGATCTTGCCGTTCACCATCAGTCGAACCGGATCGGCCTTCGTCGCCTCCAGCTCGAGAATCGTCCCCGGACTCAACGCTTGAACCTCTGCGAGCGTAAATTCCTTTTCGCCCATAACGACGTGCAGCCGCAGGGGCAATGTTTCGATTGCCGGCCTGCTGGCCGCCGCGACCGCCTCGCTGCTGGTGTCCACGGACGTACCCCTTTCGAAGTACTTATCGAACTTGAACCTGGCGAAGTTGCTTCCGTCCTCCTCCATTGTCCAACCTTTGGAGAAGTCATTCGGGAAGAGAGTTGCAGCCTGGGGTTGCATGACTAAAGCGTCCCCCAGACCCACCTGCACAATCTCGTCCGGCAAGAGATCGACAAAACCGACCGCCACCGGAAACGCCCAGCACAGCCCCTCCGGATAGGTTGGCGCAGCCTCCCCGGCTGCCTCCGGCTTGCATTTCGAGAGAAGGTCAATGGGCAGAAAGATTCTGCAGTGCCCGGTCAACCCTCCGACGCCAACCGCGAAGGTCAGCAGGATGCCTCGCTGCGCGCCGGCCGCGGCATTCTCCGTGCCTCTCGCCAGCCAGAACTGCGCCGGAAACCGCAGCGTGCGGTTCAGGCGCTCGATGGCCGCCAGCACCATGAATCCGAGGAGTGCGTCGTCAGAAGGGGCGGCGGAGGTTTGCGAGTGCAGTTGCAATGGCCCGAGCACACGTTCCTGCAACTGGGAGAGAAAGGTGGCGCTCACTTGCAGCAGGGCCGGTTCGCCGCCGGGATGTGCGTTGACCGCGAACGCGCGCCATCCCACCGGGGACATCTGCCAGAATTGCGTCCCGTTGAGCGCCTGCACGCGGCAATCACTCACGGCGACGTCGGTCTCCGGC
>Ga0153915_10005038_pt1 | contig 12251 bp, 9 predicted proteins | sample Opewatmetagenome_2_FD_107003 | JGI IMG/M metagenome (GOLD analysis project Ga0153915, IMG submission 107003) | Freshwater wetland microbial communities from Ohio, USA - Open water 3 Core 3 Depth 3 metaG | ecosystem: Environmental > Aquatic > Freshwater > Wetlands | place: USA: Ohio, Lake Erie... | reverse complement strand
CGTGATATGCCGGCGTTCATCAAGACGCTCAGGCACACGCGATTCACTGCGATCATCGGGGTGAACACGCTGTTCCGCGCCATGCTCGATGCGCCGGGCTTCGCCGATGTCGACCTGCGCCATCTGAAGCTCGCGGTGGCCGGAGGCATGGCCGTGCAACGCGTGGTGGCGCATCGCTGGAAGCAGAGGGCAGGCGTGCCGCTGGTGGAAGGCTACGGTCTCACCGAGAGTGCTCCGGTGGCGATCGCCAACCCAGTCACCATCCAGGAATGGAGCGGGCAGATCGGCGTGCCGCTCCCAAGCACCGAGGCGGCGATACTCGACGATGATGGCGAGCCTGTCGCGCTGGGTCAGGTGGGCGAGATCTGCCTGCGCGGTCCACAGGTGATGCGGGGCTACTGGAACCGGCCTGACGAGACCGCCAAGGTGTTCACCGCCAGCGGCTGGCTGCGCACCGGCGACATGGGCGTGATGGACGAGCGCGGCAGCATCCGCATCACCGACCGCAAGAAGGACATGATCGTGGTGTCCGGGTTCAAGGTGTTCCCCAACGAAGTCGAGGATGTGCTGGCGATGCACCCCGGCGTGCTGGAGGCCGCAGCGATCGGCGTGCCCGATGAGCGCTCGGGCGAGGCGGTCAAGGTGGTGGTGGTGCGCAAGGACCCGGCACTGACCGAGAGCGACGTGCTCGAGCACTGCAAGCAGCATCTGACCGCCTACAAGATACCGCGCGTCGTCGAGTTCCGCAGCGAGCCGCTGCCCAAGACCAACATCGGCAAGATCCTGCGGCGAGCGCTGCGCGACGGCAATGCCGCCGCAACATCTTAGGATGCGTCGCCGGGTCGCCTCCGCGTAACATGCGCGCCGTCACCTTGTCACGATGCGAACGACGGAGTCGCAATGAGAAAGGCACTCACACGCCGACACGGCTGGATTGCAGCCTTCGCCCTGCTGTGTGCACCCGGCGGAGCCAGCGCAACCCACCCCGTCGAGGCGGCGGCCGCGGCGCGGAAGGAGTACCTCAAGGCTGCGCAACTGGCGCCGAACGCTGAGCGCGGCGCTCATCTCTTTGAAGCCTGCGCGGTCTGTCACGGAACGACCGGTCAGGGCACCTCCGATGGCAGTGTGCCGGCCATTGCAGGTCAACATCGCTCCGTGCTGCTGAAACAGCTCGTCGATTTCCGTCACGAACAGCGATGGAACGAACGGATGGAGCAGTTCACCGATCGGCACCACTTGCCGACGGCACAAGACCTGACGGACGTTGCCGCGTACGCTTCACGCTTGCCGCGCTTTGCGGCTATGGCGGGGCACATCGGTGATGGCGTTTTCCTGAACGAAGGGGCAAGCGTGTACTTTCGCGCTTGCGAAGGCTGCCACGGCGCCCTCGGGCAGGGAGATTTCCTCCGCCTTCGCCCGCGTCTTGCCGGTCAGCACTATGCGTACCTCCTGGAGCAACTCGCCGCGACAGCCGGGGGCTATCGGCCGGGCATGGATCTGGCCCACGTGACTCGGCTGCGTGCACTCACGCCAGAGCAGATGAGAGGCGTTGCAGATTATCTGTCCCGCGCGAATCCGGATTTGTCCTCTCAACGCGAGCTGTGAGTGCGGCAAGCTCCAGTGCGGCGTCCCGCCGGCGCGCAGTGCTCGATCTCGTGCCAACTGTCTCGGACAGAGATATCGTCACGACTATTAGCGATCGCCGAGCAGCCGTGCAACTTCCTTGTCTCCCAGAACGGCGTCACTCGCAGGCACGACTGCCGCCGACTCGCCTGACTTCGGCGCTGTAGCGGCGGCCTCTACACGTTTCATTTCCACGTTACCGTTGAACATCGCGCCTTCAACGACGCTGACGCGCGGCGCGACGAGATCTCCGAGCACATTTGCGGTTGGCGCAATGTAGATGGACTCGGTTGCCTCCAGATCGCCTTCCACGGTGCCTTTGATCGTAATCACCCGAGCGCGCAGATCGCCGATCACCACGCCGCCCACACCGACGGTCACGCTCTCCGTATGCGTGATCGAGCCTTCGACACGGCCGAGCAGCACGAGATCCTCGTCGGCTGACAGCTCGCCCTTGAATCTGAGCGTCTTTCCCAACGTCATCACCGAGCGTTGAATGGCTCCCGGCGCGCCTGGAATCGCAGCCGCGCCGGGTTCCGCGCCCGACGCATTCGCGCCGCTCGCGCGGCTGTTCTGAGGGTTAAAGACGGACATGATCGTTCGCGCCATACGTCACCGGCCACCCGCGCCGTGCGCGGGCTCCGCGGTCGACCCCGCCGGCCGGCCGTCTGACTGGCGATGCGATCGTGCAGGCTTGCCCGCCTCCATGAGTACGTTGCCGTTGAAATTGGCACCCTCGACGATGCTGACGCTGGGCGCGCGAACGTCACCCGTCAGATGCGCGGTTTCCATCACCGCAACCGACGTCGTGGCGTTCAAATCGCCCTCGACCGTGCCTTCCACGGCGATCACCTGTCCCTGGATATCAGCCTTGACGTGTCCGTCACGACAGATGGTGAGCCGTTGCGAGTGCGTGATCGAGCCCTCGACGTGTCCTCGGATCAGCAGATCTTCATCTGCGTGCAACTCGCCCTTGAAGCGCAAGCTCGGTCCGAGAATCGAGGCCGGCTCGTGCGCTGGATCGTTCGGGTTTCCCATCTGCGTTCTCCATGTAAGTCGACTCCGTATTCCGGGCCGCGCTGCCGTCAATGGCAGTCGCCCAGCGCCACGTTCGATGGCTCATTGTCTATGTCGAATCACTGTCGGCAACGGGATACACATCACGGGCTACGCTACTTCGACTGAGAGGTCGGTCTCAGGATCTGCCTCTCGGTATGAGCACGGTGTCGCTCGGCAAAGCGCGCATTTTCTTTAGCCGGGAGCGACGGGGCGTCCGAAACCGCACGCGCCCATCTGGCGCGCACCGACGAAGCGCGATCGGTTCCGGACCGGTTGCTCGCGGACCGCGCGGCGCGCTTCACGGATCTCGTGCGGCGACTCGGATTGCCCGCTCGAACGCCGGGTCCGTCGTAGGCCGGCGACTGCGGGCCGTGATCGGAATGAGGGTCACTTGCTGATGCGACGGACGCGGTGATTGCCGTGATCGGCAATGAAGAGATTGCCCTGCGCGTCCAACGCAATCCCCATGGGCCAGGTGAGGCGAGCGTTCGTCGGAGCGCCACCGTCTCCGCTGAAGCCGCTGGTCCCCTGGCCGGCCCACGTGGTGATGACGCGGGGGGCTAGCGCATCGACGCGGCGGATGCGGTGGCTGTATTCATCAGCAATGAAGACGTTGCCGTTCGCATCGACTGCGACACCGGCCGGATGGTTGAGGCTGGCGGCCGTCGCGGGGCCGCCGTCGCCGCTGAAGCCGGCGCTTTCATTGCCGGCCCAGGTCGTGATGATGTGGGGGTCCAGCGCATCGACGCGGCGGATGCGGTGGTTGCCTTCGTCAGCAATGAAGACATCGCCCCGCGCGTCTACGGCAACAGCAAGGGGATCGAAGAGGCTGGCGTCCGTCGCGGGCCCACCGTCGCCGCTGAAACCGGCGGTGCCATTGCCGGCCCAGGACGTGATGATGTGAGTTGCCACATCAACGCGCCGGACGCGCTGGGTGCCGGAGTCGGCAATGAAAAGATTGCCGTGCGCGTCGACAGCCACCCCGGTGGGCGTAATCAGGCTGGCTTCCGTCGCGGGGCCGCCGTCACCGCCGATGCCGATGTTCTCATTGCCGGCCCACGTGGTGATGATGTGCGGGGTCAGCGCATCAACCCGGCGCACGCGGCGGTTGTACTGGTCGGCAATGAAGAGATTGCCTTGCGCGTCCACGGCAACACCGGCGGGATGATCGAGGCTGGCCTCCGTCGCGGGGCCGCCGTCACCACTGAAGCCCCGGTTCCCGTTTCCGGCCACCGTCGTCACCGTGCGAGTTGTCGCATCAACGCGGCGCACGCGGTGGTTGTACTGGTCGGCAATGAAGACGTTACCTCGCGCGTCCACGGCAACACCGACCGGATATTGCAGGCTTGCATCCGTCGCCGGGCCGCAGTCGCCACTGAAATACTCCGTCCCATTGCCGATCACAGTGGTGATGACGTGGGGTGTCACCGCACCAACGCGGCGGACGCGGTAGTTGCCACCTTGGTCTGCAATGAAGACATTGCCTTGCGCGTCCACGGCAACACCGCTCGGGATGATCAGGCTGGCGGCGGTTGCGGGACCGCCATCGCCGCTGAAGCCCTCCGCCCCATTGCCCGCCCACGGCTCGATGGTATGCGTCTGCGCATCGACGCGGCGGACACGGTGGTTGTACTTGTCAGCGATGAAGAGGTTGCCTTGCGCGTCGACGGCGATATCGGTGGGTTGGTAGAAACTGGCGGCCGTCGCGGGGCCGCCGTCGCCACTGAAGCCTTCGGTCCCATTGCCGGCATACGGCGTGATGATATGGGTGACCGCATCGACGCGGCGGACGCGGTGGTTGTATTCATCAGCAATGAAGAGATTGCCATGCGCATCCACGGCAACACTGGTGGGATGAATGAGGCTGGCGGCCGTCGCGGGGCCACCGTCGCCGCCGGAGCCGGCGGTCCCGGTGCCGGCCCAGGGGCTGATGTTGTGAGTTGTCGCATCGACACGGCGGATGCGGTGATCGCCGGCGTCAGCAATGAAGAGATTGCCTTGCGCGTCCAACGCAACACCGGCGGGCCAGATGAGGCTGGCCGCCGTCGCCGCGCCACCGTCGCCGCCGGAGCCGGCGGTCCCATTGCCGGCATACGACGTGATGATATGGGTCACCGCATCAACCCGGCGGACGCGGCTGTTGTCCTCATCGGCAATGAACAGATTGCCTTGCGGGTCCACGGCGATACCGGCGGGACCGTAGAGGCTCGCCTCCGTTGCAGGTCCGCCATCGCCGCTGAAGCCGACGTTCCCGCTGCCAGCCCACGGAGTGATGGCGTGAGTGGCTGCATCAACGCGGAGGACGCGGTGATTGGATGCGTCCGAAATGAAGAGATTGCCTTGCCCATCCACGGCGAATCTGGAGGGGACGACATTCGCAGACAGGGCCCACATGTTGTTGGGTCCCCCGCCCGCATACGTCTCTATGACAGAGCAAACATCCGCGCCATAGGTCTTGAAGAGAAAGTCATTCTTTCCGAATGGCCTGTCCTGCACAAAGGCCACGCCCCTCGCGTAGGGGTTTCCGCCCTGATATCCCCAGGAGTACGCGGATGTTGCGGTCCCCTGCACGAGTATTCCAAGCGGTCTGCCGGGCCTTACAGCCAGGCCGCCTCCCGGAAAAGTGAACCGGACGAACTCGTTCATCGGCCCTGCGACCTGAGCAGAGACGGAGATCACTGAGTGCACGGGCAGCGGTGTTCCACCGCGGCGCGGCTCGAGAATCGTGAGCGTTACCGATGCTCTCAATGGTGTGACTTGTGTACCGGCGGCCAGGAAGACCTCTACGGCTGCGAGGCAACCCTTCGACGGGATGAAGGTTTGTAGTGCTCTGCTATCAGGCGCAATGCTGGCTGCATGGCCAGTCCATTGCGGAGCGTTGATTTGATCGAGCGCGACTTGAGCCTCTGCACACCCTAGCGGAGCCACAAGCCACATGGCGATGGTGAGGACCGAACGAGCAATGTTCCGCTTGTTCATATTTGCTCCCTGCGACGCTCGTTTCCGGCACTTCAGTGCGCCTTGCCTCGATTGGGTCGCGCTGTCGCGAATTGACAATCCATTCGCGCCTTCGCTCGATGACCTGCCAGGCTATCCCCGACTAATGATGGCGCATCGTCATTCGTCGCTACCATCAGGAAGATTACTTGGTTTGCGGCAATCAACCGCGATGCAGGCCGGCCGCATGACCTGGTACTAGTGCGCATGGTGGGTGCGCAATCTGTCTGTGCAGAATTCCACGTCGTTTCTCGAGACTCTGCTCTTCTGCGAACGCGTGGCCCGGGCTTCAAACTGAGCCAGTGTGAATACTCAATCCTTAGTCGGCCGCTACCCACGAGTGATGCTCACGATCGTGGTCGCGCTCCTGGGTGTGGCCGGTCTCTCCAGCATCCCGCCGCTCGATCGCGACGAGCCCGATTTCGCGCAACCCGCACGACAGATGCTCGAGAGCGGCAACTTCATCGACATCCGGTTCCAGGACGCGCCGCTGCACGAAAAGCCGATCCTGACTTATTGGCTGCAAGCGGGCTCGGCGGCCCTCTTCGGCGGTCCCGAGCACAATCGGATCGCCGCTTATCGATTGCCCTCGGTGCTTGCGGTCTGGATGGCCGCACTTCTCACGTACGAGCTTGCACTGATTCTTTTTGACGGGCGGGTTGCGCTTTCCGCGGCCATGCTCTTCGCAAGCGTGCCGCTGGTTCAGAGCCAGGCGCATCAGGCGCGCGCCGACGCGCTGCTGCTTGCAGCGATGCTGGGCACCATCGTGCCTCTCGCGCGCATATACGTTTCTCGCGCGAGCCCCGGAGCATCGCACTTCACGCGTTCAAACGTTCTGTTCTGGGGCAGTCTCGCGGCCGGCATTCTCATCAAGGGGCCAGTCGTGCCAGCACTGCTCTCACTCACGGTCGTTACGCTCTCGCTGCTCGAGCGGGATTGGCGATGGCTCAAGCGGTTGCAGCCGTGGTGGGGAGTTCCGCTCTTTCTGCTGGTTCTGCTGCCCTGGCCGGTCGCGTTGCTTCGGTCGAACGGAGCGTCTTTCTTCGTCCAGGCCTGGCAAACGGACATCTTTCCGAAGCTCGTTTCGGTTCAGGAATCGCATGGAGCGCCACCACTCAGCTATGCAGTGTTGGCGCCCCTGACGCTGTGGCCAGCGACTCTGCTGCTGCCGTCAGTGGTGGAATTCGCCTGGCGCAGGCGACGTGATATGCCGATACGGTTCTGTCTCGCGTCGATTCTCCCTGGCTGGCTCCTGTTCGAGCTCGCGGTGACCAAGCTGCCGCATTACGTGTTGCCATTCGTTCCAATGCTGGCGGTGCTCATGGCCGTGTGCGCCGATCGGCATGCAGTCCGGCCACCGTCGCGCATTTCCTCAAGAGTCGGTGTCGTACTGTTCGTTGTGGTGGGCTTGTCGATCGTCGGAGCGATCGTCGCTGCGCTTATGCGACTCGGAACCGGTTTCGATGGCGTCACCGTCGTCGGCATTGTGATCCTGATTGCGTCGGTGATCGGGGTCGCGGTGAAGACCTGGCCGGGACGCTTCGAGCGGTCGGTCGGTGCTGCGGCGCTGTGTGGGATGCTTGCATCGCTGATGATATTTGGCATCGTCATGCCGCGACTGCAGCGACTGTGGGTCGCGGACAGAGCTGCGCGGGTGACGGAGTCCGTTACGCAACCGGGCCTGCCTGCACTCGTTGTGGGTTATCACGAGCCGAGCCTGGTGTTCCTGCTGGGAACGCGGACTCGTTTCGTGGATGTGAAGGGTGCCGTGGACGCCCTCGAGGCTCATCAGAGCTCCGTTGCGATCGTGGCGAGCACCAGCGCATCAGAGCTGGTGCGGCTCGCTGATGCACGCGCAGTAGATCTGCAAGAGATCGCCCGGATCGAGGGAATCGATCCCGTGCACGGTCGTCCGATCGAGCTGGGCGTCTGGAAGAGCAAATCGGTCAGCGAGGTTTCCGCGCGCGCGCTTGCTTTGCATGTCTCAAGATCCGTACGGAGGTGATTAAGTGGATTGACGGATACTTTGCGCAGGCCGGTCGCGCTAGCATTTAAGCTGTGGGTAAGGGCGGACGAGAATCGGAATGGTTTCCCAAATCGTGCCAGAAGGAGAGAGCCATGACTGAAGATTGGGCGGCCGACGTGAAGAAGTACGTGAGCAATCCAGACCCAAATGCGATCGCAGGAATAGTGAGGCACTGCGGGATCGCGTTGCAGAAGAGGGATTCATCGCTGGTGTCTTTCACCGATAAGGAAGAAGTGCAGCGGGTGCGCACGAGCTTTCTGAAAAAGAAGCTTGGGCTGACGAGCCCCGACGCCGACCTCGATAGAGCGATCATGGCGGTGGCTGACAAGATGAAAGGCGACAACAGCAAGAGCCGTGTCACGGTCTACTATCTGTTGGCGGAGCAATTCGGAAAGCTGTCGGCGTTCAATTGAACGCCGCGGGACGTCGAGTTGTCATGTCGGCGTCCCGCGGCGACCTAGGCCACTCGGTCAGTCGCGGCGGCTCAGTTCGGGCTGACGTCGCGACGGCCAATGCCGTCGAGATCCAACGGCGGGTCGCGCGCGGGGCGCCGGGAATTCGATGCGACCTGCGAGCTTGCCTCAGGCCTTTTTCTCGACGGGCACGATGGTGAGCTCAACGCGCCGATTGCGCTGACGGCCTTCCGCCGTGTTGTTGGTGGCGACCGGATCCTTCTCACCATCGCCGACCACGATGAGCCGCTCCTGCTTGACTCCCTGGTTGGTCAGGTACGCGGCAACCGACTGCGCCCGCCGCTCGGACAAAGCCTGATTGTAGGCGGTGCTCCCGCTCGAGTCCGTATGGCCCGCCACTTCAACGACAGTGTCCCCATACTCAACGAGCGTGCTGCTGACCTTGCTCAGGATCGGATAGAAGTTCGCGCTCAGATCGGCGCTGTCCGTGTTGAAGGTGATGTTGCCGGGCATGTTGAGCGTCAGGTTGTTTTCTTTGCGAACGACATCGACGCCGGTGCCGGCGAGCTGCTCGCGGAGCTTGCGCTCCTGGCGGTCCTGGTAGTTGCCGATTGCGCCGCCGGCGATGCCGCCGACCGCGGCGCCAATGAGCGCGTTCTGCAGTTTGTCGCCCCGCGTCAGCAGACCGATGACAGCGCCGGCTGCCGCACCGTAACCGGCTCCACGACGCGTCTTGGCGTAGTCGGGGCTGGTCGATGCGGCCTGCATCGTCTCACAACCGGTCAGCACGACGGCACTGGTGATCAGTGCGAGGACGATACGGGTCAGATTAGGCTTCATTTCTTGTGTCTCCACGAACGTTACGCGCCCTCGAGCTCGTCGTGTGTAGCACGAGTCTCGCGATCGCTGTTGGCCACTCGTTGGGTTTGATAGTACTCGGGCGATTACCTTGTGTGCCTCTAGATCCGTACGGATGTGCTTACGTGGATTGACGGATACTTTCCGCGGACCGGTCGCGCTAACGTTTGATTTGCGCAGAAGTACAAAGGAGAGCCGGAATGTTTACCAAGATCGCGCCGCATCTCGCGATGCAGGCGGCGCTGACAGTAGTCGCCTTTGCGGCGACGAGCGGGGCCGTGATGGCCCAGCAGAAGGAAGAGCTGCAGGAGATTACGATCACCGGGACGAGAGAGGTGAACACGACAGTGGGTCGTACGCCCACGGGCCGGCAGGTCGAGGTGATCCAGATGATGCGGCGCGTGAGCTACGCGGACCTTGACCTTGCCACGCGCGTCGGCGCAGCCGAGCTCGAGAAGCGTATCGACGAAGCCGCGAAAAAGGACTGCAAAGATCTCTTCACGCTGTATCCGGGCGGCTCGTCAGGCGGCGTCGGGGCTGTCGGCACAGAGGGGCCTTGCGTCAAGAATGCGGTCGACGCCGCGATGGTGCAGGCGAAGGCGGCGATGGCTGCCGCTGACAAGGCTGCAGCGGGGAAGGGGATGCGCCAAGCAGCACCCAAGTAAGCTCGCCAGCGCCTCGACTGTGGGGAATCGCAAAGGTGTAGATGCCCAGTAGTTGGGTGGTCGACGCCGCAAGCACATGAGCCTGCCCGGTTGCCGGAGACTACTTCACGCGCGTGCTCTGCCGAACGATTGGGACAGCAGCTGCTCGATCTGTTGTATGGGAACGGGCGCGCAATGCAGAAAGCCCTGCGTCTGGTCGCAGCTCATCTCACGCAGCGCGCTCATCTGAGCCTGCGTCTCCACACCTTCCGCGACGGTCAAAAGCCCGAAGGCGGAGGCCAGCCGAATGATGCTGGACACGAGCGTCGCGCTTGCCGGGTCCGCGGGCAGGCCGCTGACAAAGCTGCGATCGATCTTGATGAGATCGACCGGAAGTCGTGGCAAGAGACCGAGCGATGAGTATCCGGTGCCGAAGTCATCGAGCGCGATGCGCACGCCGACCGCGCGTAGCTCTTCGAGCTTGCGGCTTGCGCCCTCGATATCCTGAAGCAGCGCCGTTTCCGTGATCTCGAGATCGATGCCATACCCCGGGCGGTCGCCAAGCTGGATGCGAACGAGATCCAGAATGTGCGGCACGAATGTGCGGCGCCGGATCTGCAGCGCCGACACGTTCACGGCAACCCGCACCGGCCCGAGGCCGAGGTCCGCCCAGCGACGGCAGTCCTGCACCGCGCGATGGAGCACCCAGCTTCCGACAGCGACGATCATTCCGGACGCCTCGAGCACCGGCAGGAATTGAGCCGGTGACACGAGCCCGCGTTCCGGATCGCGCCAGCGCAGCAGCGCTTCCACCGACTCGATGCGCCCACTCTTCATGCTGATCTGCGGCTGGTAGTAGAGCTCGAACTGCTGCTCATCGATCGCCGCCCGAAGTCGGTGCTCGAGCTCGAGGCGTTCCCCGATCTCGCTGTGAATCTCCAGCGCGTAGTGGATGTACTGCTCGCCGGTTTCCTTCGCATGCGTCAAGGCGGCCTCGGCCTTCTGCACGAGCGTATCGCTGTCCGTGCCGTGCAGGGGGTAACGCGCGACCCCCGAACGACACGTCGCGCGGATCGTGCGCCCCTCGATCGAGAAAGGCTCGTCGAACACGGTGCTCCCGAGGAGCGATGCGATGCTCTCGTCCGAATTGATCAGATCCGGCTCGACCAGCACGAAGGTCCCGCCGCCGAGGTAACCGATGCGCTCGTCGCTTGCGGCGTGGCGCTTCAGGCGCTCGGCCACACTTTGCAGCAGCAGATCGCCGAAATGGCGGCCATAACTGTCGTTGATGCTGCTCAGATAGTGCACGTCGAAGGCGGCGACCGCCGGATTTTCCCCGGGGCCCGCCAGCTGCGCGAGAAGCTTGTCGAGCCGCTGGCAGAACACGGCACGCTTTGCAAGACCGGTCAGCGGATCGTAGTACGCGAGCAGCTGAGCCGCATCCTCGTGCTCCTGGGCGCGCAGCGCGAACGAAAGACTCGCCGTCATGTCCTGCAGCAGCAGCAGCTCCTCGTCACGAACGAGGTCGCTATCCCGCGAGGCCAGTGAGAGCACACCGAGACGATGCCCGTCGACGATGAGCGGTAAAGCGACGAACGACTGATAGCCCAGCTCGATCAGCCGCTCGCGCATCGCGACGGGCGGCTCGGACTTGGTGAGGTCACTGCACACGGTCAGCTCCCCGGTCCGCAGTGCCCGACTCGTGAGACTCGTGTCCGGGTCGGTACCGTCGCCGATCTCGATCACGTCCGGCTCGGGAAAATCCTCGGCAGCGCCGGCGCGAAATCTGGGCCACGCCCGTCGGCCGTCGGCATCCATGATCGAGACGACGGCGCGATCATAGCCGCCCACGTGCGTCGCCAGGCGGCAGGCCTCGGTCAGCAGCTCGTCGCGGTCGCGGATTCGAAGCACCGCCGCGTTTATCGCGGCCTGCAGCCGGGTGATCCGTGCGAGTCGCGCGATCTTTTTTTCGGCCCGCTCATGCGCGCCGTGCGCCCGGAGCGCCCTCACGCCGAAGGCGACATCCGTCGCGAGCTCCCTCAAGAGCTCGGCCTCCGCCGCGTCAAACACGCCCACCCGATCCGAGTAGATATTGAGTGTGGCGCGGTCTTCTCCGAGATCCAGCGGCAACGCGATCGAGGATCCATAGCCTCGCTGACGTACCTCCTTGCGCCAGGGCGCGAAGCAGACGTCCTCGGCGATGTCGTGACACACGTGCACGGCTTGCTCGCGAATCGCCCGGCCTGTGGGCCCGCGACCCAGCGCCGTATCCCCCCAGCTGATTCTCAGTTGCTCGAGATGGCTCGCTTCGATGCCGGCGCAAGCCACGGGGCGAACCGATCGCCGTGCGTCGTTCTCCGCGACGCCGATCCAGGCGAATCGATATTCTCCAGTCTCGACGACGATTTCGCAGATGTTGTGCAAAAGCGCGGATTCACTGGTTGCCCGGATCAGGACCTGGTGGGCGATGCTCAGCAATCGGAGCTCGCGATTCAGTTCGCGAATTGTCGCGTCGGCCTCCTGGCGGCCCGTCACCTTGTTGCCGGTGGTTCTCACTTGCGTATCAAAAGGCATGCAAACGCCCCGAGTCTAACGGATTCGAGGCGAATCAAGCACGTGGACACGCTTTCG
>Ga0153915_10005037_pt1 | contig 12253 bp, 10 predicted proteins | sample Opewatmetagenome_2_FD_107003 | JGI IMG/M metagenome (GOLD analysis project Ga0153915, IMG submission 107003) | Freshwater wetland microbial communities from Ohio, USA - Open water 3 Core 3 Depth 3 metaG | ecosystem: Environmental > Aquatic > Freshwater > Wetlands | place: USA: Ohio, Lake Erie... | reverse complement strand
TCTGCATGTAATGATAGCACCTGTGAGAGCTGCGGAGCGTATCAGAAGGGCAATTCCAAGTATTATGAACGTAGCATGGACGTTTCGGACCTCGAATATGAATATCTTTGACGATGAAACAAGTAGCTGGTTAGTACCCGGCCAGCAAATCATCGAATCAATAGAGAAGGAGTCCTCCCTTAGAAGTCTCAAGAAACAATTCGGAGGGGCCAGCACTACTGATATGTACTCATTGTCAAAGATTGAGGCAGAAGTGGCGGACCTTGTGGCAGAGGGTATTGAGCTGGCCTATCTTGAGAAACCAGAGTATCTCAGGAGTCTGAAGTTGACAAAGAGAAGAATGCATGCAACTCTCTCTGCACTTCTACGTCACAGAATTCTGCATTTCTCATATGAAGTGTCAGACTCCAGACTGATATCTCTGGCCACCATCATTCAGGGAGAGCGTGCGTCTGTCACATCTCTCGTTTCAGCATTCCTACGTAACACGCCTACATCCTACGCTAGGTTAGATCAACATGGAGAGAACGCAATTATCCTCTCTAGACTTCCTGAAGAATCAGTCTACAGCATTGCTTCTCAGTTGCCATCCCGCGGAATGGAACAGGGACTGAATATTCGATGTATGCGGCCCACTACATTCCGAAGGTATACATCGAATCTCTATCAAAGACTGCTTAGAGAAGATGGAACGTGGGATGATGATGTGAGCGCGTTCCTCTCTCAGGCTAGATCCAGAAGAAGAGAGCTGTCAGAGAGTAATGCTTAAAACCAAACGGAGAAACCAAACGTCTTGATGGCGGCCATAGGTTCCCGTGTTCACCTGAACTCGGCCGAACTCAGAAGTTAAGACGGGAGTCGTTTAAGGAAGTGTACGCTGCGCGAGCGCGTGACAAGCCTTAAAGCTGCCACATTTTCCTTCTTATGATGCCTCAAGAATTGTTGAGATAGAAGCCATTAAAAGACTAACAAAAGAAGACGGACTTGATTCATATGCAGCTAGGCGCAACGAGCGAATACAGTTGGATTATCAATATAGCATTCTTTGCCTTCATCATGCTATTCAGCCTCTATGGGGCAAAGTTCCAGATGTGGCAGTGGTTGAAGCAAATTGAGGTGGGACTGAGCGAGATGAAACGAATGTTCCTCGAGTCCCGGCAGACTGCTATTGATACATTCAAGAACTATGGCAAATCTGAGGAGGCCATAGCCAAGGATCTGGATAGATGGATGGATTTCTTCACAATAATGCCTGTCGACTTAGATCCAGCAGGTATACTGAAGAGACTCGACCACCTGCTTGATGAACGCAGAGACCGATTTCAGGAGTTCGTTGCAGAACTAGCCCCTGAGTCTAATGCAACTACGAATCAGAATCTAGAAAACACACTTGAAGTCACACAGGTGCTCGGACTGATATATCGAGTTGTCAGGCACTTCTACATACTTGGAAAGAAGACTGGGAGCCAGATCATGATTATGCAGATTCAGATGCAGATGCCGGAGCTCCTTAGAATGGCCAAAGCATACTACGATGCTATTGGAGCCTTCTCGGATGGCAAGCCTATTGGAGACGGTATCGGGCCACTAGTCGTTACCAAGTTCGCCAGAGCGCATGGTGCAACACCTGAGAGCTACAACCACGAGATTTCACGAGAGGTCGGGTACTATGTTGTCGAATCAGAGGGACGAACAGTCTATGCCCTTAGAGCAACGGGGCCAGGTGGAACAGTCGGGAAACCAGGTTTTGGCGTAGAGAAACTGGTTGAAAAATACGAGAAAGGTATTGCTCGAATCATCACAATTGATGCCGCACTGAAGTTCGAGGGCGAGGAACTAGGAAGGGTTTCTGAAGGAACGGGTGCCGCTATTGGGGATCCGGGACCAGAAAAATATGCTATTGAACAGACAGCGACTCAGCATGGAATAGGCATAGAGGCCATAGTGATTAAAGAGGATGAGGCAGCAGCTGTTGGTGTCATGGACAAGAAGGTTCTTGATGCTATACCGGAAGTGCTCGAGCGAATAAAGGAATCAATCCTGAAGAGAACAAAGCCAGGAGACAGCATTATCCTAGCAGGGATTGGAAACACAATGGGTATTGGCCTTTGAGGTGAAAAAATGAGTACAGTAACAAGATTGCTTGGCATCGCCTTGGCAGGAGTGGGTTTTGTCATCCTCTTCTTTGGCATGAACACTGGTGATGTGTTGTCATGGATCTGGTCGTTTGTAGGCCTCATTGTCATGTCGTTTGGATTCGCTCTGCTTACAGCAGGCAGGACAGCACAGAAGAAACCGCCTCCTCCAACAGTCACTGAGATACGCTGCAGTAGCTGTGATTTCAAAGAGATACGTGACTTCAAGAAAGGAGACTATGTCTTGATGCCTGTTGGAGATGCATGCCCGAAGTGCCACAGTGCCATGACCATCGAAGGCGTCTACATCGTAAGAGAAGAACCTGAAGTCAAGTACAACGTCTAGGCCCTCTTTGTCAAGACCACAGGGCCCTCTTCAGACACAAAGATTGTATGCTCAGCCTGACTCACCGGGCGACCTTTCTTCTCCATCTGAAGTGGGAATCCTCGAATTGCCTTTGCCCGGACGAGCGTTCGAATCTCATCAACGATGTCCACATCCTTTTTGGATGATCCAATCCATCTCGATGCAAATGGAAGAGAACGGTATTTTTCCAAGAGATATGTTCTGAGAGTTTCGGTGGTTCCTGTGAGCTGTATGTCCAATCCAGTATTGGCAAAGATGTAGACATAGTCACTATCGACTACTGTTCCAGTCCCACTTGTCGCAAATGGCTCGACGGCATAGTACTCCCCCACTTCAACCATTGGTAGTCCTCGAATCTTTGTGTTGGGAACCTGTTTTCCAGCGTGAAGCTGGTATCTCTTGATGTCATGGCCAGTCAGGTTGGAGATTGGTCGAAGACCGTATTCTTTGATGACGTGCTCGATATTGGCTCCAACTTCCCCTAATGAAACCGTGGGATGCATCATTGCAATGGACTCCTCAAGTGCATCTTCCGTGGCTGCGATGAACCCTTCGAGCGTTCCATCAATATCGACCGTGAGCGCAGTATCTGTGATATAGCCATCTACATGCACACCAATGTCTAGCTTGACAAGCCCAAATTCTGGTATTTCACTACGATCGCCTTTGGGAGAAGTGCTATGTGCTGCTATATGATTGACCGAAACATTACATGGGAATGCTGGAATACCACCATAGTCACGAATCTTCTTCTCTGCAGCTGTGCAGATCTTGATTATTTTGACCTTTGGTTCAATCATCTCACTGATCTCTTTGAGTACCCGTGCTGCAATCTCCCCAGAACGAACCGCAGATGGATTTGGACTGGTGACCATGATATCGCCTTGAAGAGACGAAGCAATAACCACTCTTAAGCGGTTCCATGTCCGCCACTAGACCTCGCCCTGTCGTCGTGTTGAAACGATTGCACCCTCTTCTCCCACAAAGACACTATGTTCGAACTGAGAAACCATACCGTCCTTTCCTTCAAACAGGACAGGATATCCGTGAATGGCGCCTGCTCGTATCAGCGCTTTGATGGCTATATCTACATCGACTCCGTGCACATTGTCATGAAGCCAGCGGGATGCCCATGGAAGTGATTTGAACAGCTGTCGTGATATGCTCCGGACCTGCTGCGCAGACGGATCGAGTTTCTTCTTGTTCTTTAGATCGTTTGAAAAGATGTATGCCGTCTGTCCACTCCTAATTGTGCCATTTCCATTCGTGGCAAATGGCTCGATAGCATATGTTTCTCCGAGATTCATCGAGGGAGACGTCTTTTGCCCGATGTTTGGAACATTCTTTCCTGCATGAAGCATCCATTGTCTGAGTTGATGTCCTGATAGCTGGTGAACCGGTCTGAGACCGTACTTCTTAACCGTGCGCTCTATTACCTCTCCAACCTCGCCCACACGAACTCCTGGACGAACCATCTCGAGGGCAGCATCGAGGGCATTCTTTGCTGCTGCAATGAAGTGCTCATAGGATCCGTCCAGATCAACCGTGATGGCGGTATCTGAGATGTAGCCATTGACATGGGCTCCGATGTCCACTTTCACAAGGCCTCTATCCGGAAAGATTCTCTTGTCATCATATGGACTTGTGTAATGCGCAGCCTCGTTGTTGATTGAAACATTACAGGGAAAAGCAACACCAGTCGCCCCAAGCTCTAGTATCTTCTCCTCCGCGAGCCTGCATACCTTCAGAACTTTGACACCAGGACGGACCTCATTCTCCAGTATGGTAAGAACACGTCCCGCGATTTTGCCGGCCTTCAGGAAGTCTGGATGGGGCAATACGGTCATAGTCTGTCACCAGATTTGTCGGAAGTGCGAGGGTGTATTTAAGTCTCAGATTCTGATCATGGAAGTGAATCTTGAGGACACTGGCAGATGTGTCGTCAAGAGAAGGTAATAGGTCAGAAACAGGATATCTGCAGTTAAGACACAATTCAATATCAAGTCGACACAGAAACAGTGGCCGGTACCTGTATCCCTACACTAACTCCCAACATCATGGCTTCAGAAATGCATCTGGCTCCGCTGAGCTGTCTCGGACAGGGAGTAGTGGTACCGACCGGCCAGTCAATGTACGAGACCAAGGTGACCCGCACTTCATCTGAAGGACATTCATCCACATCAGGCGAGTCCGTTGTGGCTCATCCTTTCGGTCCTTGACAGGCAAGTATTCAAGACTTCGAATTCTCTTGAACATATGGTTCTATGAACGAGGGGTTATTAGCATTCCCACATGGCGCGGATTCGTCATTCTCTCTGGTGAGGAAGGATAGACATTGGTCGAGTTCCATGGTGGTAGCGACATCTTCAAATACGTTGAGAAGGCAGCTCATCTCGTACAGTACCGCTGCAGCAATTCAGCCGTACTCTGCAAATCATCATATCACATCATCATCAGCGCCACGTATCCCCCAAAGCCAATCGAATAGATATCAGGCGGGAGAGCTCGCGCGGGTCCCAGGACCTTTATCACTCACAGATTCATCACATCACGGTTATCATATCACACTCCAGACATGGAATAGAATGAGAGTCGAGGTAGACTGAGTCCAGACATAGACACGAGGCATTGAGCTAGGCCATAGGACGACGCAGGCATTGACCACCTTGGTCGAAAGGCAAGGGCACGTGGCAGTACAGTATAGGAGACGTGCATAGAAATAGGAACAGATTTCGACCAAAGCACAGCAAAATATGTCATCAGAGCAAGAATGGAGATTGATGGCGTGGTCGATAAACCGGATGTCGTAGGAGCTGTCTTCGGGCAGACTGAGGGACTGCTTGGAGAAGACCTGGACCTACGAGAGCTTCAACGCACTGGTCGTATAGGGAGAATTCAGATTGCCATTAGATCACAGGGCGGAAGCACTACAGGTGAGATCGTGATACCTGTATCGCTCAACAAGACTGCCACTGCGATACTCGCAGCCGCCTTAGAAACTGTTGATCGGGTTGGTCCCTGTACAGCCAAAGTGATTCTTGAGAAGCTTGAGGACATTCGGGGCGCCAAGAGACGAAAGGTTGTAAGCAGAGCAATCAGTATCTTGAAGGGCTGGGAAGAGGACATCTCCCCTGGCACTGAGGAGATAACCACCGCGGTCACAAAGGGGCACAAGGTATCAGTGTCTAAGTACGGCCCCGATGGGCTACCCGCAGGTCCAGAACTGAATGGCAGCTCTGAAATCATCATCGTCGAGGGCCGCGCAGACGTCATCAACCTCATGAAATGTGGAATAATGAATACAGTAGCAGTCGAGGGAACTCATGTTCCGAAGTCGATAGTCGAACTCACAAAGAAGAAAGGTAAGAGAGTGACTGCATTTCTCGACGGTGATAGAGGTGGAGACCTCATTCTACGAGAACTCATGCAGGTTGCTACCGTTCACTATATTGCCAGAGCACCTGAAGGCAAGGAAGTTGAGGAACTCACAAAGCGTGAAGTGATGAAAGCACTTCAGACTCAAATCCCTGCAGAACAAGCCTTGTCGCTAGTTCAGGATAAGAAGACTGCAACAAGACCCAAGAAGTACGCTACAAGGAAGAGCATTCCCAAGAGTGCTGAAGAAAAGGCACGTAGTGAGCCAAAGGAGGTTGAGGGAACATCTCCAAAGAGAGAGAGAACCGCAACACCGATTGGTAGACCAACAGCAGCTCGGAGAGCACCCATATCTGTCGATGAGGCATATGTTTCGAAGATTAAGAGCATCAAAGAAGCCTTCAAAGCAGTCCTATTCAACGCAGACAAAGAGGTCATGGTTGAGTGCGGCGTCGCAGAGCTTGCCAGGAAGCTTGAGGAACAAGAAACTGTCCCAGCAGTCGTTTTTGATGGGGTGATAACCCAACGTCTAGTGGATATTGCAGCAAAGAAACAGACGACGCTCATCATTGGGGCAGCCATTGCGGACATTGAAAACAAGCCGAGTGGTCTGAAACTTGTCACCTTTGACGATCTTGGCCAGTGAACTCGACGCAAGTTAGACTCATTTCACAGCAGGTCGTGAAGCGCGCAAGAACCGCTTCACACCTCGAATTTTCTCGAGTAATACTCACAATTATGTCATAGAAGCAGTGAGTCATCTACGGAGCAGACGTGAGGCTCTCAACCTTGACATCGATTCTAGATGGACTGGAAACAACAGCACAGGTAGTAACACCAAAGAGCCCTTTTCAGAGGGTCATAGGTCAAGCGCACGCTGTGTCAATAGTACAGTCTGCCGTGAAACAAAGGCGGCATGTTCTCCTGTGCGGCGCCCCGGGAATAGGAAAGTCTATGCTTGCAAAGGCGGCCTATTCGCTCCTCAGTCCACCCAATCAGGAGATACGCCTTCGAAGGAATCCGTCCCAGCCAGACAGACCCATCGTCATAGTATCTGGCTCAGAGTATGAGCAGGCTACACAGAGTGCGGGCGATGAGCCTAGTTTTTCACTATATATGACACCTGATAGACTTCCAGTTGATATCTCTATCAAAATGGGGTATAGATGTCAAAAGTGTGGAAGTCTATCCGTGCCAACAGATCCATCATGTCTAGACTGTGGAGCCGCGAAAAGATGTGACTGGTTGGGAAGCGATTCCTATCATGCTCTTTTCAGGATAATAGACGTCGTGAGAGAACCTGCCCTTCAGACTGTCACTAGCATTGAGAAGATAGCAGATTCTACGTACCATACGACCTATGAGAGGATAGGAGACACTGAGATCTCTGTAACCCGCCGAAGATTGGAAGATAGTACGCAGACTCCTCCGGAACAGAGAACTGATGCGGAGAGAGTCCTAGTGGCAAGAGAGGCATGCAGATTCATCAGAGTGAGCGGTGCAAGTCATGTCGAACTCCTTGGGGACGTCAAGCATGACCCATACGGTAGCGCTGAGTCACTCGGTATGGCAGCTCATCTACGAGTGATTCCAGGAGCTATTCATGAGGCACATGAGGGTGTCCTCTATATCGACGAGGTTTCAGCTCTTGGTCCACACCAAAGCCACCTCTTGACTGCCATGCAGGACCACGTCTATCCAATATCAGGACATAATCCTCTCAGCTCAGGCGCTGCAGTACGAGTGGATAACGTGCCCTGTGATTTCATTCTCTTTGCATCATGTAATCCCGAAAATATCGGTGCTATCCTACCAGCTCTGAGGTCTCGAATCCGGGGCTACGGATATGAGATTATGCTATCGTCGTGGATGAAGAAGAGTGTTGAGAGTGTCAACGATATTATCAGATTCATTTCACAGACAGTCGAGGAAGATGGCAAGATACCGCACCTCACCGTCAAGGCTGCTGAAGAGGTGATAGCTGCTGCTGAAAAAATGGCCTTTCAATATGATGGACAGAGAGATGCGCTCACACTGCGTCTTCGCGAACTTGGAGGCCTCATCAGAATAGCTGGAGACCTTGCTGTGCAGGACAATGCAACGCTGATTCAGCCAGAGCATGTGAAGAAGGCAGGAGTGTTGAGCAGAGGTATTGACCTAGACGAGATGGTTTCTCACTCCTATGGAGCCCCAGAGATGGCTAGCAGAAACTATTTCTTCTAACGGCGGAATCTGTCCTGTGGTGACGCATTGAAGATCCTGAAACGCATCCTCAAGGAAGGAACAATTGTCCTGAAGATTGAAACCTTGGATGATCTTTGGCACCTGTATAACACAGTTGGTTCCGGAGATGTGGTGATATCAAGGACTGTTCGCCGAGTCAGAGTTGGAGATGAGGAGAGTAGAAAACAGGATAGTGTCAGAAAACCTATGACACTGAAACTTCGGGTCGAGGATGTGGCATTTCACACCTTTACTAACCGTGTCAGGATTAAGGGCCAGATACTAGAGGGACCAAGTGACCTTGTGAGCATAGGATCGTATCACACAATAAACATTGAAACCGGCGACACGCTGACCATAGTGAAGGGCCACTGGCCAAAGTACATCTTGGATAGGCTTGAGGAGGCCACAAAGGACCGGTTACACTCTGTCTGTCTCATTGTTACCATTGAGGATGGCGATGCAGAGATTTTCCTTGCTGCAGACTACGGATTAAAGGAGGTAGTACGGGTACGAGCTAATCTCTCTCGTAAGAGGGGGGACCAAAAGGCATACGACTCAACGATGCATGACTTCTTTGTGGATGTCACTCTTGCAGTACGGTCTCAGCTAGAGCAGAGTCAGATAGGACTCGTAGTCTTGGCGGGGCCTGGATTTGTGAAAGATCATTTCAAGGACTATCTTGGCAATGCAGGAATCAAGAACTTGCCTCCCATGGTTATTGAGGGTACGAACTCAATTGGCATTCCGGGTGCAAAAGAAGTGCTCTTCAGAGGCGTCATTGGAGAAGTCATAGATGAACTCAAGGTGGAAACCGAGACCAAGTTGGTGGAGAAACTTGTCGAGCACATATCGAAGGACAATGGGCTAGGAAGCTATGGTGACGAGCAGGTCGCCAAGGCAGTTCAATATGGAGCAGTTCAAGATCTGCTCATCACAGATAAGAAACTCAGAGAGGGCTCTGATGAGGTCAGACGAGAGATGGACGACCTCATTCGAAACACCGAGAAGACGAAGGGAGCCATCCATATCGTATCGACAGACCATCCCGCAGGAAACCAACTCCATCGACTGGGCGGAATTGCAGCCATTCTTCGTTTTCGTATTGTAGAGTGACTAGACAGGGTCGAACTGAATCTGAAGGCGGTCCCATGTTGGGTACTCATATGAAATGCCTATCTCTAACTCTCCGATGTTTTCAAGACTGCTCTTGATCTCTTCGGCACACTCCTCGAGAAGTGTTGGAGCCAACTCGATTCGCATTCGAATGATATCAGTATTGATGAGATTGTTGGGAATCCCAAGCTGAACACTGAGAATACCACGAATATGCTGCAACTGCTGAAAACTCAGGCTGGACCCATGAGGAGCTCGAATGATTCCCAATACTAACAGGGGGTCTGTATCGTCACGTTCCTCAAACTCCCGGATGGTCTGCTCAAGTCTCCGTTCGAGCCGATTCCGCAACTGAATGGCATCCTTATAGCGTGCAGAACAGAAATGAACTGAGAGTCTGGTGAGACTATTCGCAGCCCACTCGACCACTTCTCTTGCTGTTTTGGCACTGCCCTCGATGCTGGCACTTGCCATATCTGTCAACCGCATGCCCTGAGACAACAAACTCTCGAAATTAGTTTCGCTGGCCTCAAGCTCATTGATGTTGAGAAAAGAGGCTCCCACCTCTTCAGCTCGACGTGCGGTCTGCTTAAGCCTCTCCGCACTTCCAGGGACTGCTGGAACCTCCAACCCAACATCCATTCCAGTGGCTACTGCGAGCCCTATTCCACTCCAATCATCACTCTGAGGATGAAATCGAATCTCATCGAGTCCAGCCTCTCGTAGTCGTCGGAGGTCTTCTTGGCTGACTGAGGTCTTGCTTGTGTAGAGATGAATATGAAAATCTGGGCCATACTTAGACTTCAGAAGATGGATGTATTCCACTGTTCGGTCTAGAGCGCAGAGTGGATCGCCACCACTCATTCCTGCACCTTCACCCTTTATTGCATCGACCTCGAAGAGAATATCGTCTTCAGTGGAAACTGGAAGCTCATCTGCAAATACGACATCCGTACCTGCTTTCTCCTGAGAGAGAGGGCAGTAGTAACAGGAACTATCGCATAAACCAGTGACAAACAGCACCATCTTTGACCCTCTGGCACAGAACATGCAACCTCGTGGCAGTTCTCCCACAAGAAATGACCCACCTTGATGCTGCTCAATCTCACGGGTCATTGTCATCGCCTCCTTCCTTGTCGACGATCAATTGTACGGCGAAGAGCGGGATCATTGTCTTGGAGTTGCTTCGTGACTTCCTCGAAACTCTCTGACTCCTCTAGGGAACGCTTGAGATAGACACCAGTTCTACCTACACTATCACGGCGTGTCAGTACTCGCACTCTCTCTTTGGCTATTTCGGTACTGACTGAAAGCCTCTTGGCAATCTCCTGCTCATGACCAATTACACCATGTTCTGTATGGCCGTGTGGAGCCGGTTCTATTAGAACCAGTCTCTTATTCACCCCAGGCACTCTCTCATCGGACTCGAGGCCCTTCAGATCTATAGCTCCGCCCCAGTGGTAGAACTCTTCCTCTCTCGGTCTGAGTTTGAACATCGGAAAACTGACAACAGTGTTGTCTTCGAGATGAAGATGGCCCTTCAGGACCATCGACGGCGTTGCCTGTACCAGCTCTCTCTGCAGAGAAGGACCAAGGGCCAACTCTAGGCGATAACTGGAAACGGGCTGGCGAATAATGATGTCGATGTCAGATGATTCTGACACATCGCCTCGGGCGAGGGAGCCATGCACCAAGGGCCGGACAGCAATGGATGATTCAATCTTGTGCATGATGTCGATGGCACGCTGCCGCAGCCTATTCAGAAGATGCCAATGGGCTTCATCATATGTGACAACCCTGACGTCGTGCAGTACCTCCGGTCGCCTTGCCATTCTGCATCATCACCTGATCGTATCCAGCATCTCACAGGCTTTACATATTCTTGTTGAGGAGGGACTACCACATTTCTCACACGACATGAGCTTCCACTCTTGTCGAGATTCCCTGAAAGCAGATACTATCGCCTCAGATGACCGTAGGATTGCCAGCAGTGTGCCAGGACGTCTGTACTCCGCGTCGTTTAGGAATGCCCTTACATCATTGCGATAGGCATCGTTCGCATATGGACATGGTATATCGTGATAGGGAAGACTGAGATGGTGAGAGTAAGTGACAATATCACGTTCTGTTAGTTCCGTCAGAGGTTTGACACGCGGAACAAACCCCTGCGTGGGCTGCTCTCGGGACACGTTTGTTCTCGCAATTCTTGGACTATCCCCTCGCATGAGATTCATGAGCACGGTCTGTGCTTCATCATCAAGATTATGGCCTGTTGCAACTACGCTTGCCCCCAGTTCCTGTGCAGCAGTGTTAAGGGCACGTCTTCGAAGAACACCACAATATGAGCATGCACCCAGCGAACTTGATGGCTTACGTTGTACTATCTTGTCAAGAGAATAGCCAAATAGCTTCCTAAAGGAGAACACTTCGAGAGTAAGATCCAATGAACGAGAGAGCTCTCGAGCTGACTCAAGAGACTTGTCCCGATACCCTCTGACTCCTTCGTCGATGGTGACGGGAACAATCTCGGACTTAGGAAAAGCACTCTCTATATTGTGAAGTATATGTAGAAGAGCTGCGCTGTCCTTTCCACCAGAAATGGCCACCAGAATTCGGTCGCGCTCTAGGAACATCTTATGTCGATTGATGGTCCTTCGTACGCGATCCACTGTCGTCTGAACTAGACATGAACCGCACAGCTGTTCTGATGTATACCTACGCAAGTAAATGGCAGGTTTTCCACACTTTGAACATTCTGGTTGCATGACGGCGACGCCTCTGAGCCACCGTATCTTGCACTGTCAAATTAAAGGTATTCAAGAGTCCGAACGTTTTTTTTTTTGCCTTGGCGTCGGCGGTTTCCTTAATCCTGATGCCGTCAACTTAGCTCTTACAATTTCGCTTCTTAGTGATCTCAGAAAAGCCCCTTTCCCATCACTAGGCTCAGAACGATACTAAGAACTACAATCGCAAGGGCTGCAAAGCGTATCGGGTACATTATATACCGAATCTTCTTCTCGTCAGAGATCCGGAGGCT
>Ga0153915_10005035_pt1 | contig 12254 bp, 5 predicted proteins | sample Opewatmetagenome_2_FD_107003 | JGI IMG/M metagenome (GOLD analysis project Ga0153915, IMG submission 107003) | Freshwater wetland microbial communities from Ohio, USA - Open water 3 Core 3 Depth 3 metaG | ecosystem: Environmental > Aquatic > Freshwater > Wetlands | place: USA: Ohio, Lake Erie... | reverse complement strand
TTAGCACAGAATTATCCAAACCCGTTTAACCCAACCACCAGTATTCCATACACCTTGAAAAGCAAGGGTCATGTCCGTTTAACGGTGTATGACATTACTGGTCGTGAGGTAGGGGTTCTGGTAAATGGTTTTCAAACGGCTGGAACGCATCAGGTAACCTTCAACGCCTCTAGTCTCAGCTCGGGTATTTATTTCTATAAACTTCAAGCTGCCGATAATGTATTTACGAAAAAGATGATGGTATTGAAGTAGATCCTGAGTTCATCCTATACTTTTATAAACAAGAAAACACCTGCATCCGATCGTACGGATGCAGGTGTTTTTTTCATTCTGAATTTTACCTGTTTACATTCTAATCCCTATTTAAATGCGGAATCTCTTTAATATAAATTTACATAGTTAGAATTTTAATTAGGTTTAACAAATATTGTGCGTCTTCTGGTTTAACGGTTCAACCTGCCTAAGGGTGCGTCTACAGGCGCAAATGCGCAACCATATGGTTGCACCTGCCGATTTGAACCAGTGGGTAAGAGATGCGTAACCGGAAGGTTACGGTTACCGGTTTGTGGCAGCTGAATTAACGCGCAATCTAAAGGTTACAGCTACCAGTTTATCGGTGCTGGGAGGCGTCTCCTACTTTCTTTGTCTCTCTGTCTCTTTTGTCCCTGCCTTACCTGTCTGCCGCCAGGCAGGCGGTAGGTCTCCGTCCTGTCTTCCTGCCTGCCGTCAGGCACGGCGCCAGGACTACGATCTTTGTCTCTCTGTCTCTATTATGGGACATTCGTCACAAATTATCTGCCATTAATGAGCTATATTTCTATTGATATATAATGAAAGAGATTGTATTCTTATTAAATTAATTATTTAGAGGATTATGAATTATAAAAACTATTTTAATCGAATATTTATTTTTATGATTCTCGTGGTGGTTGTTGTTGCACCGTTAAATTCGCAATCGGTGCTGGAACCGGCAGCAGCCCCATTTTTTACAGTTGAACGTGGTTTTTATACCACCAGTTTTGATGTCACGGTTGGTTCCGCAACTTTAAATGCTACCATCCGATACACGCTGGATGGTTCCGATCCGCGAACCTCCCCGACTGCCCTGGAACAGAATTCACCAGCCACCATTAACATCGATCCAGAAAGTACAACGGGACAGCGTGGGAAAACACCGGGTGTCGTCCTGCGCGCCTGCGCCCTGGCCGCTAACTACTCGGTCAGCGAATCCGTTACCCATACCTATTTATTTCTCAATAAAATCGGCACATTGTCTCCTGACGGAACAAAACCGGGTACCAGCTGGCCAAATCCGGCCTCTTCCCCGCAAGCTATCAATTATGGTATGGATCCGAATGTGCTAAACGATGCACGTTATAAAGATTTGATCGATGATGCTCTGCTGGCCATTCCTTCTATTTCACTTGTGACTGATCTGAAACATCTTTTCGCTACCGACAGCGGTATTTATATGAATGCAATGATGGAAGGAAGCGCCTGGGAACGGCCGGCTTCCATTGAACTTTTAAAACCCGATAATTCAGAAGAATTTCAGATCAATGCCGGTATCCGTATTCGCGGCGGCTGGAGTGCTCATGGTGATAACCCCAAGCATGCTTTCAGATTCTTCTTTCGTTCTGAATACGGCCAGGCTAAACTTAAATATCCTCTTTTTGAGACCGAAGGAGTCGATGAATTTGATAATGTAGATTTACGCACCAGTCAAAATTATGCCTGGAGTTATCCTGGTCACCAGGGGGAATGCAACATCATGATCCGGGATGTTTTTTGCCGGGACTTGCAGCGGGAAATAGGACAGCCCTATACCCGCAGCCGGTTTTATCATCTGTATATCGACGGTTATTACTGGGGTTTGTTCCAAACTCAGGAACGTGCTGAAGCACGATTTGCCGTTAGTTATTTTGGCGGAAATGTGGAGGATTACGATGTGGTAAAAGTGAACAGTGGTTATGGAATTGAAGCCACCGACGGCAACCTGAATGCTTATACCCAAATCTGGAATTTGTGTTATTCCGGATTTAGCACGAATACAAATTATTTCAAATTGCAAGGCCTGTTGGCTGATGGCACAAGGAATCCCGCCTATAAAGTACTGGTCGATATTGATAATCTGATCGACTACATGCTGATTATTTTCTTTACCGGCAATTATGACAGTCCTGTAACAAAATTCGGATCGAATAAAAGTCCGAATAATTTTTATGCGATTTATGACCGCACCGCTAATGATGGATTCAGATTTTATATACACGATGCTGAGCATACGCTGCGTACAACGGCTGGAGAGGGACCTGGTGTGGGATTGAACGAAAACCGGGTGAATATCGGCACGCTGACCGATGGTTATAAGATGGAAGTAGGGTCGATCAGTCAGTTTCATCCGCAGTGGCTGCATTTTAGGTTGTCCAGCAATGCCGAATATCGGCTTCGTTTTGCCGATCAGGCTTATAAACATCTTTTCAACCAGGGCTGGATGACCCCGGCTAAAGCAACAGAGTTATTTCTGGCCCGTGCCCGGGAAATTGAACTGGCCATCATCGGTGAGTCCGCCCGCTGGGGAGATACTTACCGTGAACCTCCACGGACAAAAGATGATGACTGGCAGACAGCTATCGATGATATCGTGGAAAATTATTTTCCGCTGCGAACCGACATTGTCATCGACCAGTTAAAATCGGCAAACCTGTATCCGAATATTGATCCGCCCGTATTCAGCAATAACAGCATATCTATTATGTCTTACACGGTAGATATTGATCCAGGCTATACTCTGAAACTGCATAATCCCAACGGCACGACAGGGACCATATACTATACAACCGATGGCCAGGATCCCCGTAATATCGGCGGCACTGTATCAAGTTCAGCCGGTGACGGAGGTGATGAGATCGAGATCACTCTGAACTCGACCACAGTGCTCAAAGCGCGTATACTGAATGGATCGACCTGGAGTGCTCTGCATCAACTTATACTTTTTGCAGGTGACAATACCGGTAACCTGAAAGTTACCGAAATTCAATATCATCCGCTGGATAGTGATAGTGTCAGTGATAATGAGTTTGAATTTTTGGAGTTGAAAAATATCGGAACAACCCCAGTCAATTTATCCCAGGCTAATTTTACCAGTGGATTAATTTATACTTTTCCACTCGGTGTCATAATTGATCCGGGTAAATTCCTTGTGCTGGCTTCAAACCGGCAGGAATTCAATAACCGTTACGGCTTTATGCCGGATGGGGAGTATTCGGGGCAACTGGATAATGGCAGGGAACAGATTGTATTATATGCTGCCTCCGCTGACACCATTTTAACGATGCAGTACAGCGATCAAATCCCCTGGCCGCAGACTGCAGATGGTGATGGTTATTCATTGGTTCCCACCGATAATAATCCCACTGGTGATCAGAATAATCCATTAAACTGGCGATCGTCTACCAACGTTAATGGTTCACCGGGACAGGATGATTTGCCGGAAACCTCTGTTGAATCTTCACCACTTTATATTCCCGCTGGATTTGGGCTGGATCAGAATTATCCGAATCCCTTCAATCCGGAAACTCTAATTCACTTTACGCTGCAAAGCAGAGGCAAAGTCCGACTTACAGTATATGATCTGGTTGGGCGGGAGGTAGCGGTGCTGGTCGATGGTGTTCAATCTGTTGGTAGTCATCAGGTCACCTTTAACGCCAGCCGTTTCAGCAGCGGCGTTTATTTCTATAAACTGCAAAGCCCGGATGGTACAATTACCAGGAAAATGGTACTGATTAAATAATAATAGCGGAAATAGTTGATGATTCGTTTGCAGTTTTTTAAGAGTGATTTATTATTTATTTCCATACTCACTTTTTTAATTTCCTCCCTATCCGCTCAAACAACTATAGAACTCCAGCGGGAATTTACCGAAATGAGGTTTGGCGGATTTTTTCATTTCGGAATTATGACCTTCACGGGTGACCCATGGGCTACACCGAATCAGGATGTCAGTAAATTTAATCCCACCGATCTCAACTGCAACCAATGGGCCGATGCGGCTGTGGCCGCCAAAATGAAATTTGGCATACTGACTACCAAACATCATGATGGTTTTTGTTTGTGGAATAGCGCTTACACAGAAAACGATGTAGCCAGCAGTCCCTGGAAGAATGGACAGGGGGATGTGGTACAGGAATTCGTGGATGCTTTCAGGGCACACGGACTGGAACCGTGTCTTTATTATTCGGTCTGGGATAATACTGAGGGTGTGGGTAACAGCACTATTACCTACCAGGATATGGAATTCATTAAGGGTCAACTCACTGAGTTGCTCAGTTATTATGGTGAAATCAAGATGGTGTTTATTGACGGTTGGTCATGGAAAATGGGGCATAAAAGTGTGCCCTATGCCGAAATCCGGCAATTGGTAAAGGAATTACAACCGGGATGCCTGCTAGTGGACAATACCCATTTACGTTGTTTATATGATAACGATCTGATTCATTTTGAGGCAGGTGGTACTTGCCCTGCAGATAATACGTATCCCGCACTGCTCAGCGCCCTAATTAATAAAAACAGCGGCAATGACTGGTTTTGGGATAACCGGGTGCCAACCGCCACTCTGATGACTGTCAATGAAATCGTTAACAACAATTTGAAATATCTCGAACCGCGCTGGTGCACTTTTATTTTAAATTGTCCGCCGAATAACTCGGGGAAAATTGATGATAGCATTGTGAATCGTCTGTTTGAAGTCGGACAAGCCTGGGAACCGGATTCCAATCGTTCTCCGTTACCGCGGCAGTTGCCGCAGAATGAAATCCCGGTGACACCTTCCACTGCATGGGCAACCAGCGGTGAGGCCGCCAAGGCTATCGATGGTTTGAATGATCGCTTTTATTATAGTGTCTGGCAGACGACCGCCCCTCTGCCTCAGACAATTACCATTGACCTTGGCCAGATGTACAATGATATCAACATCCTGTATTATGTTCCCCAATATGTACCGATGGTCACCCCTCTGACTGGCGGTAGTATAAAATCCTATAAATTATTTAAGAGTATCAATAATACCGATTATACAGAGATTGCTAATGGTGAATGGAACGGTGATATTAACATGAAAGTGGTAACGTTTACACCGACTGCAGCCCGTTATATCCGCATGGAGGTGTTGACTGCGGTTGATGATTATGCAGCGGTAACTGAATTTGCTATTGGTAGAGCAAGTCCTGCTAATCGAATAAAAAATGGGCGGGAGGATTCGACACCATCAGGAATTATACTGCAGCAAAATTATCCGAATCCATTTAATGCTTCAACCGAAATAGTTTTTGAAATTACCCGGACGATCCAGCTGGAATTGTCTGTGTTCAATATATTAGGAGAGAAAGCAAAAACTTTACGGTCAGGAATTTATCGGCCTGGCAGATATCGGACAATTTTTAATGCTGCACAATTGCCCTCCGGTATTTATTACTTTCAATTAGTTACTCCCATCCAGAGTCTGATCCGTAAAACTATATACCTGAAATAATCTCATCTCCTTTGAAATGATGTCTTGCCTGCTTAAATTTGGTACAATACGTCCATCTGTTTAAGCGTGAATTAAGTTTTATTTTCTATTATTTAGACGTGTTAATGAAATGAAGAGGATATTGGGTCAGGATCGGGGAGAATAAAATGAGAACACAATTTATGACGTATATTTTATTATCTGTTTTTCTATTGACTTTTCAATATTCCTGTCAGAAACCACAAATTAAACCAATTAAAAATGGAATTGAGTTAAGTAAGGGAAAACTTAACCTCCGGGTAGAATACTATGCTGAAAATATTATCCGGGTTATAAAATGGGATCCAACAGGTACCTCAAAAAAATTAAGTTTAAGTGTTGTTCAGGATACAATACCCGATCTGAATATTCGGGTGGAATATGCCGGCGATACACTTGTTCTTAATTCCGGCAAACTCTCATTGAAAATATCCATGAATGATGGCTGCATTGCTTACCTTTCACCTGATGATCATCCCATACTGAAGGAAAAAGGTAAAGCCTGGTTTACACCGGTAGTGTATGCTGCCGATTCGGGTTTTACTATGCAGCAGAATTTTCAACTTATTGATAAAGAAGGTATCTACGGGCTGGGACAGCATCAATCCGGGTATTTTAATTACCGCGGGAAAAGGGTGGTCCTGGCTCAGGCCAACACCGAAGCAGTTATTCCATTTTTCATCTCCACCAACAATTATGGAATTCTGTGGGATAATTACTCTAAAACTGTTTTTGAAGATAAAAATGATGGTGCCTCCCTGTGGTCGGATATGGGTGACAACATTGATTACTATTTTATCTCTGGGCAGAATATGGATGAGGTAATATCCGGTTACCGCAGGCTTACCGGCAAAGCACCACTATATGGAAAATGGGCTTATGGATACTGGCAGAGTAAAGAGCATTATGACACCCAGGCGGAGTTGATGGCTGTGGCCGAAAAATACCGCCGGCTTAAAATACCTGTCGATAACATGATTCAGGACTGGGACTACTGGAACGGTGCGGCCAACTGGGGCGGAATGTTTTTTGATAAAACCCTTTTCCCCGAACCAAAAAGGATGTGCGATCAACTGCATCGAATGAATTTTCATATCATCATTTCCATCTGGCCAGCCCTGGGTCCCCAAACGGCGGTTTATGCCGACATGTTACAACATGGATTCCTGTATAAACCTGTGGGCTGGGCAGGATTTAAATACTACGACGCTTATAATCCTGCTGCCAATGATCTGTACTGGCACTATCTGAAAAACGGTCTTTACTCCCAGGGTCTGGATGGCTGGTGGATCGATTCCACCGAACCTGATGTGGTTAATGCCATGACCAAGGAGTCCAGTGAATACGAACTAAAAAAAATGGGCCGTAATTATCTGGGTTCCTGGGCTCGCTACCTGAACGCTTTCTCGCTGGCCATGACTGACGATATTTATAAATTCTGGCGCCGGGAGACCTCGGCCCACCGGGCCTATATCTTAACCCGATCGACCTATGCCGGCCAGCAACGTAATGCAGCCACGACCTGGTCGGGTGATATTGGTGCCAGCTGGGAAGTGTACCGCTGCCAGATTCCAGCAGGTATCAATCACTGTATGTCGGGGATACCATACTGGACTTTTGATATCGGTGCGTTTGTGCTGGGTGCCTATGGGGGGGTATTCATGCAGGGAGGTAAAGATCCGGCTTACCAGGAGTTGTATACCCGCATGTTCCAGTTAGGTGCCTTCAGTCCCATCTTTCGTTCGCACGGATCGGAAACACCGCGTGAGATTTGGGAGATGGGTGAATTTGTCCCGGCGCTGCTCAAGGCCGATAATCTGCGCTACCGCTTACTACCGTATATCTATTCACTAGCCTGGATGGTGACGGACCAGGATTATACTATCATGCGCGGCCTGCCGATGGATTTCCCAGGTGATGAAAATACGTATTCGCTTGGAGAACAGTACATGTTCGGTCCCGCATTGATGGTTTGTCCCGTGACCGAATATATGTACTATCGACCCCCGGAACACAGTATATTGGTCGGACCCGAATATTTTGAAACCAAGGATGGAAAACCAGGTCTTTGGGCCAGGTATTATAAAGATGCCGGCAGGAAGAATCTGAGCAGGGAACAAATCGATCCGGACATAGACTTTATCTGGTATACTGGTCGCCCTAATTATGTAACCGATTCGACCTATGCTATTCGCTGGGAAGGGAAACTTGTTCCAAAGGAAACCGGGAAACATCAATTTCATTTGTTATGCTATGACGCCAAGCGTGTCATCCTGAACGGCGATACCTTGCGTATGGTTTATACAAGCGTAGAGCAGTATACCGAACCGGTGGAACTGAACGCAGGTGGAAAATACGATTTGATAGTGGAGACGGAAAACCGTTCGACCGGTGCTGCTCGCATGCGGTTGTTCTGGAAAACACCTTCCATATTCGCTAAAGAGCAACTCAAAGAGGAAAGGGAAAAGAGCATCGAAGTATACCTTCCTGCCGGGCATGACTGGTATAATTTCTGGAGTGGGCAGGTTACTTCAGGAAATCAGAAAATCAGGGTCGTTGCTCCGATCGAGATTATTCCCTTATTTGTCAAAGCCGGATCAATCATTCCTCTGGGTCCTTTTTTGAAGTACTCTACCGAAAAACCTGCCGATCCGCTGGAATTACGTATCTATCCCGGTGCCGATGGCAGTTTTGTTCTCTATGAGGACGAAAACGATAATTATAATTACGAAAAAGGTGTCTATGCTACCATCGTTTTTATATGGAACGACGGTCTGCGTCAACTTACAATTGGTGATCGTAAAGGTACATTTCCTGGAATGCTCAAAGAATGTGTTATCAATGTGGTTTTGGTAAATCGCGATCATGGTTCAGGCCTGGATATTACATCACCGGTTGATAAGACAGTCAAATATTCCGGAAAAGAGATTAAAATAAATCTGTAAATAAATTCCAGGTCAATATTGGCAGATACCTGGCCATTTAGTGGTTAAATATCCAACTTCATCTATATACGCTGGCAATTCATAAATACAAACGTGCGGTGTAGATATACTCCGACAACACATTTAAGTTGGTATTGAGTGTTTGACTTTTAATGCCTATTTTATCAATATATACTGGTTTTATAATTGGGGAAAAAATCGTGAATTCTAAATCATTACGGATATTCAAAAAGAACGATATCAAATGGATTGGCGTGGAAATAATTTTTTTCCTTGCCTTATTTCTATATGTTTGGCTACGTATAAATCCGGTACTGTATAATCAGCGACAGGACCCTGTTTTTTTGCTGGAGTATCGATTTTTTGAAGGCTTTCTGGGATATCCGGGAGGATTAGCTGATTATGTGGCTGCGTTTTTAGCCCAGTTTTTTTATTATCCATTGGTAGGGGCACTGGTAATTACAGTTATTACCTGGGGAGTCTCCCGTGTGACAGCGATGCAAATCAAGTTGCTCCGGCCTGTTTACAAAGTTCATTTCATCCATTATTTTCCGGCTATTTTACTTTTAATTTTCCACAGTCATTATAAACATCCGCTGGCAGTGAGTGTAAGTTTGTTCGTAACGTTACTTTTTGTTTTATTGTACATGTGGATCGGCCGATCTGTTTATTTAAGAATATTTTTTTATCTGGGTTTAGGACTTGTATTGTATTACGGAGCAGGGGGTCCCTTTCTGATTTTTGCTCTTTTGTGCGCTGTCTATGAAGGTTTATATTTAAAGCGTCCTGTTCTGAGTTTAGTTTATATATTGGTTGCCTGTGCGATTCCTTATTTAGCTGAACAATACTTCTTTCCGATCAATACTCAGATGGCTTATTTATACCTTTTACCTTTTCAGGAATCATACCGGCCACCGTTTACGCTTTATCTCTGGATCCTTTTTTATCTGATTTTATATATCATCAATTATCCGTTCTTCGCCGAACGGCTTGCATTTTTAGACAGATTAAAATTGAGGACTACCTGGCTACATTTTGGTTTCCAATCGATATTGCTCTTTATGGTTGCAGGTTTTGGCGCGATATATTCATTTGAGCAGGAAAATCATCTGTTGCTGCAGGTGGATTACTATGCCCGATGGGGCAAGTGGGCTGAACTACTGCGTTACGTTCAGCGTCACCCTAGCCCTCTTATACCGGTTAATTTTCAGACAAACCGGGCCTTGTACCATACCGGTCAACTTTTGGAAAACATGTTTTCTTTTCCGCAGGTAAATGCCACCGCCGGATTGATTTTACCAAGGAAGTTCAGCGAGTCCGCTCCTCTGCAAGAGAGTGATTTTTGCTATGATTTTGGGTCCATTAACGAGGCCAGGCACTGGGCCTATGAAGCACTTGGTACCGATGGCGAGACGTCGTGGATATTAAAACGTCTGATCACTGTTAATTTCGTATGTGGAGATCTTCGGGCTGCCGAGAGATGTCTCAATGTTTTAGATAAGACACTGTTCGGTAATAGTTGGTCTCGGGATTTCCGAAAGATCCTGGAAAATCCTTCTCTGGCTGTCAATGACGAAACGGTAAATCATGGCTTAAGTAGGCTGGTACAACATGATTTTGTAGTCAGCAATGATCATCCCACTTCGGAATTGGACAGTTTGTTAAAAGTAAATCCTAAAAATAAGATGGTGTTTGAATACCGAATTGCGCGTGAGTTGCTGGCCTGTCGATTGGCAGGTCTTTTGAAGCATTTAGAACTTTTTAATAATTTTGGTTATCGCCATATTCCCAGACACGTCGAAGAAGCGATCATCGGCATGGTAGTGTTAAGTAAACAACATGAAATTCCGCCCTTATTTCATTATATCCGTCCACAAACACTGCAACGGTATCAGGAATTTACTCAGGTTTTGGAAAAGTATGGTGGAAATAAAAAAACGGCTCAACCCGAATTATGGCAACGGTTTGGAAATACGTATTGGTACTATATGTTCTACTACAATCCAGTAGCGCGCATGATATCATCGCAGGCTTCATCCAGGATGGGAGGAATTGAATGATGTTTCATTGGAAATCTGGAATTCTTTGCTGTTCGTTGATCTTGTTGAATATGGAATTATCCTGCCATAAAGCGGATATCAAGAATCCCCAAGAAGTTCACAGACTTGCGCACATAGAGCCGGATTATACTGGTATCATCATGCCACCCAATATAGCTCCGTTGAATTTTGTGATTAAGGAAAAGGCTTTGCAGTATCATGTCGAAATTGCCAGCAGGGAAGGGGAATCCATTCAAATTTATAGCACAACACCGGGAATCGAAATACCTCTTCATTCCTGGCAGAAGTTGTTGGCAGGCAATAAAGGTCAGGAGATGCGTTTTACAATTACTATTCAGGATTCTTTACGGCAACAGTGGCTACGGTTTGATCCTATTCGGAATCAGATTGCCAATGAAGAGATCGACACTTATCTTGTTTATCGTTTGATTCCACCTCTTTATATTTTATATAAGAAAATCGGAATTTATCAGAGAAATTTAAATAATTTTGATGAAGAACAAGTGATTACCAACGTTCCTTTAGAAAATGGATGCATCAATTGTCATTCCTTTCTGCATAATAACCCTGACCATTGGCTTGTTCATTTAAGGGTTGCTCCCGTAACGGGTATGCTACTCCATTTTGATAATAAAACAACTTTAATAAACACCCAGACTGATTTCAATAAATCTCCAGCAGTATACCCAGCCTGGCATCCGGATGGAAAATATATCGCTTTTTCTGTTAATAAAATCAAGCAGTTCTTTCATATGACAGGAGACAACAGGGATGTCTACGATATAGCATCCGATTTGATCCTGTATAATGTAGATTCCAATACGGTTACATCTTCTCCTACCATAGCCGATCCAAAATTTTTAGAGACTTATCCTAATTGGTCAGCGGATGGGCGATATTTATACTTTTGCCGTGCTCCGGTTTTTGATACGAGTACTGTATTTACCGCTGATTCTTATAAAAACATTCATTATGATTTAATGCGGATTAATTTTGATCCTGAAAAGGGAATATTCGGCAAGTTAGATACAGTCCTGCTTGCCTCCAAATTAGGTTTAAGTATCACGCTACCCAGAGTTTCACCTGATGGACGGTTTTTACTTTTCTGCATGTTGGAGTATGGAAACTTCTCAATTTATCGGTCCAGCAGTGATTTATATATGATGGAATTGGAAACAGGACATTACACTCGGCTGGAGATTAATAGTAACAGTTCTGAGAGTTATCACTGTTGGTCCAGTAACGGTCATTGGATCGTATTCAGCAGTAAGCGGGATGACGGTATTCATGCCCGGCCTTATTTTAGTTATGTCGATGACCAGGGAAAAGTATTCAAACCCTTTATTATGCCGCAAAAAGATCCCTCATTCTATGAATCACTACTTTATACCTACAACATTCCAGAACTCATTATCGCACCGGTTTCGCAGCAACGTCAAACATTGATCAAAACTGCCAAACAAACAAAACTGCTTAAGCAGGCCAGATATGTAGCATCACCTGTAAGCAATTGAAGAAGTTTATCAAGGACATACCTAATCAATTAATTATTAAATACTTACATAAATTTATTACCTGAAATTTATATTGATTTTTATATGTTTTTTAGATTTTTTGTGAGTCTGCGGGAGGTTTAAAGATCGAAATTTTGCTTTAATAATTTGTTATTAAATTGTATATTCAAGTTTTATTATAAATTGT
>Ga0153915_10005034_pt1 | contig 12255 bp, 9 predicted proteins | sample Opewatmetagenome_2_FD_107003 | JGI IMG/M metagenome (GOLD analysis project Ga0153915, IMG submission 107003) | Freshwater wetland microbial communities from Ohio, USA - Open water 3 Core 3 Depth 3 metaG | ecosystem: Environmental > Aquatic > Freshwater > Wetlands | place: USA: Ohio, Lake Erie... | reverse complement strand
TCAGATGACGTCCCCGGGAAGTTCCGCCTCCACCAGAACTACCCAAACCCGTTCAACCCGTCAACACTGGTCAGTTATCAGTTGCCAGTGGCTAGCAGCGTGAAGCTTGTCGTGTACGATATTCTCGGGCGGGAAGTTGCGGTGCTGGTGAACGAGAGAAAGGCGCCGGGGAGCTATGAGGTGAAGTTTGACGCGAGCAGTCTGGCGAGCGGCGCATATTTCTACCGGCTCACAGCTGGAGACTTCGTGGCGACGAAGAGACTGCTCTTGGTGAAGTAGGGCGCCATCCCACTTCATTGTCATTTATCTGTGGGGGCGGCTCGTCGGGTCGCCCCTATGATTTGCGGCTTCGCACACCCCCCGTCGCGAGCCCGCAGGACAGACAGCGGGCCCCGTTTCACGGGGCGGGCAGGTTGTCGCGACACCCCTCTCAACGGGGATTATTTGTGGCCGACATTCTCTTCTATAGTTGACTCTCTCTCTCCACCATCGTATCTTTGTGTACGACCAGCCGCAAAACCCGAAAGAGTTCCGCAGAGCGGGACGAGTTGAAGGTTTCCTGGCCGAATCTCTCTCACCCCCCCTGTAAAACCCCATGGCTCGTACGACGGTCTGTCAATATACAATCATCGAGCACCACCCGGCGATTCCGCTTTCGGGGGGATTCGTTAGTACAGGCGCATTGCTTGCGGGGTCCAGGCCCTCAGGCCCGACCCACGCACCGGACCATCAGGGAACTTGCGCTGGATTCCCGACAAGCCTTCATGATCGTTAGGAGAAGTCTCTCATGCCCCCCGATGTGAGCATTTCACCCTCCGAATTGGCTCGACGCATACGCAAACACTCGGTCCTCATGACGAGCCAAGCAAATGCACCACACATTGCCTCGTCGCTGTCAGTCGCCGACATTCTGGCTGTCCTGTATGGCAGGATTTTGCATTACGATGCCGAGCGGCCTGATTGGCCGGGGCGAGACCGATTCATACTCAGCAAAGGGCACGGGTGCGCGGCACTGTATGCTGTCCTTGCTGAATGTCGATTCTTTCCAATGGATTGGTTGAGAACCTACTCTCAAGACGGCGGACACTTGGCCGGCCATGCCACACATAAATGTGCGCCGGGGATAGAAGTATCCACCGGTTCGCTCGGGCATGGGCTGCCGATTGGCATTGGCATGGCCCTGGCAGCCAAACGCGACGGAAAATCTCATAAAGTGTTCGTGGTTTTGAGTGACGGCGAATGCGACGAGGGTTCAAATTGGGAAGGAGCACTGTTCGCCCCCCATCACAAGCTTGACAATCTCGTGGTGGTGGTAGACTACAACAAAATTCAGAGCCTCGGTCACGTAAAGGACGTTCTTGATCTCCACCCCTTCGCTGAGAAATGGCGCGCCTTTGGATGGTCCACCCGCGAGCTGGATGGGCACGATCTGGTTGCACTCGAAGACGCATTATCCGGAACACCGTTTGAACAGAATCGGCCCAGCTGCATCATTGCGCACACTATCAAGGGGAAGGGCGTTAGTTTCATGGAGAACAATCTGCAGTATCATTACACTCCGGCGCGGGGCGACGAGTTGTCGCGGGCTCTAGCGGAACTGGAGGCTCAATGAGGAACGCATTTCTCGACACATTGTTCGAACTCGCTCTTCACGACGAACGAATTGTCTTCATCACTGGCGATCTCGGCTACAGAGTGGTTGAGAAATTCATGGAGCAACGCCCACAGCAGTTTCTGAATGTGGGAGTTGCTGAGGCCAATATGACTGGCCTGGCCGCAGGTATGTCACGTGAGGGTAAGATTGTCTTTACGTATTCGATAGCGAATTTCCCTACGCTTCGCTGTCTGGAGCAGATTCGCAACGACATTTGTTACCACGATGCTAATGTGAAGATCGTGTCAGTGGGAGGCGGCTTTGCATATGGATCGCTGGGCGTGACGCATCACGCCACTGAGGATTTATCCGTAATGCGCACCATGCCAAATCTTACAGTGGTTGCTCCGGGGGACCCGGTTGAAACCCGGGCTGCAACGCGCGCGATTGTTTTACATCAGGGGCCATGCTACTTGCGCCTTGGCAAAGCCGGCGAACCGACTGTCCATACCGGCCCGATTGACTACCGGCTCGGAAGGGCTATCCGCGTGCGTAACGGTAATGATCTCACCTTGATTTCGACCGGCGGCATGCTGCAGACGGCGGTGAAGGCCGCTGACAGGTTGAGTGCGGCTCAGCTTCATGCACGTGTTGTGAGCATGCACACACTCAAACCGCTGGACGTCAACGAAGTACTGGCGGCGATGACCGACACTCAAGCCATTTTCACCCTGGAGGAGCATAGCATAGTTGGGGGGCTAGGCAGCGCTGTGGCCGAAGTTCTGGCTGAAGCAAACGGACCACGGCTCCCCTTCAAGCGACTCGGCATACCTTCGATCTTCTCGCCACATATCGGTAAGCAGGAATACCTGCTCGCCCAACATGGCTTGAACGATGAAGGGGTGACTCGGACTATTCTTGCCACACTGAAGCCATCGTCATCGCGACAGAACACGTGAAGCTCCGCCGACCGACGTTCGAACGACGCGGCGGGTGACTCCATTGCGAGTGTGGATACCGTCTTATGATCACTTGAGTCCGATCCGGACCTCGGGGCAGCCGTCGAACGGGGCCGCAACGAAATTGTGGCGAAGATACTCCTTGACCCCTGAGCGATCGTTCGTTTCCATTCATTCGGTGAAGAGAATTCGTATCGTGTCTTTACATATTTCATTCTTTTCCTGTCATATCCCGACCACCAAAGGAGACCGTTCATGAAAAGAACTGTTTGCATCCTGCTAGGTATGCTGTTTCTCACAGTTCCAATCTTCGCGCAACAGAAGGACGACCCCAACTGCAAAGACCACCCGCTCTTTAACCGGATGCCTAACTCCTGGATTCACGGGTGCACACACAAAGAATTCGACGCTCATGCCTTCACTATTGGGAAGGGGAAGACCGAGCAGGTGGAAGGCCAACTCTGGCAGATAACGTACTATCCGCAGGCCACTCTGAAATCCAAGCCCAGCGAGCTTCAGATCCTGCGGAACTTCGAAAACGCTGTCAAGAAACTTGGTGGGACAGTTCTCTTCAGCGAGAAAGCCAGAGAAACCATGCGACTGGTCAATGATGGGAAGGAAGTGTGGGTTGAAGTCTGGGCTGAGTTCACGGGCAAATACGGACTGACCATCATGGAGAAGAAGGCCATGTCCCAAGATATCGTTGCCAATGCCGACGCTTTTTCTAATGATCTCAGAACCACAGGGCACGCTGCGGTGTACGGCATCTACTTTGATACAGGCAAATCCGAGATAAAGTCCGAGTCGGAGCAGGCCATAGGTGAAATTGCCAAGCTCTTAAAGAGTGATGCCGGCTTGAAGGTGTATGTGGTCGGGCATACCGACAACGTGGGTGGGCTGGAGGCCAACATGAAACTCTCGCAAGCTCGTGCGGATGCCGTCGTGCAAGCGCTGGTCCGCAATCACGGCATCAACGCTTCTCGTCTAAAAGCATATGGCGACGGCCCGTACGCTCCCGTCGCGTCCAATGACACGGAGGAAGGGAGAGCAAAAAATCGCCGGGTTGAACTCGTGAAACAATAACGGAAAAAGCGAATTAAGAACTCCAAATTCAGGACTCCTAGTTCTTGATAAGCCCGAGACAGCTCGCAGTTCTTCGTCTTCACCGAACGCCTTTTGATCTGGACCCCTTTGATCTGTTACCGGGGTTTGACTCTCGCCAAACCCCGGCGTACATTACCGCCGTGACGCTGGGCTTCTACGCCGCAGGGAACACGATCCCGAAGCAAGAGTCCTTCTCCCAAGAAGCCCAGACCGCTTTCCATCTGTGGCGAACCCATTTCCATATAATCCACGACTTCGATGAGGTCGGCCAACACAATGACAGGAGCCGGCGTCGAAACAATAGCAGGCACGAATTCTTGGTCTCATGAGTCCGAACAGAAAGGAGCACTATGAACGAGCACGAGCTACCGCGACGTGAATTCCTGAAGATGCTGGCAGGCATGTTCTCCGTTGCAGCTGTTGACTGGGATGCATTTCCGGTTGGACATTCACACGGAAGTTCAACCACTGACCACGATGCGATCATCATCGGCTCCGGGCTTGGTGGGCTCGCCTGCGCCGCAGCCTTCGCACGACAGGGCTTCAAACCCCTCGTCATTGAACAGCACGATAGACCTGGGGGCTACGCCACCGCCTTCTCGCGTCCCGGTGGATTCGTGTTCGACGTTTCACTTCATTCCACAACTGTCGGCGAGCGGAACGGCGTGTACAATCTCATATCGGGTTTTCCCGAAATCACCGAAATCGAATTCCTCCCCCACCCCGCCCTTTTTCGGTCAATCTATCCGGCTCACGATATCCGAGTGGCACAAAAAGATCCGGCCGCGTACATCGCAACACTCACCCGATTATTCCCTGAAGAAAAAGATGGAATCGCAGGGCTCTTCGAGGACATGCAGGGACTGGCGCGAGAAATCGGGAGGTTGTCGAGCGCCAAGGGACAGGTCGATATGAGTCGATTCCAAACGGAATTCCCCTTCCTCTTCAAGTTTCATAACAAGACCTGGGGGGAGATGGTTGATGGCCGGATCAAGAATGCTCAGCTGAAAGGGATCGTGTCGGGACAATGGGGTTACTATGGACTCCCCCCGAGCAAGCTGTCGTGCTTCTACTACGCAATGCCATTTATGGGATATCTCAGTGGCGGCGGTTTCTATCCAAGGGGACGCTCTCAAGACATCAGTAACGCTCTTGCCGCTTACATAACGGGGCACGGCGGGAAGGTCCTGCTTGGTAAGAGGGTCGAACGAATTCTCGTGCATGATCACGCCGCCTCGGGCGTGGTTACGGCAGACGGCGCAACGCACACTTCCAGAGTGGTGGTCTCGAATGCAAATCCCTTCGACACGTTTCGAAAGATGATTGATGACCAAGCGTTCCTGACGGAATACGAGGCGGCGTGGGGGCAGTTCAATGTAAGCCTCTCGTGCTTCCAGGTTTTCCTCGGTCTCAAGGAGGACCTCATTAAGAAGGTCGAGATAGCTGATTCTGAGGTTTTCATTGAGTCGTCCTATGATCCCGAAGCCGGATACAGACATGCGCTCGAAGCAGATGTCGTCAGCGGCGGCGCGGGAGTGGCCCTTTACGACAATATCTACCGGGGATACTCTCCCGCCGGGAAGAATACGCTCAACATCTTGACGCTGCAGGGATATGGTCCTTGGGAGAGATACGCAGAGAACTACCGCGCAGGCAACAAGACAGAATATAAGAAGGAAAAAGAGCGCATGGCGCGCGTCCTGATTGAAAAGGTAGAGAGGACGCTGCTCCCAGGCCTTTCCAAAGCAATCGAGATTATGGAAATCGGGACTCCGTTGACCAACATACGCTATACGAGCAATTACCAGGGGGCGATATATGGCTGGGACCAGACAGTGAACAATTCAGGTTCCCGTCGTATCGGTCATGCAACACCGATTAAAAATCTGTACTTGGCCGGGGCGTGGACGAGACCGGGTCACGGATATGGCGCCGTCATTCCCAGCGGGCTGGAGTGTTTCGCTGAGATCATCAAGACCTGGTAATTGTCGATGTCATGGGGATGCAGGGCCATCTCTACGACTACATGGTATCACGCATGAAGTATCCGTTGGACAAATGCCTAGCACAGATTCTCTCAAGTAGAGTCACACTATGAAAGCAGTTTACCTTACAGGATTGAGGCAATTCCAGGCCAGGCAGGTGTCGGATCCCACTATGGTAAATGATAACGACGTACTCGTCAGGATAAGAACCGTGGGCATCTGTGGATCGGATACTCATTACTACACGACCGGGAGGATTGGTTCTCAAGTTGTTCAGTTTCCTTTTATCATCGGGCACGAGGCGGCGGGCGTCGTAGAGCGCATAGCGAAGAAAGTAACAAGAGTGAAGCCCGGACAGAGAATCGCCATCGACCCGGCGGTATCCTGTGGGCAGTGTGATCAATGTAAGGCCGGGAGGGAAAACACCTGCCGCGCGCTCACCTTCCTGGGGGCCCCGAAACAACTGGAAGGATGCCTGCGTGAATATATCATCATTCACGAGAAGTGTTGCTACCCCATAGATAGCCAGATGACGTTTGAGCAAGCGACCTTATCGGAACCATTGGCAATTGCTGTCTACTCTGTCGAAAGATCCCTTCAATCCGGGTACCCCAATGTTGGTATTCTTGGTGTCGGACCTCTTGGAATGTCCGTGTTCCACGTATTGCGAACAAAACATGTGGGGAATGTTTATGTGACGGACAGGATCGAAGAACGCCTTGCGATTTCAAGGCAATTGAACCCGGCATGGTCCGGAAATCCGGATCGTGCAAATATCGTCCAAGAAATATCAAACCTCGATCCGTTGTTGCTGGATATCGTCTACGAATGTAGCGGTGACACGGCTGCAATCGGGCAAGCTATCGAGCTACTCAAACCGGGAGGTACTCTCGTACTCATCGGTATTCCCGAGACTGATGCAGTTTCATTCCCAATCCATGAGTTACGGCGGAAGGAAATCACGATCACGAACGTACGCCGTCAGGTTCACTGCACGCAAAAGGCAATCGATTTGCTCGCTCTTCGTCGGATAACTGTGGATTCGATGGTAACACATCGCTACCCGCTCGAAGAAACACAACAAGCCTTCGAAGTGGTGGCAAACTACAGGGACGGGGTCATGAAGGCAATGATATCTATTGACTGAGCTCCGTCCCCTACTACGATATTCGGACGAAGCTCGCATATGCAGATACGGCTAGACAACCATAGAAGAGAAGATGAAGGGCAGATTTGTGAAAGACTCTTCCTGGGGCGACATCATCAGACCACACGACGGGAGATCCCTATGCGACTTTCACTCTGCAATGCATTCTTCCGGTTGCTCTTCGCACTCATTATCCTTTCTTCGATCACGCTTGGACAGGAGAAATCAAAGCAACAATCATTGGATGACCGGGTGAAAAGGTTTCTCGCAAAGCACGAGACGAACTGGCGTGATATGAACATTCCTTTCAAGGATGGCCAATTCCTGTACGATCTGATCGTCAAGAACGGCTATACCAGTGCACTCGAAATCGGAACCTCCACAGGGCATTCGGCGATCTGGATCGCATGGGCACTCAGCAAGACGGGAGGCAGACTCACAACGATCGAAATCGATGAGGATCGTTACAAAGAGGCTCTTGGGAATTTTGAGGAAGCCGGCGTGTCACGATTCATTGATGCACGGCTTGCCGACGCGCACGATCTGGTCAGGGAGCTCAATGGCCCGTTCGACTTCGTCTTCGCCGACGCTGACAAAGATTGGAACGTGCAGTACTTCAAGGATGTTTCACCCAAGATGACTGTTGGGGGCTGTTACACAACCCACAATATCTCCACGCACCACGGCGAATGGATGGGGAACACCAAGGATTATCTGGACTATGTGAGGAGTCGGCCGAGCTTTGAGACAACCGTCGAGAATAACCACTCCTCCGGCATTGCGGTAAGCTATAAAAGGGCAAAGTAACCCCCTGCGGAGTGGTACGATGATTTCACTTGCTTCCGACTGATGGCCAATTCAGAGCTTGACAGACGCCTCACATTGTTTCCGGTCACCAACATCGTTGTCGCAAACATGATCGGTGCCGGAATCTTCACCACAACCGGACTGCTCATGCAGGATCTTCACAACCCACTGGTGATGCTGGTCCTGTGGTTGGTGGGCGGGGCGATAGCGCTGTGTGGTGCGCTGTGCTACGCCAGGTTGGGGGCTGCCATGCCAGAGGCCGGAGGCGAGTATACTTTCCTCTCTCGCTTGTACCATCCGCTGGCGGGATTCCTCAGCGGCTGGGTCTCGTTGATCGCCGGTTTCTCAGCTCCGATCGCTGCATCAGCTATCGGGTGCAGCGAATATACCTTCAGGGCATTCCCCGGATTCTCTGCTGCAATCCTGGGTCCGGGTTCCTTAAACGAGGCCTGGGCGAAACGACTGATTTCCCTGCTCATCATTGCCGTGTTTACGGGCGTCCATTTGCGCGGAATCGAATTCGGTTCCCGTGTTCAAAACGTCCTCACTATTCTGAAGGTCCTCCTGATCGCCGGCTTGATAGTGGTAGGGTTTTCCGTTGGACATGGCGACTGGATTCACGTCACCTCAGGCCGACCCTTTGCTTTCTCCGGAGGAAACTGGCAGACTATCGGCCTTTCGCTCACCTGGATCATGTTTGCCTATAGCGGATGGAACGCCGCGACTTACATAGGCTCAGAAATCAAAAACCCGATGAAGAACATCCTGGCTTCATTGCTCCTTGGGACCGGGATTGTCACGGTCATCTATGTATTCATGAATCTCTTCTACATATATGCCGTCGACCCGCAAAGCATGGAAGGGGTAATTTCCATTGCTGGACTAGCAGTAGGCCGGGCGTTCGGTCCGGGGCTGGATTCACTTGTATCTGTCCTGATCGCTTTTGCACTCTTCTCATCACTGAGCGCCTACATCATCCTCGGACCCAGGGTGTATTTTGCAATGGCCAGAGACGGCGTATTCTTTAGAGGTCTTGCTACCGTTGACGTCACCTCGCGCGCTCCCTCACGGGCAATTCTCTTGCAGGGCGCCATCGCATCTCTTCTTGTTCTCACCAGTTCCTTTGACCAGATCCTGACATACATGGGCTTTTCCCTCGGGATATTCCCCCTCCTAGCCGTCGCGAGTCTCTTCAAACTGCGGCGCATGAGGCACGGGTTCGTGCCAGCGGGTGGGTACCTGCTCATCCCGTCTGTGTATCTGATCGCGGGGGCAATGATGCTTATCCTCACATTCTTCGAGCGACCACTGGAGTCCAGCTTGGCCGTCGTCACAGTCCTCACGGGAATCCCCGCGTTCCGAGCATTTCAGAAGCGACCGATCCCTGAGAGCAAGGAAACAGACGGAACCCTTGAATAACTTTTGAAAGGAGACACCATGAAAGGCTTGGTCGCCACGATTGCAGCACTTGCAGTTCTCTCATTCTTTATCGGATGTTCTCATAAACCACCAAGCGTCCGCGTGTCAAACGAAAGGACCACAAAAGCTAATGTGCAATTCAAGCAAGCCAATGGGAATACCATCAATCACAACGACGTGGCGCCCGGGAGTTCCAGCAATTTCCAGGACGCTGCTGTGGGTGTCATTGTTGTCACCGCCGTGATTCAGAATGAGAATGTTTCGCCGACGACAGCATTCACTGCAGTAAACGATAATAACTTCACAGTGGTTATTCTAAACAGTAGTCCCCCGACTCTACGGGTGGATACCCAGAGTACGTAACGAGGTCAGGAATTGTTCCAGGTAGTAGAGCGGAGTTGAGCCGAATATTTGTACGGCAACCTGCGATGGAACCGTAGCCGAATCGCTAGATATATTTTTCGTCTCGTTCTGCCACAGTGGGGACGGAACGAAGCTATTGCACGATGATCATCCTCAGAAACAATCCGAATGATTTAGCAGGCCGGATGAGCATTGAAATCAGAGCTGTCTGTCAGGAGCGCGCGATCATTATCGGCGGGACGCTTACAATGGAGTCGAAGCAGGGGTCTGGCACAACAGGTCAAGTAACTGGTCCGTATTCCTGAGAGGTTTTGATGCATGCAAGAACGAGAATCCTGATTGCTGACGACCATCCGATATTCCGAGAAGGGCTGGTGAAGGCGATTGAGCGGGAGAGCGTGCATGCCATCGTGGGCCAGGCTGCTAACGGCGCAGAGGCGCTGAAGCTTGTTTTGGAGCTGCGGCCCGACCTTGCCATTCTTGACGTTTCAATGCCTGTCATGAACGGTCTTGAACTGGCACGGAGAATTCACCAGGAGGCAGTTCCGACCGAGATTGTGTTCCTGACGATGTACAAGGATCCTGTGTACTTCAACGCGGCACTGGACCTCGGGGTTCGCGGCTATCTCATCAAAGATAACGTTGTCGCCGAGCTCCTCTCATGTCTCAAAGCTGTTGCAGACGGACAATACTACATCAGCCCTTCCATCTCCAATCTTCTCATCGAAAGAAACAAGAAAGCCGAAGCCCTCGCAAGCTCGGTTCCCTCACTCGACAGCCTGACGCCTGCCGAGCGTGCGATCCTCAAACTGCTTGCCGACAACCAAACGAGCCACAAGATTGCCGAGAAGCTCTTCGTCAGTGTGCGCACCGTGGAGAACCACCGGACGCATATCTGCACGAAGCTCGGGATCAATGGACACAACCAGCTGCTCCAGTTTGCGATGGACAACAAATCGGCGTTGTAGGCTCGGATGCACCGTAGGGCGCCCTTATCAGGGCTTTCAACAAGGAAGAGAGCGACTGGCTTACCGAGAGCTCAACTTTCGGGGCGTTCATTTGAACGCACCTACTTGTTGACCCGCCGGTGTAGGAATTGACGTGTGCTGCTTCTGGAGAATGAAATAGACACCATAGGCCCTGCCGATATATCGACAGGGCCTACTGTTATTGACCGATACTTCACGCCAATGTCGCGGCGTGCCTAGAAATTGTACCGAATTCCTAGCTGCATCTGCCAGCGGGAGAGAATATTGTCCGCCTGGAACGGATCAGCCTTTCCGTCGTTCACAGGGAGGCCTGACCAGACGTAGTGTGGCTTGCCATAGTTCTGCCCCAAAGTCTTGTCGAGTCCTTTGAACGTGAGGAGGTTGACAGTCTGGTTCACGCCTACGTTCTTGATCCATCCCGAACCACTCCCGAGGAGATTCAGAACGTTGAGAATGTCGAGCGTGATCTGAATGCTCTGCCCTGCGATCGTCGGGATGTCCTGGGTGAGCCGCATGTCGATGGAATGAGCCCACGGCTCACGCGGGCCAGACCGTTCCGACATCTTTCCTTTGTTATCCTTCAAATAGTCGTCCGCATTGATGAACTCCATAAGTCTTGCGTATGCCGCATCAGATTTGGGGAGTACTGCCCCGGCGGAGTTCACCAGGATAATGTCGTTCTCGTCTTTCGGGATGTAGACGAGATCGTTATCGCTTCGCCCATCACCGTTCACGTCACCTGATATCATGTACGAGAAGGGGCGTCCGGACTGGCCATTGTAGAAGAGGCCGACGCTCGTCTTCCATCCTGGCCTCCATTCCTCAATGTACGACACAGAAGCGAGGATCCTGTGCCGACGATCCCACTGAGAGTACGACAATTGTGGAAGGTTGGGGTTCCCCTGTGTCGGGTTGAATCGCCATCCCGAGCTTGCCGTCGTGGAGTTCATGCTATTGATGTCCTTGGCCATCCCCCACGTATATCCCACAATGCCATTCCAGCCGACAGGAACGTTTCTTTGCACCTGGAGCGTGATATTGGCATTGCTTCCTTGACTTGTGTTTTTCACAAGGAAGACACCAGGAGAGAAGGCTCTATTCACCCACTGTGAGTTCGATACGAACTTGGCCGCAGTCGTGTCAAACTTTGCCCAGATATCCCGATTCTCGCCAGGAATCTTTCCGCCGGGTGTCAGTCCCGGCCTGCCGGATAAAACGTTGTTGTCCTGCCGAGGCCCGAGGTTGATGTTCTGATAGTACACATCGTTCATCGTCACTGAGAATATTCCCTCAATCGAGGCAACCAGGTCGAACGGCAGTTTGTGATCAGCCCCGAAATTGAGCCGGAGGATTGAAGGAGCTTTGAAATCGGGATCTGTGAGGTCAACCTCGGCAGACGGCAGGGTCGTCGCCGATTTTACCTGACCGTACGGGTCGGGATTGAAACGTGCAGGTGCGGTCGTCACAGTGTAAAAATCTACGCCTGTGTTGCTGTACTGATTGGACACCCACACATAGGGAAATCGTCCATAGAAAATACCCACACCTCCTCTCAGCTGGGTTTCCCGCTGCTCGTCAAGCGCCCAGTTGAATCCAACCCGAGGCGAGAATGCCAGTGATGTTTTGGGTGGCGTGTCGGTCCGGTACCCGAATGTTGAATCTATACGATAGTTGTAGTTCGGGTGATCCGCATACGTCGGGATGTCAACGCGAAGTCCGGCAATCAACTTGAACGTGGGATCTACCGCCCATTCATCCTGGGCATACAGTCCATAAGCACTCGCTCCCCAGTTTGCTTCCTGCTTTGGATCCGAGGTGGCGGAATACCTGAACGTATATGCCGCACTATTGGCGAAGTTGCCGTCCGGCGGCAGATCGGCCATGAACC
>Ga0153915_10005033_pt1 | contig 12256 bp, 14 predicted proteins | sample Opewatmetagenome_2_FD_107003 | JGI IMG/M metagenome (GOLD analysis project Ga0153915, IMG submission 107003) | Freshwater wetland microbial communities from Ohio, USA - Open water 3 Core 3 Depth 3 metaG | ecosystem: Environmental > Aquatic > Freshwater > Wetlands | place: USA: Ohio, Lake Erie... | reverse complement strand
GGGGGAAATGCCTTTTGACGAGAGCGAGACCCGATGCTATACTTTAGCCACTTTTATTGTTAGGAGGAAATAACAATGAGCGAGAGTTTCAAACTTACTTATGCGACCATGTTCAACCCACCTGAAGAATTGCACGTGCACTTCGACGAGGCCCTGGCTAAGCTGAAGGCAGGTTTGGGTAAGGAATATGGCATGTTGATTGGTGGAAAAGATCGTTTTACACTTGAGAAGTTCGAAGACCGGTCTCCAGCCAACACGGATGTGGTGCTGGGCATCTTCCAGAAGGGTGGTGAACAGGAAGCAATCGATGCCTTGGAGGCGGCAAGCAAAGCCTTCCCAACATGGAGCCGCATGAAATGGCAAGCCCGGGTAGCCCTAATGCGTAAGGCAGCTGACTTGATCACCGAGCGAATTTTCATGATCTCAGCCGCGTTATCCATGGAAGTGGGGAAGAATCGCATGGAGTCTTTAGGGGATGTGGCTGAGACTGCCGACCTGATCCGTTATTACTGTTCAGAGATGGAGAGGAATAATGGTTATATCGTCGAGATGGGGCGTGACCCACTGGTGGGTTACACGGCTATTAATTATTCCGTCATGCGACCCTACGGTACATGGCTGGTGATCAGTCCATTTAACTTCCCGGCTTCACTAACCGGTGGGCCAGCGGGAGCAGCGCTCGTGGCGGGAAACACGGTAGTGATGAAGCCTGCGACCGATACCCCCTGGGTGGTGCGCTTGTTAGCGGAATCTTTTCGCGATGCAGGACTACCCGATGGCGTGTTCAACTTTGTCACGGGACCTGGCAGCACGCTCGGGCAGGCATTAATCACCTGCGCAGATGTGGATGGTGCCACCTTCACAGGCTCTTTTGGGGTAGGGATGGGCATCTTTCGTGATTTCTCCAACTGTAGCTACGTCCGCCCAATTATTCTGGAACTGGGTGGCAAGAATCCGGTGATCGTCTCGCGGCATGCTGATCTTGAGAAAGCTGCCACCGGAATCCTGCGGTCTGCATTTGGGTTGCAGGGACAGAAATGCTCGGCGGCCTCACGGGTATATGTCGAAGAACCGGTATACGAGGATTTAACCACCAGGTTGGTGAGCATGATTAACAAGCTGGAAATTGGAGACCCCACGGAACGGAATGTATATCTTGGTCCGGTAGTCAACCGGAAATCCTACCAGGATTTCAAGAATTTTAGCGAGGAGCTTTCACAAGCGGGGAATTTCTTAACTGGCGGGAAAGTGCTCACTGAGGGTCCATATGCTAAAGGCTACTTCTGCCAGCCAACCCTGGTGGCGGACGTGCCTTTGGATCACCACCTGTGGAAGGATGAAATGTTCGTGCCCATCACTACCATTGCCAGAGTGAAGGATCTGGATGAAGCCATGTACCAGGCGAATCATGTTAATTATGGCCTGACTTCCGGTTTTTATGGCGCGGAGGATGAAATCGATTGGTTCTTTGATCAAATTGAGGCAGGGGTGACATATGCTAACCGCCCACAAGGAGCAACGACAGGAGCCTGGCCAGGCTTCCAGCCGTTTGGCGGCTGGAAAGGATCTGGCTCTACCGGGAAGAATGGAGGCGGGCGGTACTACCTACCTCAATATATGCATGAACAAATTCACACTGTGGTCCGGTGAACATCACATGACCCTTTCCTCACCCCAAAAAAGTGAGGAAAGGGTGAGGATGGTATGCAGGTCGGGAAAAGTAAAATTGGCAGGTTTTTCTTTTTCATTGGTTTGATCCTATTGGTGGTTTTTTTTGCCATGGATCAGGCGAAACACCCAGCCTATGGCTACTTCTGTGTTGGGGTGGTCATTGTTCTTCTGGGGGGCATCTTAATGCTGCGCGGACAACAACCGCCGGATGAAAGCATGCGTTTTCGAACCTTGCGAAGATGGCGGGAGCAACAAAGAGAGAGAAAAGCTGAAAGGAAGAAGAAACCTTGGGAACATTGATTTTTTATGATAGGAGGCGCTAAACGATATGTCTAAAGTAATTCCACTTGCAGAGGCAGTACGCCGATACGTCAGGGATGGTGATCTGGTATACGCGGCTGGCTTTACGCACCTCATCCCTTTTGCAGCCGGACACGAAATCATCCGGCAAGGCAAGCGTGATCTGACCCTGGCACGCGCCACGCCCGACTTGATCTATGATCAAATGGTTGCGGGGGGTTGCGCGCGCAAGGTTATCTTTTCTTATATGGGAAACCCTGGGGTGGGATCCTTGCGCATCGTGCGGTCAGAGATTGAAGCCGGGAAGTTGGAATGGGAAGAGTATTCCCACTTTGGCATGATCTCGCGCCTTCAAGCTGGCGCGACGGGATTACCCTTTATGCCTATGAACCCAACGGCTGCCGGAGACCTGGAACGGGTGAATCAGAATTATCGCACGGTAAAAGACCCATTCGGCGGGGGTGAAGTGGTTGTGGTGCCTGCGCTCAAGCCCGATGTAGCCATCGTGCATGTACAACGAGCTGATGCAGATGGAAATGCACATATCTGGGGCATCATTGGCGAGCAAAAGGAAGCAGCCTTTGCATCTGAACGGGTAATCCTAACCACTGAAGAGGTCGTAGACGAAGCCATCATACGTTCAGATCCAAACCGCACGCTTATCCCGGGCTTCATTGTGGACGCGGTCTGCCAGGTGCCCTATTGCGCTCACCCTTCTTATACCCAGGGGTATTATGATCGTGATAACAACTTTTATCTGAAGTGGGATGAAATCAGCAGCAGCCGTGAAGCGACCCTGGCATATCTGGATGAATGGGTGTACGGCGTCAAAGACCGATCAGAATATTGGCAGAAACTGGGACCTGAGGTTGAACAACGCCTGAGAATTGGCAGCCGACCCAGCGCAACCGTGGATTATGGGAAATATTAGACATGGCCGACTATACATCATCTGAACTTCTAACGATCAACGCGGCACGTTTATTGAGGGATGGCGATACGGTCTTCGTGGGAGTGGGTTTACCCAACCTGGCATGCAACCTGGCAAGGCGCACACATGCCCCCAATTTACTGATGATCTATGAGGCAGGCGTGATCGGTGCGCAACCGGCGAGACTCCCACTCTCGATTGGTGACCCAACGTTAGTCAGTGGAGCATTAGCCGTCTGCAGTATGTACGATATCTTTGCCTTCTACCTGCAACGCGGGAATGTGGACGTGGGTTTCATGGGAGGGGCGCAGATCGACCGGTTCGGGAACGTCAATGCCACTGTAATCGGCGATTATTTACACCCAAAGGTACGCTTACCCGGCTCGGGTGGCTCGATGGAGATTGCCGCCTGGGCTAACCGCTGCTACTTGCTGACACCTCACTCGAAACGGCGTTTTCCAGAAAAATTGGACTTTCGTACCTCAGCTGGCTTTTTGAGTGGAAGGGCGGAGCGCCAATCGGCCAATCTGCGCGGGGGTGGCATGCTGGCAGTGGTCACTGACCTGGGCATGATGGAGCCGGATGAGACAGGCGAGCTAATATTAACTGCACTGCACCCAGGTGTGACGGCTGAGCAGGCTTGCGAGAACACCGGTTGGGATCTAAAAGTAGCCCCCAGCCTTCGGACGACTTTGCCACCCGACCCTGAGGAGCTGCGGATCCTACGGGAGGATCTGGATCCGCAAGGAATCTACCTGAAGGGTAGTGCGTAAAGCATTCGTTGATATAAACCCAAACATGAATGTCGTTGCCCCCATTATCAGCATGGCTTAGGAAATATGCTTAGCTTTTTCCTGGCATTGATCCCCATACTGCTGATCCTGGTCTTGATGCTAGGCTTGCGTTGGGGAGCGGTACAGGCCAGCCTGGCTGGCTACCTGGCAGCTCTTGGAATAGCTGTCCTTTATTTTGGCAGCGGGGTCATGCTGATCGCATATGCACACATCAAGGCATTGCTCTCCAGCCTGGATGTATTGCTGATCATCTGGGCTGCCTTCCTTTTCTATCGTGTGACCGATGAAGCCGGGGCAGTCGTCCAGCTGGGTGAGGCCCTGCCTCATCTGACAGCAGACCGGGGGATGCAAGCACTTGTGATTGGCTGGGGATTCGCCTCGTTCCTGCAAGGGGTAGGAGGTTTCGGTGTACCGGTGGCAGTCGTCGCACCGATCCTGGTAGGTTTGGGTTTCACACCCATGTCTGCCATCATCATCCCATCTATCGGAAGCGGCTGGGCAGTTACCTTTGGCTCACTCGGGTCATCCTTTCAAGCCTTACTTGCAACCACCGGGTTGACAAGCTCCGAGCTGGCATTTCCCGCGGCCCTGTTCCTTGGAATTGCCGCAATGATCACCGGGTTTTTGGTATTACATAATACAACCGGCTGGCGTGGTATGTACCGCCTGGCACCAGCAGCCATACTATTGGGGGCACTGATGGGTATTGTCCAGCTGATTGTGGCGGTTAAGGGACCATGGAATACAGCTGCTTTCCTGGGCAGCATGGCGGGATTGCTGGTCAGTCTCGGTCTGGCACGGATCTACCGTGGGTCGCAAAGCCGGAATGGTGGATTGGATGGCAAGGTACTGGTAGTGGCACTATCAGGCTACGTCATCCTGATCATCGTCACCCTGATAATTCAGATGATCGCGGCAATCAAGCACCTGCTGGGAGGGGTGGTGATCCAGGTACAAATTCCACAGCTTGCCACCGGAATGGGGTACATCACACCTGCAGCTGCCACCAAACCCATATCGTTGCTCAATCACGCGGGAGCGGTTTTACTTTACGCATCCATTTTGGCGTACCTGGTTTACGGGCTGGCTGGAAGGTATAAGGTAGGTGCTGTACGGAGCATCCTGTCTGGCACGATGAAAAGAGTGCGGACGCCTAGCCTGAGTATTGTATTAATGGTTTGTATGGCGGTGCTCATGGAAAATACTGGCATGACAGATGCCCTGGCGCGTGGGTTAGCTGGCTTTGCAGGTATATTTTTCCCGCTCATCGCTCCCTGGATCGGTGCGCTCGGTGCTTTTATGACCGGCAGCAATACCAACTCTAATGTAGTATTTGCATTATTACAATTACGCACAGCCCAATTGCTGGGTTATCCGGTGGCAGTTATTCTGGCTGGACAGACAGCCGGGGCTGGTCTGGCGAGCGTGGTGGCACCTGCCAAGATCGTTGTGGGGACGAGCACGGCTGATCTGGCAGGCAAAGAGGGTGAGGTGATGCGTAAGATGATGCCATACATTATCGTGCTGGTCCTGCTCACCAGCTTGCTGACCGCAGGGGGAATATGGATTAAATTCTAAAATGCAAATGAATTCAATCATAACTATCATGAGGGTATAAGGATCAATTCATGAATAAACAGTCAATTCCCATCAACCAACCATTACGTAAAGACCGCGCTAAAGATGAAACATGGATCAAAGCCTTTATGCAAAAGGTGCCATTCGGCATGCTCGCCACTGAATTTGAGGGTCAACCCTTCATCAAGCCAACGTCGTTCGTATATGATGAAGGCGAGCATGCCATTTATATCCATGGCGCGCTGGTAGGACGCATGCGCACTAATCTCGAAACGAATTCGCGTGTCAGCTTTTGCATCGCAGAGATGGGACGCTTGCTTCCGGCTGATACTGCGATGGAAGTGGGTGTCGAGTATGCCAGTGTGGTCGCTTTTGGCAAGGCTGAGGTGATTAGCGATGCTGATCAAGCCCGCCGTGGTCTAAAGCTACTGCTGGACAGGTATTTCCCCCAGCTGAAACCAGGAACAGATTACCGGGAGATTCTCCCACATGAATTGGATATCACCTCAGTTTACAGGATCAAGATAGAATCATGGAGCGGCAAAGAAGAACACGCCAGGCAGGATTACCCGGGTGCATTCAGCTACCAGGCTCCTTGAACGTTCGGTTGGATCCGGTTAATTGATAAACGAAGGGAAATATCAGGGATTGGGATCGATCATGAATTTAGCCTCCAGCTTCGAGCAGAAATTTGGACATTCGCCCATGGTGGAAACGCGCGCCCCCGGACGGGTGAACCTGCTGGGTGAACACGTGGACTACAACCAAGGGATCGTTCTACCTGCTGCGATCGACCGGGTGGTGACCCTGTTAGCTTCACCGACCTTAGATGGGATCGTGACTTTACATGCTATCGACCTGGATGAAGATGTATCGATCGGATTAAAGGAAATTGACGAGCGTTGTGACATTAGGGGGAAACCCTTGCCAAGCTGGGCGCTTTACCCGGCGGGGGTTGCGTGGTCTTTACAGCGCGCGGGATTACCCTTGGGCGGAATGCAGGCGGTTTATACTTCCGACGTTCCGATCGGAGCAGGCTTAAGCTCTTCTGCAGCGGTGGAGGTGGCATTTGCCACCACATGGCAGGCATTATCCGGATGGAAGATGGATAAACTCCCTCTGGCAAAGTTATGCCAACAGGCTGAGAACGAGTACGTAGGGGTATCCTCAGGCTTGATGGATCAATTTGCGAGTGCCTGCGGGGTGGAAGGACATGTGCTGTGTTTCGACACGCGCAGCCTGGAGTGGAAGCCGCTTGAGCTGCCAGCCGGCACGTCTATCGTCATCGCTGATTCAGGCATACGCCGCAACCTGGCGACATCCTCCTATAACGATCGCAGGACAGCCTGCGAGCAGGCGGTTGAGCTATTACAAAAATACCTGCCGGAGATCCTATCGTTGCGGGACGTCTCGTCGGTCGAATTTGCGGCTTACAGCATGTATTTACCCCCTGAGATCGCTAAACGGGCTGAGCACGTGGTTAAGGAAATCCATCGGGTGGATCAGGCAATTATCGCTTTGAATCGTGGCGATGTGCGCAGGTTTGGAGGGTTCATGTTCGCCAGCCATAAGAGTCTGCGCAATTTATTTTAGGTCAGCTTACCCCAACTCGATAGCCTGGTGGAAATCGCACGAGGATTGCCCGGGATTTATGGAGCACGCCTGACTGGGGCGGGATTTGGCGGGTGCACGGTCAACCTGGTCGAGGAAAAGGATGCGACAACATTCATGCGTGGGTTGCAGGAAGGTTATCGGTTGAAAACGGGAAGAGAAATTGAAGTTTACCTGTGTAAGGCAAGCGCAGGGGCAGAAGCCAGGTTAGTCAACGAGAAGTAATGAATTACTCAAGGATCACCGACAATTTATACATCGGCACATCACCGAAAGCGAAAGATTATAACCTGCTGCGTGAGCTGGGGGTTGAGCTGGTGATCAACATGCGCTTTGGGTTTCCCCCCAAGCGTGACCCATATTCGCCACCCTTGAAAAGCCTGTGGCTACCGGTGATCGACTCGCCCATATTTCCGATCTCAATTCACGCCTTGCGAACAGGCGTGCGAGAAGCACTCAAGGTGATAGATGGCGGAGGGGTTGTGTATGCTCACTGCTCACGGGGGAGACACCGTGGTCCCGCCATGGGGGCATGCATCTTAATAGCCGAGGGGATGTCACCGGAAGAAGCGATGAGGCTGATCGAGCAGAGAAGGCCAGTAGCTGACCTGCATGCGTGGTATATTCAGCGCCGGATCATGAAATTTGCCCGAGAGTGGGTAAAAACCAATCTGGAGTAACCAGCTGCTCGTTTATCTTGGAAGTGCCAGGATCAGGCTTGACCCTGGCACTTTTGCATTGAAAGATTAGCGCTTAACCGCTGGTAAATAAATTGGGTACCCTAAATATAACTGCCAGATCTCGCCACCAGTAACCTGGTTCTCTGTCCCCAGGTACATGTGTTGATCGAATTCAATCGTAGAGCTATTCCATAGTGTTTTTATATTCTTGCTGTCACCGAAGCCATTATGGTTGATCTGATTCCAACCCAAACCATCCGAGGATTGCCATATCTCGACACCGGTAATGAGATTATCGACCCCTACGATCAGGCTGCCATTCCATGAATAGATCATCTCAATTTTAATATTATTGGCATCCCCAAAGCCATCCTCGATCACGGGGTCCCAGGTCGTTCCATTTAATGAGCGAAAGAGCTGTGCACCGGTGACATCATTGCGTGTGCCAACATAAAGATAACCTCCAAAGATGGTCATGCCACCCGTTTGAGTGTTATTCGGATCCCCGAGTCCCCCGATGCTGGCAGCTGACCAGGTGGAACCATCGTCTGTCCGCCAGATCTCAGCGCCATCGTTTTGATTTTCTATCGCAGCGTAAAAATAATCACCAAACTCCGTAAAATTAGTGACGATGTAATTATGTGGGTTTCCATTTCCGCCGATGACTACATTATCCCAATCCCCCAGGTCACCGGTTGCGCTGCGCCAGATTTCCAAACCATCCGTAGTGTCGTTTGTACCCGCATAAATAAATCCGTCGAAAATACCAAATGGTGAAACCAGAAAGTTATGCGCATTCCCAAATCCATCTACAACCACCTGGCCCCAGGTAGTTCCATTCGGAGTGCGCCATACCTGCCCGTTCAGCCCAGCCCAACCTGTTCCGGCATATAGATAGCCATTAAAAACGGTCATATCAGCGATAGAACGGTTAATGTTTGCATAGGCACTGCCGAAGCCAGGCTCGCTGACCGCGGTCCAGCTTCCATTCGTCTCCAAGCGCCAGACCTTTGCCCCGATCTGGTAGTTGCTGGAACTGGCATATAGCCGGCCATTAAATATTTCAAGTGCTAATACTCCTGCGTTTTGAAGATCTCCAAAACCGTTGATATTGACCTGTCTCCAGAGGGGGACGGCTGGATCAACCTGAGGCTGGGCAGCAGACTGTAGCATTTGTGCCAGGCTGGTAGTCGAACCTGCGACCATACTAAAAATAATAATCAAACTGATTAAAGAGAAAATCTTGCTGAGTTTCATTGTATCCTCCCCACAAATTAACTTCGTTGATCAATGATGTTGCAATCCTTGGATAGGTGCTTATATTTATCGCTCTAGCCCACCTCCCTGTATGTTGTGAAATCAAACTCTGAAATTAGTCAGTTTAAGAATAAAACAAACCAGCCATATGTCCGGTTTCGCGATTAGCCCAAACACTTCTCCGCACAAAATAGATAATCGTCCAATTGTGATCTTTGTTCAACGCATCCAACTATCAAATGGCTCACGAGATATGGTCAATTAAAAATATGCTTATTATTCCTCCCTTGATTACGCTTATAGAAAAATATTATCATTCCAGTTTAATTCTGTGTCAAGGATTAAAAGTTCTTAATATCACAATCAGACTGGCGCAAGTAGAGTCAGCCAAACAGGTGGATTATTTACTGAATCTGGAAGGTTTACAATCTATAAGTCAGGAGTTAATCACTTCCCCCACTTGCACCTTAAGCCTTTCCAGGCCGGTTTTCGTTTCAGCAAGTTTGCCCTGTACTTCTGCTAACTTGCTTTGCTCGGAGCGCACGAAGCGTGAATAAGGGGCAATCGCATCCTTAATGTTTAACATTCCGCGCTCCATCTCGTGCTCGAATTGGGTGCGTAAGGAATGTGTCAGCTGCTCACGCAGATTGGCGATCTTCTCACGTAACTGCGCCTTCGCCTGGCGCTTGCGGGCTGGGATAATGAACAAACCCAGAAGCGCAATCACACTGGCGAGGATGATCCCGGTGGCATCAGCGCTGGCCGTGGTAGCCAGGATAGTGATCAGAGTGCCCAAGCCTACCGCGCCTACTTCGGTAGCAGCCAGGGCAGCCACTGCAGTTTGAGCTCCCTCGGCCATGGAACGTGCCTCCGCCTGACGGTCATAGGTATCGACGACCCGTTGGGCTTCCTTGCCCACCCCCTCGATCAGCTTCTCGCGGTCATAGTGAAAGCTACCACCAGCAGCATCTCCGATGATGCGTTCCTCATGCTGACGGCGACGGTCAGCGATATGCTCCATCACTGCCTGCCATTGTTTCAGGTTAGCTTCTACCAGCCAATCGATCAGCTCGTTCACTTTGGTTTCAATTTGCTGGGGGACATCGGCCACCACGCGCTGCTCAAATTCTTTCTGAATGCGGGTTTTGTTCAGCAAATCCAACACCCGCGGCAGGCGCAGGGTCTCATCGAAATAATCCTGTCCACGTCGTTCCATCTCGAAAAGCACGTTTTCAATATCTGACATGCGGAAGTCAAAATCCCTTTGCATATCCTGTTGGTACAGACCTAGCTGAGAGTCGACATCCTGCAGCGTGGAAAAATCGGTCTTGAGCAACTCAAGGCGCGAATTGGTGATCGAGGAATATTTATTTACCAGGAAAAAGCCAACGCCTAAGGGATTCATGAACTTCAATGATAAGCGACCTTTTTCATCCAGTGTGTTTTTGATGTATTTTTCAAGCGGTTCAAAAAGGCTGGCTTTCCAAAGACCGGTCTCACCTAATTTGGCGCGTAATGCCAGGCGGGCGCTGACGGGGAAGATCTCGGGAGTGATGCCAAGTAGTGAAAGCGCATTTTCGGAGATAAAAGCGACCACCAGGTTCAGCTCTTCGCGGCTTTGAAACAGGTCGACCTTGTTCAGCACGATGATCACTTTCTTGCCCCAATCACGGATTTGTTCAAGGAAGGCGCGCTCGCTCTCGGTGAAGGGACGATCCGCTGAGGTAACGAATAGAACCAGGTCGGAGCGGGGCACGAATTGCTGGGTGATGGCCTCGTGCTGGCGCATGATGGCATTGGTGCCGGGCGTATCCACGATATTCAACTCTGCCAGTAGCTCCACGGGGGCGGTCAACGTGTGGAGGTTCTCACTTTCCACGCGGCGTTCCTGCATCTCACCAAAGCGCAGGACATTGATCTGAGTGGTGGTGGGCGTGACCCCTTCCTTGAGCAGTTTCTGACCCAACAATGCGTTGATAAAAGCGCTTTTTCCCGAGTTGAACTCACCCACCACCACGAGCAAAAAAAGCTCATCCAGCTGGCTGATGGAATGCGCCAGAATTTCATGGTCCTCAGGTGCCGCCCCAAATTGGATCAGAGAAGCCCGCAGGTCATTCAACAGGTTGCGGGAATCTTTGAGCAGGCTTTCCTGGGCATCCGTCAAAATACGCATAAGTTGCTCTCCTTGAGACTGATTATAGCCGCAAATCAAACGTGGTGCATACTTAATGGAAAAGCCGACCAAACCTGGTAGTTGGAAGCGAGGTTCAAGCCTGATTTAGGTATACGCGTCCAGTATTTAATTTTGAGTACTATGGATGGGTGGGGAATTTTCAACAAACCCAGCCAATGTGCGAGGTGATTGTCATCGACACACGGTCGAGATAGGTCTACGTCCCTCAAGCACTGCCTGTATCGCAGCTGGAACCAGATACACTGCCAAATGACCAAGAGCTGCCTCCCGGCAACCTGATGGCGAATGCGGATATTTTCTTGGTGATATTTTGACTTTGGCAGGTAGGGCAAGTAACCTCACCGATTATATGGGTGCTCAGCACAAGCTCCTCAAATGGTTTGCCGCAATCGGCACACACAAACTCAAAAATAGGCATGTTTTACTCCGAGGGATAAGGTGACCAGCAGCAGGAAAATCACTCAATGATACTTGCACACTGGCAATTCGACCAATTCGTAGGATGCTTGCAGCCAGAAAAGGTTGCATATCTGGAAATTAAGCACCTCACAGGCGGAATTGAGAAAACTTTAATGTCATTAGAACAAATGTTCTGGTATAATACGAACATGGAAAAATATTCACGACCCGCTTTGGATTACGGAAGGAACATGGATAATACCCTTCAGCTTTCCCCCCGACAGCTTCACCTGGTGCTGGCGCCGCACCGTGCTCAGCGCCAGATGATGACTATCCTGACCGCACGCCTGGCCCTGACCGGGCGGGTGCGCCTGGTGGACGCCGGCAACTGCTTTGATGGTTACGGGCTGGCGCGCCAGCTGCGGCAGCAGACGTCTTACTGGCAACAAGCCCTCGAACGGGTGAGCGTGGCACGCGCCTTCACCTGCTATCAGGTGGAAACACTGCTGACGGAATCCGTGGCAGACTTCTCGCCCGTCCTGGTGCTTAACCTGCTGGATACTTTCTACGATGAGAACGTGAAGCTACATGAGCGGCAGCGCCTGCTGGAGGTGAGCCTGCGGGAGCTCGGGCGGTTGTGCCGGATGGCTTCAGTGGCGGTGAGCGCCAGTTTGCCGGCCCAAGACCAGCCAGGTGAGCTGCTCGAGATGCTGGCTGGTGCATCCGGGCAGGTGTGGAGCTTCGAAGAGCCACAGCCCGCCGAGCCAATGCGCTTGTTTTAAGGAGATTTTTTATGGGACGTACACTTCCATCTGTTACTCAAGTTTTCCTGCATGAGCAG
>Ga0153915_10005032_pt1 | contig 12259 bp, 10 predicted proteins | sample Opewatmetagenome_2_FD_107003 | JGI IMG/M metagenome (GOLD analysis project Ga0153915, IMG submission 107003) | Freshwater wetland microbial communities from Ohio, USA - Open water 3 Core 3 Depth 3 metaG | ecosystem: Environmental > Aquatic > Freshwater > Wetlands | place: USA: Ohio, Lake Erie... | reverse complement strand
TGACCGATTCGGCGTTCGGCTACGACCTGCTCCGGCTGGCGACGCCTCGGCGGACCTACACCTTCGGCGACGTGGAAGCGTCTCTTCGCATCGGCCTGCTCCAGCGGGAGCGGCTCCGCGCGGTGCTCACCGCCGGCGTCCGGCTCCCCACCGGCCAGCGGGCGGACCCCAGGCACCTGTTCAACCTGGGCACCGGGGATCATCAGCTCGATGTGGAAGGCGGCGTGGAATTGGCCTGGGAGCCCGGGGCCCTGGGCCTGTCAGGAACCGTGGTCTACACTCACCAGTTTTCCGACCAGCTGCCGATGCGCTGGGCCCCACCCGAACAACCCATCGCACCCATCGCGTACCTCTATACCACCGATCGCCAGCTGGGCGACGTGTTCCGGGCAGCCGCCTACCCGTCGCTCCGCTTGAGCGAGGGGTTCCGGGTATACGGCTCGGTGTACTACTACCACAAGGCGGCGGATTCCTACTCGCTTCCGGCTGCGGTGACGCCGGTCCCCGGGACGCCCACCGCCCAGGACGTGGCCCGCGGCTCAGGGGGTCAGGCGCTGAGCATCGGCGGTGGCATCGCCTACCGGAACACCAGGCCCCAGCGCGACACCACCGGGACCAAGACGGCGCTCCCGGTGGAGGCGGGGCTCAGCTATCAGGCGGCGTATTCCGGATCCGGCGGGCTGGTGCCTCAGAGCACCATGCTGAACTTGTATCTGCGGGTCTTCTACCGGCTGTGGGGCAAGGCGGGCGGCGAGTAGGCGGCCTTTCCCAGCAGCTCCCTGGCGTGCTGCCGCGCCACGGACCCTTCGGCATCGCCCAGCATCCGGGCAATCTCCTGTACCCGCTCTTCGCCGCTTGCGACCCGCACGTCGGCCGTGGCGATGCCGCCCTTGGGGTGCTTGCTCACCACCACGTGATGGCCCGCCTGCGCCGCGATTTGCGGCAGGTGGGTGATCACCAGCACCTGGCGGGACGCCGCGACCCGGCCGAGGGCCTCGCCCACCTGCACCGCCACCTCACCCCCGATGCCCTGGTCCACTTCGTCGAACACCAGGGTGGGCAGCTTGTCGTGACGGGCCAACACCACCTTGAGCGCCAGCATCAGGCGCGACAGCTCCCCGCCGCTCGCCACCTGGGCCAGGGGCCGGGCCTCGAGTCCGACGTTGAGCTGCACCAGGAAGACGACGTCGTCGGCCCCCGTCCGGGAGACGGTGTCCGCGGGGGTGATGCGCGCCTGAAACCGGCCGCCCGGCATCCCCAGGCCCGGCAACAGATCCTGAACGCTCTTGGCCAGCCGCCCGGCCGCCTTCTTCCGCGATGCGGTGAGCCGCTCAGCCGCCTCATTCAACGTGCGCTCCGCCGCGGCGCGGCGCGCGGCCAGGTCCTTGAGGTCGTCATCCGCGGTGTCCAGGAGGGAGAGCTCGCGCTGGGCCTCCTCGCCAAAGCGGATCACGTCCGCGATGGCCGGCCCGTACTTCTGGAGCAGGCGGTACAGCAGATCCCGGCGCCGCTCGACCACCTCCAGGCGCCCGGGGTCCCGCTCGATCTCGGCGGCGTAGCCCCGCACCACCCGGGCCAGCTCTTCGGCGCCGGCGTAGGCCTGGTCCACCAACTCCCGCCACGCGGCGACGCTGGGGTCAATCCGCTCCAGCTGGTCCAGCGTGCGCGAGGCTTGCGAGAGGGCGTAGAGCGCGGTGCCCTCCTCGCCGTCCACCAACCCCTCCAGCCGCTCCGCCAGGCGGGTGAGCTCCTCCACGTTGGCGAGCCGCTTGGCCTCCACCGCCAGAATTTCGTCCTCTCCCAGCTTGAGCTGCGCTCCGGCAATCTCCTGGGCCACGTGACGCAGGTAGTCCGCGCGGCGCTTGATCTCTTCCAGCTTCTGCGCCAGCTGGCGTTCCTGGTCGCGGAGCTCCGCGGCCCGGACGTACGCCTGCTCCACGGCCGCCCGCTCCGCCGCGGCGTCCCCAAAGGCGTCCAGGATATCGCGCTGCTGGGCCGGCTTCAGGAGGGATTGGGCTTCGTGCTGGCCGTGCAGATCCACCAGGACCTCACCCAGGCGCGCCAGCGCACCCACCGTGGTGGGGGAGCCGTTGGCCCAGGCCCGGTTCTTACCCTCCGCATTGATGTCGCGGCGGATGATGAGCTGTTCGTCCTCCAGGTCAATGCCCAGCTCCTGAGCGGCAGAAGCGGCAGGGGAGATGGAAGAGGCGGGCGAAGCAGAGAGGTCAAACACGGCTTCCACCACCGCGCGCGGGGCGCCGGGCCGCACCGCGTCCCCGCTGGCCCGCTCGCCCAGGAGCAAGGCCAGGGCGTCCACCAGCATGGACTTCCCCGCCCCGGTCTCGCCGGTGAGCACGTTGAGCCCGGGCCGGAGCTTTAGCGTGACATCGGCGATGACGGCCAGGTCCCGGACGCGAAGCTCAGCAAGCACGTCGTGATGTCCCCTTCATTCGCTGGTGCGGTGGGGCCAGGCAACGCTTACCGCCCGCTGGTCTCCGCCCACTGTAGCTTGCGCCGCATCCGGGCGAAGAATCCTTCTTTCCCGAGCCGTATCAAACGCACGCTGGCCGGCGAGCGCCGGATCAGGATCCGGTCGGTAGTGGCCAGCCGGGTGCCTTCCTGGCCGTCGTACGACACCAGGACCTCGTCGCCCATCGGGGGCACCTGCTCGATCACGACTTCCGACCCCCCGGGAACCACCAGCGGGCGCACCGCCAGGGTGTGCGGGCAAATCGCCGTGACCACCAGCGCGTCCACCCCGGGGAGCACCACCGGCCCCCCGGCGCTCAGCGAATAGGCGGTCGAGCCGGTGGGAGTGGCGACGATGATGCCGTCGGCCGAGTAGTGGGCAACCTCCTCGCCCGCCAGCAGTACCCGAAGGCCGATCACCCGGGCCACGCCGCCTTTGTGCAACACCACGTCGTTGAGGGCCAACGGCCCGAGTCGCTCCACCCCATCCTGGGCCTGGATCCGGCTCTCCAGCATGCAACGCGCATCCACCTCGAACCGGCGGGCGGCGGTGGCCTCGAGCGCCTCGTCCATGGTCTCGGGCGTGGCCGTGGTGAGGAACCCCATACGCCCCAGGTTGACGCCCAGGATCAGGGCCCCGCGGCCGGCCAGCATTCGCGCCCCGCGGAGGAGGGTTCCATCCCCACCAAAGGTGATCAGCAGGTCGAGGGGAGGCCCGTCCGTCAGCGAACCGACGGGCTGGGGCCAGAACGGCGCCAGCTCGGGCTCGGTGAACAGGGTGAAGCCGTGGCGGGGAGCGGCCTGCGCCAGCCGGCCGAGGAGCCCGCGGAGATCGGCGTACCGCGGGTTCCCAACCACCCCAACGTTCATCTGACCGACAGGCTTTCCTCGGAGGCCCAGGCGCGGACCCGAGCCGCGATGCCGGTGGCGCTCAAGCCGGCTTCCGCCAGCTGGCGATCCCGGCCGGCATGCTCGAAGGTGCGGTCCGGAGCGCCCATGACGGCGACCCGTACTTCGGGCGCCATGCCCTCGACGGCCGCCGCCACCTGGGCCCCGAAGCCGTTCACCGCGGTGCCGTCTTCCACCGTCACCAGCAGCCGGTGCGCCGCCACCAGGGTGGTGAGCAGGGCGTGATCCAGCGGCTTTACGAAGCGGCAGTTGACCACCGTGAGATCGAAGCCATCGTGCGCCAGGAGGGTCGCCGCCTCCATCGCGGGATAGGACATGGGGCCCACGGCCAGCAGCGCGCACTCCTTGCCGTGGCGCAGGACCTCCCAGGTCCCGTAGGGAACGGCAGGGACGGTGGAAACCGCGGGGACGGCAGAGGGGACGTTGTCACGGGGATAGCGGATGGCGAAAGGACCCTCCGTGTGCGCCAGCGCGCAGCGCATCAGGCCGATCAGCTCGGCGGCGTCTTTGGGCTGCGTCACCGTCATCCCGGGCACCGCGGAGAGGTAGGCCAGGTCATAGAGCCCCATGTGGGTCTGGCCGTCCGCCCCGACCATTCCGGCGCGGTCCAGGCAGAAGATCACCGGCAGCTTCTGGATCGCCACATCGTGGATGATGCAGTCGTACGCCCGCTGGAGGAACGTCGAGTAGATGGCGACCACCGGCCGCATACCCTGGCTGGCGAGCCCGGCGGCGAAGGTCACGGCGTGGCCTTCGGCGATGCCTACGTCGAAGAACCGCTCCGGCCATTTCTTCTGGAACGTGTTGGTGCCGGTGCCGGAGGGCATGGCCGCGGTGATGGCCACGATCTCCTTATGCTCGGCGGCGAGATCGGTCAGGGCTTCGCCAAAGACCTTGGTCCATGCCGGGGGCCCTTTGTCCACCGGCAACAACTCACCGGTCACCGGGTCGTAGGGATTCCGGGCATGGAACTTCTCCAGGTCCGGCTCCTTGAGCGGGAAGCCCTTGCCCTTCTCCGTGACCACGTGCACCACGCGGGGCCCTTTGAGCGACTTGACCAGCTCAAAGGCCTTGAGCATCGTCTCGATGTTGTGTCCGTCAATGGGTCCGAAATAGCGGAAGCCCATCTCCTCGAAGAGCATCCCCGGCGAGAAGAGGTTCTTGACGCTCTCCTCCAGCGTCTTGGCGAACTCCACCATCTGCTGGCCGCCCACCAGGTGGGAGGCCCGCTCGATCAGGTGCTTGACGCGCTCCCGCATCCGGTTGGCGGCGGGACTGGCGATGATGGACCCCAGGTACTTGTTGATGGCGCCCACGTTGGGGGCGATGGACATGCCGTTGTCGTTGAGGACCAGAATGACGTCGCGGCCGGAATGGCCGGCATTGTTCATGCCCTCGTAGGACAACCCGCAGGTGAGGGCGCCGTCGCCCACCACCGCCACGACATGGTGCTGCTCGCCCTTGAGGTCCCGGGCGGTCGCCATGCCGAAAGCGGCCGAGACCGCCGTGCCGGCGTGACCCGCCCCAAAGCTGTCGTGTACGCTTTCGTCGCGACGGAGGAAGCCGGACAGGCCCCCCTGCTGCCGGAGGGTAAGCAGGCGCTCGTTGCGGCCGGTCAGAATCTTCCAGGGGTAACCCTGGTGCCCCACGTCCCACACGATGCGGTCGGTGGGCGTGTCGAAGGCGTACACCAACGCCACGGTCAGCTCCACCACGCCGAGACCGGCGCCGATGTGCCCACCGGTCTGGGAGACGACTTCGATCAGGCGCTGCCGCACTTCGTCCGCCAGGGGTTGGAGCTGGCCCCGGCTCAGCCGCTTGACGTCCGCCGGGCTATGAATGGATGCGAGCAGGTCCATGCGGACCTAAGACCTCCGGTCAACGACGAAGTGGGCGAGGTGCACGAGTAGCGGGGAATCTATCCTCGCCCGCCGCACCTGGTCTACCGCGCGCGCCACGCGGCGCGCCGCCTCGGCCTGGGCGGCGGCGGGAGCCAGCGCGGTGGCAAAGGTCGCTTTGTGCTGGCGGGCATCCTTGCCCGGCGTCTTCCCCAGCTCGGCGGAGCTGGCGGAGGCGTCGAGCAGGTCGTCCGCGATCTGAAACGCCAGCCCGATCTCCTCGCCGTAGGCCCGGATGCCGGCCAGCTGCTCCCGGTCGGCGCCAGCGGCCAGCGCGCCTACGCACGCGCTGGCGGCGATCAAGGCCCCGGTCTTGGCCCGATGCATCCCGGTGAGCTGATCCAACGTCAGATCGTGGCCCTCGGCTTCCAGGTCCAGCATCTGCCCCCCGATCATCCCCCGCACCCCGGCCGCGCCGAACAGCTCCGTCGCCATGGCCGAGAGCACCGGCCGCGCGAGCCCCAACCGCGCCGCTCCCGAGGCCAGCACCCGGCCGGCCAGGGGAATCATCCGGAAGCCTGCCTCGGTCGCCGCCGCGGCACCGAACTGACGATGGGTGGTGGGCCGCCCGCGCCGCAGATCGTCATTGTCCATGCAGGGGAGGTCGTCGTGGACCAGGGAATAGCAGTGCACCACCTCGACCGCGGCCGCCAACTCGGCGATGTCGCCCGTCCCCCCCAACGCCTGGTAGGACGCCATCACCAGGGCGGGCCGCAACCGCTTGCCGGGGGATTCCAGCGCATACGCCATGGCCGCGCCCACCGGACCGCTTTCCGCCCGGAGGCGGCCACCCCACTCGCCGATCACCCGCTCGACCGCGGCCCGCGCCTCCGCCAGGAAGGCGCTCAGCTCAGAGATCGGTGCGGCTGGTGCGGAGCGTTCCGTCGGCGGCCTCCAGAACCCGTTTGACCGTTAGCTCGGATTGTTGCAGCAGCTCGCGCGCCGTCTTGAGGCGCGTCACACCCTCTTCGAACAGCTCCAGGGCGCGATCCAGGTCCAGGTCCTCCTGCTCCAAAGACCGGACGATCGCCTCCAGGCGCTCCAGCTCTTCCTTAAACGACGCCATTTGCCCTCAGGCGATCGGAACGGCTCACCGGGTCGGAAAGACTTGACGCAGAGGTCGCAGAGCGGGCAGAGGACGCAGAGAACACGCGGGTGGGGTTGGGGTAGTTCACGTCTTCGCTTCTGTCCGCGAGCTCCGCGAGCTTTGCGACCTCTGCGTCACGTCTTTCTGAGCAGCGGCGGGAATGTCACCGTCCGACACGGTCAAGACAAACGGTGCGCCCGGCGCGAACTGCGCGACGCGCTTGAGCACGGCACCTGCCTCGTCCCGCGCCACGGCGTAGCCCCGTTGCAGCACCTTGAGGGGGCTCAGCGCATCGAGCCCTGCCGCCAGGCGGGCCAGCCGGTGGGCCCGATCGTCCAGCTGCGCGCGGACGGCGGCCTCCAGCCGGTCGCCGGTTCGCTCCAGCCTCTCGCCGCCCACCTCCGTCCGCCGGGCCAGCCCGTGCGCCAGACGGCGCGCCAGGGTCGCCACCCCCAGGGCCACCTGGGTGCGATCCGGGACGGCGGCTTCCGCTGCCGCGGACGGCGTGGGCGCGCGGTAGTCCGCCACCAGGTCGGTCAAGGTCACGTCGGTCTCGTGGCCCACGGCCGAGATGGTGGGCGCCCGCTGGGCGGCCACCGCCCGCGCCACGCGCTCGGAGTTGAAGACCCACAGGTCCTCGCGCGCACCGCCACCCCTTCCCACGATCACCAGGTCCACGCCCGGCAGTCGATTGACCAGCCCCAGGGCCTGCAACAGCTCGCCCTCGGCGCCCTCGCCCTGCACCCGGGCCGCCACCAGCAGCGTCTCCACCGAGGGCCAACGCCGCCGCAGCACCGATGCGATATCCCGCACCGCGGCGCCGTCGGGACTGGTCACCAGGGCGATGCGCGCCGGGAAGGCCGGCAGGGGGCGCTTGCGCGCCGGATCCAGCAGGCCATCCCGCTCTAACGCGGCCCGCGCCTGCTCCAGCTTGAGCTGCCACTGGCCGCTGGCGTCGGTGGGAACCAGTTGGCGGACGGTGAGCCGGAAGTCGGCCTTCTCTTCCCACACCGTGGGCTGGGCCTCGACGAACACCTGGGTGCCTTCCGCCGGCTCCGCCTTACCCTGGTTATCGCTGCGCCACATGACGCACCGGATCTGGGCGTGGCGGTCGCGCAGGGTGAAGTACCAATGGCCGCTGCGATAGGCCTTGAAGCCGCTGATCTCCCCCCGCACCCACACCCGGTCGAAGCCCGCCTCGATCAGCTGGCGGGCCCGCCGCGTCACCTCCGCCACCGTCCAGGCGCGCTCGCCCGCCCCTATTCCCGCCGAGGAGAACAGGTCGGGAGATTTCACTGGCGCGCGGCCTGAACCGTGTTGTAGAGGAGCATGGTGATGGTCATCGGCCCCACGCCGCCCGGCACCGGCGTGATGGCGGAGGCCACCTCGCAGGCGGGCTCGAAGTCCACGTCGCCCACCAGGCGGTAGCCCTTCTTCTCCCTGGGGTCGTCCACCCGGTTCACCCCCACGTCAATCACCGCCGCGCCCGGCTTGATCATGTCCGCCGTGACGAAGCGGGGCTTGCCCATGGCCACGATGAGGATGTCCGCCAGCCGGCACACGGCCGGGAGATCCCGGGTGCGCGAATGGCACACGGTGACGGTAGCATTGCCGCCGGGGCCGTCTTGGAGCAGCAGCGACGCCATGGGCCGGCCCACGATGTTGGACCGTCCCACGATCACCGCGTGGGCGCCCTTGATCTCGATGCCGCTCCTGATGAGCAGCTGCTGGACGCCGTAGGGCGTCGCCGGGCGGAAGGCCGTGGGATCGCCGCTCGCCACCCGGCCCACGTTCTCCGGATGGAAGCCGTCCGCGTCCTTGCTGGGCAGGATGCGATGCAGGGCGCGATTGGTGTTGATGTGCTTGGGCAACGGCAGCTGCACCAGCATGCCGTGGATCTTGGGGTCGGCGTTGAGGCGATCAATGACCGCAATCAGCTCCTCCTCCGTGGTCTCGGCGGGGAGCTTGACGGTCTCGCTGTACATCCCGGCTTCCTCGCAGGCCTTCCCTTTCATCCGGACGTAGACCTGGCTGGCCGGATTCTCGCCCACCAGCACCACCGCAAGCCCCGGCGTGATCCCTTTGGCTTTCAGCTCCGCGAGCTGGGGAGTCAACTCCGCGCGCATGCAGCGCGCGATATCGGTTCCATCAATCAGTCTAGCGCGCAACGTTCACCGCCCTTGTTTCCCGAACCACCACCACCCGGATTTGCCCGGGATATTGCAGCTCGCCTTCGATCCGCCGGGCGATGGAATCCGCCAGCTCGACCGCCTTGCGGTCATCCACCGCGTCCGGCACCACCGCGATCCGGAGCTCCCTCCCCGCCTGAATGGCGAACGCCTTCTCCACCCCCGCGAACCCGGTGGCGATCTCCTCCAGCCGCGTGAGGCGCTTGACGTAGGTGTCGAACGCCTCGCGCCGGGCGCCGGGCCGCGACCCGCTGGCCGCGTCCGCCGCCTGCACGATGACCGAAATGGGCGACTCGTGGGGAACATCGTCGTGATGGGCCGCGATACAATTGATGACGACCGGGTGCTCGCCGTACTTGGTCGCCACCTCCACGCCCAGGGTCACATGGGTGCCGTCCTGCACGTGGCTCAAGACCTTGCCCACGTCGTGCAGCAACCCGCCCCGCCGGGCGAGGTGCACGTCCAGGCCCAGCTCCGCCGCCATGATCCCGGCCAGCCACGCCACTTCCTTGGAGTGGTGGTACATGTTCTGGCCGTAGGACGTGCGGTACTTCATGGTGCCGATCAGCTTCATCAGCTCGGCGTGCATCCCGTGGATGGACAGCTCGTAGGTAGCCTGCTCGCCCGCCTCCACGATGCTGGCCTCCACCTCTTTCCGGGCCTTGGCCACGATCTCTTCGATCCGCGCCGGATGGATGCGTCCGTCCTGAATCAGCTGGGACAGGGCCAACCGGGCCACCTCGCGGCGCACCGGGTCGAAGCAGGACACGATCACCGTGTCCGGCGTGTCGTCAATGATGACGTCCACGCCGGTGGCGGTCTCGAAGGCCCGGATGTTGCGGCCCTCCCGCCCGATGATCCGGCCTTTCATTTCGTCGTTGGGGAGTGCCACGGCGGAGACGCTGGCTTCCGCGGTGGCCTCCACCGCCACCCGCTGAATGGCCACCGCCACGATCTTCTGGGCGTCCCGCTCGCCGTTGCGCTTGGCCTCTTCCCGGATATCCCGCACCAGGGCGGCCGCCTCGGCCCGGGCTTCGTCCAGCAGGCCCCGCGTCAGCTCCGCCTTGGCCTCCGCCGCCGACAACCCGGCGATCTGCTCCAGTTTCCCCCGCTGCTCCTGGAGCGCCTTGGCCAGCTCGTCTTCCGCGGCGCGCAGGTGCTTTTCCCGCTCGCCCACGGCCCGGTCCCGCTTGCCTACCTCCTGCTCCCGCTGGTCCAGGCTGGCGAGCTTGCGGTCCGTCTGCGTTTCGCGCTCCTCCAGCCGGCGCTCCAGGCGTTCCATCTCCTGGCGCCGGCGCTGCGCCTCCTGCTCCCAGACTTCCCTGGCCTTGATGATTTCCTCTTTGGCGGCCAGCACCGCTTCTGCCCGGGTGGCCTCGGACTGCCGCCTGGCATCTTCCAGGAACCGGGCGGCCTGTTGCTCGGCCGCCTGACCGGCTGCGGTGGCAGCGCGACGCTCCACCCTGCGGCCCACCACAAAGAACGCAGCGCCGGCGATTCCGCCGGCCAGAATGGCGGCGATGATAAGGGCGAGAATATCGGCCATAGGATCTATGCTCCAGCAACTGCCCGAAGAGGGAGTCGGAGGGAGACTCGGGCGTCGCGTGTATCGGTTTCAGGCAGCCCGGAAAGCCGGGCCCCACAACGTGATATTACGCCTCGTCCTCGCGGGTGGCAACGGACCCGGTCGAGCGGGATGATCGCTTGGCCGGGGGGAGCAGCCTGGCCATCTCAGCAGACAACCGGTTCAGGCGCTCCAGCATTTCCTGCTCCGCCCCCCGGGCCTGAAATAGCTCGTCGGTAATAGCCAGGGCCGCCAGAATGGCTGCCTTGTGCGACTCCACGCCGGCCGAGCCCGCCGACTGTACCTCCCGTAGCGTCTGGTCCACATGGGCGGCTACGGCCTGCGTATAGTCCGGCGGCCGGTCGGACTTGAGCGTGTACTCGTCGCCTCCGATCCGAACCTTGACCACGGTGCGCGGCTCGCTCACCGGGCCTGCTCCTCTACCGCCATCTGCTCTTCCAGGAACTGCAGCCGCTTGAGCAGCTCTTCCATCCGGGTGCGCGCCGCGTCCAGGCGCTCCTGCAGCTCACGATGAGAGGCCTCGAGGTCCAACACCCGCTCGCGCTGGGCCACGCTGTCGTGTCCCTCGCCCAGCATGGCTTCCGCCCGCTGGGCGCGGCGCCGCCATCCCGACAGCTCGTCGGTGACGTTGCGCAAGACCTCCTGGAGTCCTTCCAGGGCGCGGAACTCAGGCCTCTCGTCGTACGACACCAAGTCGCTCCTTCAGGGTGCCCAGCACCCCGGCGATCGCCTGATCCACTTCCTCATCCCGCAGCGTCCGGTCGGAAGCGCGGAACCACAGCCGCCACGCCAGGCCTCGTCCCGCCAGCCCTTCTCCGCGATACTCGTCGAACAGCGCTACGTCCTCGAGCAGCGGCTGGCCAGCCTGCCGCACCGCCGCTTCCACCTGCGCGGCGCTCACGCCGTCCGGCAACACGAGGGCCAGATCACGTTCCACTGGCGGTGTCGCCGGCAACATATTATATGCCACCGGGTTACGGCGCCAGACCTCAACTTCCACCTCAAAGCCAAACAGGGGTGCCGACCAAGGGGGGCGGTCGGCCGGCAGCTCGTCGGCCCGTCCCCGCTCTCGACCGTCCGCCTCCACCAGGACCCACCCGGTCCCGGCGGGCCGCACCTCCGTGGGGGGCCCGGCCAGGCGGCCCAGCTCTTCCAGAATGCCCTTGAGATCCCACGAGTCGTAGTCGGGCGGACGCCCGTTGTTGCTCCAGTGCGGCGGGACCCGCGCGCCGGTGACCACGCCGCCCACCCGCAGCCGCTCATCCGGCCGGCCACCACCGGCCGCCGCCTGGAACACGTTGCCGATTTCGAAGAGCCGCACGTCGCGCCCGCGGACGGCCCAGTTCCGGCCCACCGCCTCCACCAACCCCGGCAAGAGCGCCTTCCGCAGCACCGCCTGGTCCCGGGACACGGGGTTGACCAGGCGCACCAGGGTGGGGTCGTCCTCGCCCTCTGGCCGCAACGGCATCAGCCGGGCTTCGTGGAGGCCAAACCCGTTGAGCACGCGCCGGATGCGCGCCTTCCAGGGCTCCACCGGATCGTCCGGGACGGTGCTGGGCCGGAAGGGGCGCAGCTCCACGGGGAAGGTGTCGTAGCCCTTGAGGCGCGCTACCTCCTCGATCAGGTCCACCTCGCGGCTCACGTCCGGGCGCCAGCCGGGGACCTGCACGTGCAGGCGGTCGTCCTTGGGCGCCACGGCAAACCCGACGCTGGTGAGGTGCCGCTCGATCTCTTCGCGGGCTACCGGGGTCCCCAGCAGCCGGGTCACAAACTCAGGGCGCAGGAACACCACCCGGGGCTTCGCCGGCTCGGGATAGACGTCAATGGCACCCTCCCGCTCTTCCCCACCGGCCACCGTCCTGATGAGGCTCACCGCCCGCCGAACGGAGTCCACCATGGCCACCGGGTCCACGCCCCGCTCGAAGCGGTAGGACGCGTCGGTGTCCATGCGCAGCGCCTTTCGGGTAGCGCGAATGCGCCTGGGGTCGAAATAGGCGCACTCCAGCAGCAGGTCCGTGGTGGAGGCCGAGACCTCCGAATCCCGTCCGCCCATCACGCCGGCCACGGCCTGCGGGCCCTGGGCGTCGCAGATCATGGTCATCTCCGAGGTCAGGGCCCGGTC
>Ga0153915_10005030_pt1 | contig 12261 bp, 9 predicted proteins | sample Opewatmetagenome_2_FD_107003 | JGI IMG/M metagenome (GOLD analysis project Ga0153915, IMG submission 107003) | Freshwater wetland microbial communities from Ohio, USA - Open water 3 Core 3 Depth 3 metaG | ecosystem: Environmental > Aquatic > Freshwater > Wetlands | place: USA: Ohio, Lake Erie... | reverse complement strand
GCGCCATGAGGATGAAGAAGGTGGGCCGGACCCCGAACTTCTCCCGGATGAGGTCGGCGAGCGTCTTCCCGGTGACGACGCCCATCCGGGCGACCATCTCCTGGACGACGATGAGGGCGACGGTGATCGGAACGAGCGTCCAGAGGAGCGCGTAGCCGAAGTGGGCTCCCGCCATCGAGTAGGTCGTGATGCCGCCCGCGTCGTTGTCGACGGACGCCGTGATGATCCCGGGACCCAGGACGGCCAGGAACGCGAGAACGGCTTTCTTTTCGGGCAGGCGAAAACGCAACGGAAACCTCCCGCGTCGCCACGGTTTGGTCTTCAAAAACTACCATATTCCATGCGGAGTTGCCTCCAAAAAGGGTGTTCCGCAGCCCGGGATTCAGGGAATTCGCCGCGAGGCGATATAATGGAATCATCGGAGGACCTGGGTCGGCGCGACGCGTGAATTCAACGTGCCCGGAATCAGAGGAGGTGGCCCATGGAACTCACCCTGACCAACATGGAACTCCAGGTGTTGAGGGAGTTGCTCGATGCGGATTACTCCCGGATCATCCACGAGATCGCCAAGACGGATACGCGGAAGATGCGGGAGGAACTCAAGATCAGGGAGGAGCTTCTCAAAGGGATCATCGGGAAGCTTGGAATGACGGTCCGCGGAGCGGCTTGACGCGGAGCACGGCATCCGAAGGGGACGCGCCCCCGCGACCGCGAAGCCCGGCGGGAATCGGGCGGAGTCCCGCGAAGGCGGGACGGGACCGATGCCCCTGGCCATCAGGTGGAGCCGGGCGAGACGAAAGCGGAATCCCGCGAAGCGGGACCGATACCCCCGGCGCCGCGCGGGAGCGCGTCCCCTCAGTGCGAGTGGTCGGCATCGACTCCGTGGGGTCCGGGGGCGTGCGCGTGTGCGTGCGGCGCGGTCCCCGAGGCGTTGGCCATCACACCGATACCCCCGGCGGGGTCCACGTGGATCGTTGCATCGGACAGCCCGGGGAGGCGGTGCAGAAGCCGGTGACGCGCCTCCGCTGCGATGGCGTGACCCTCGGACACCGCGAGCATTCCGTCGACGGCGAGGTTGACATCCGCGTACATCCGGTGGCCGGCCCAGCGGACACGGACGCTTGACACCTCGACGACGCCGGGAGTTTCTTCCGCCGCCCGCCGGATCCCCTCCGTCACGCCGGGGTCCGTCCCGTCCAGAAGCCTCAGGAATACGTCCTTGCCCGCCTCCCGGACGATGTTCAGGATGAACGCGGTGACGAGCAGGCCGGCGACCGGGTCCGCGATGGGATATCCGAGGCCTGACCCGGCGGCCCCCAGGAGGACCGCCAGGCTTGCGAGGCCGTCCGCGCGCGCGTGTCGCCCGTCCGCCACGAGCGCCGCGCTCCCGATCGCCTTCCCGGCGCGCACCCTGTAGACGGCCACCGCCTCGTTGCCGGCGAATCCGACCCCCGCCGCGGCCGCCACCGCCCAGGGGTGGGCGACCGGCGAGGGATCCGCCAGGCGCCGCACGGCCTCGACGCCGGCCGCGACCGCCCCGACGAGGATGATCCCGACCACGACGACCCCCGCCAGGTCCTCCGCGCGCCCGTATCCGTAAGTGAAGCGTCGGTCGGGTTTCCGCCGCGCGAGGCGGAAGGCGACCCAGAGCGGGATCGCCGTGGCGGCGTCGCCAACGTTGTGGATCATATCCGCCAAAAGAGCGACGCTGCCGGACCAGGCCGCGACGGCCGCCTGGACGAGGGCCACGGCCGACAGGAGCGCGAGCGACGCGAGGACGGCCCGGATCCCCCGCGCCGTAGTCGCCGCGAGCGGATCCGCAAGCGGGTGGAGATGAAGGTCCGGGTGGCTCCGCATACCGGTTAGATTCCTCCCGGGCATCGTTCGGACCCGTTTTGACCGGGTCGCGCAAGCTCCGGGAGTCACCGGACCTCGGCGGCGTAATCCCGTCCTTCCCACGAACCATGCTCCGTCCAAAGGAAGGTGAAGCGCACGGGGGCGGTCTGCGACCTGTCCACCGGAATGTCCGCGAAGTGCAGCCCCAGCCCGCTGTCCCGGGAATCCGTGTCGCGGGGCGTCCGCCATTCATCCACGGTCCAGTGGAGACGGAACGGCTCGGGGGCCTGGACGCGCAGGACCTGCCCCGGCCTGACTCGTTGCACGCGCCGGTTGGGTTTCCACACCTCGAGGTCCCTGCGCCCGCGTCCGCCGATGTACCGCTCCGCTACGTTGGCAATGTAATCGAAGACCTGCCCGTCCGCCAGCGAGCGGAGCAGCCTGATGTACTCGGCGTGGGCCCACATGAGCGGCATCGCCGCTCCCGTCGGGCGCCCGAGGGAAAGGCGCGTGCCCGGGATGTCCGACTCGTCCCAGACCTGCTCGGGAAGCAGCCCGCCGGCGGAGGCGAACTGTTCCATCGCGCGCACATGGACGCTTACGTCGCGCCCCGCGGCGAGTTCGTAATGGGCCCGCTCGCCCGTCAGGATCGGCCACGCGCGCCCTCGCCCCCACCCCGTGTAGGGCCCTCCGTCGGGCCGCTCGCCGTACCCGTCGTGATTGTACCGGCGCCAGCACGGTCCGTACGGGGTGTCGACTTTGAGCATCGCGTCAACGACGCGGAGGGAGTCCTCGACGAGGGGGTCGCCCGCCCGGCGGATGCCGTAGCGGACGAGCTCGAGGAATCCGGCGTCAACGATGTCGCGGGCGGGGAACGCGTATTGCGCGCCCGGCGGCTGGTTGTTGAGGATGAGGTGCCCTTCGTCCGGATCCTCCCGGGGATTCGGGTCATCCGGGTCCGCCGGCAGGATCCGGATGAAGTGACGGGGGACGCCGGGAAGCAGGGTGCCGCGGTGGGTCACCGTCCACGACTCCAGGCGGGACTCCAGGAAATCGGCATACTCGGCGATGAAGAGGGCCGTCTCCTCGTCGCCCCGAAGGGTCGCGAAGTCGGAAGCGCAGACGAGGCCGGCGATCGTCGCCGCGAGGGTCGAGGGGGAGTAGCCGCCATTCTCCTCCCACCGATCCTGCCGCGTCGCGGGACCCTCCCGGATGAGGAACGCGGCGGCGGCCTTGACCATCGGGTACGGGTCGAACTGGCCCAGGGCGTCGGCCTGCCACATGCGCCAGGCGAGGATGATCGGGAATGCGACCTCGTCCATCTGGATTCCGTTCCAGTACGGCGTCCCGTCGATCCAGAAGTTCTGGGCGAAGCCGCCGTTCTCCCGCTGGGAGCAGGCCAGGTAGACCAGCGCCCGGAAGGGCGTCATCGTGTCGCCGCTGGCGAGGAGCCCGGTGGCGCTGTTGACGAGGTCCCGGGTCCACACGAGGTGATATCCGCCCAGGTCTTCGTCCCCCTTGGCGTCGCCCCAGGGGATGCTCGCCGACGCGATGATCGCGCCGGCGAAGGTCTTGTCCTCGTGGGCGAGGAGGAGGCTGCGGCTCACCCGGTAGAGGCGTCCTCCGTCTCCGGCGTACCGATCGAGATCGGGGAGGTCGCCGGACACGCGGTGCCATTGTGCGATGTACCGCTCCCGCTGAAGGCCGAAGAGGACGGAGAGCGACTGGGTGAGGGTGGCCACGGCCGCGTGGAGGCCGTCGCCGAAGGCGAGCCCCACGGTGAAGAAGCCGCTGGCGGGCACGGCGACTTCGCCCATCATCGCCACGTTTCCGTCCGTGGCCTCGTCGAACTCCCAATCCATCCGGAAGTTCTCCCGAAGGTCCCGCCACCCGTCGCTCACGCCGACGTAGCCGCACGATGTCTTCGCAAACCCCGCGTTCGCCCCCATGGCGAGGCAGGTGCGGCCCTTCCACGCCACGAGAACGTTCCGCCCCGCCGCGCCGATCCGGCGCGCCGAGTTGCCCCACCCGCCGACCTCGAGATGAGGTGAGAGAAGAGCATAGACCCGGAGGCGCCGCCGCCACGCGTCGTCGGCCTCGAGGCGCGCCTGGACGAGGACGCACGGCTGGTGGGGGTCGCAAATGATCTCCTTGACGATCCGGTACCGTCCGTCGGGATCGGCGTTGACGATCCGGTAGGCGAGGGCGTCCCGGTCGACGTACTCGACCGTGCTGGAGAGGTCCCGCTTCTCCTCGTGGAAGAAGGTCTCGCCGTCGGTGACGAGGAACTGGAAGTCCCGCGTCTGGGGATGGTCGATGGTCGGGTAGTAGATCTCGTTGAGGATGCCGTGAGAAAGGGTGAACCAGACCGTGCTGGCCGTGGAATACGCCGTTCCGATCCCCTCCTTGGAGCTCGATGTCCAGCGCGGGGGGATCCCGGGGCGCCCGAAAGCGGCCCGCGGATTCCGTCTCTCTCCGTCGTGCATGAGGTTGTCCTCTAAGACGCCGTCCGTCCGTCGCCGCCCCCGTCGCCGGCCGGGCCGTCCGCCGACCGGAACCCTTGAGCGGCGAGGCGGGCGGACAGTTCCTCCCCGTGGGCGCGGTCCCGGGTCTCGAGAAGGAGGACGACGGCCGAATAGCCGGGCGGGCAGTCCGGCGGGAGACGGTCGTGTTCGATGCTGATCACGTTCGACCGCTCGCGGGCGACCGCGGTCAGGAGGGCGGCCAGGGAGCCGGGCCGGTCCGCGACGAGGAACCTCAGTCGGACGAGGCGGCCCGACCGGAAGAGCCCCCGCTCCGTGATCTGGGCGAGGAAGTTGACGTCGATGTTCCCGCCGGAGAGGACCATGACCGCGGGGAACCGCCGCGGCGGTCGCTTGTACAGAAGGGCGGCCAGGGGGGCCGCCCCAGCGCCTTCCAGCGTGGTCTTCATCTCCTCGAGGGCGTACAGGATCGCCGCGGCGATCTCCTCGTCGTCCACGGTGACCGCGTCGTCCACCCACCGTTTCGCCGCTTCGAAGGTGCGCTCGCAAAGCCGCTTGACCGCGATCCCGTCGGCGATCGTGCGGACCTCGGGGCATTCTACGGGGCGTCCGGCCGCAAGAGACGGGATGAGCGACGAGGCGCCCGCCGCCTGGACCGCGACGATCTCCGTGTCCGGGTGCGCTTCCTTCACCGCGGCGCCGATCCCCGCGAGAAGCCCTCCACCCCCGACGGGGACGTAGATCGTCCCCGGGACGCTGCCTTCCGCGAGAAGCTCGAGCCCGAGCGTCCCCTGGCCCGCGATGACCAGGGGGTCGTCGAACGGGTGAACGACGGCGTATCCCGACTCGGCGGCGATCGCGACGGCGCGCCGCGACGCGTCGTCGAACGATTCCCCGTGGTGGACGATCCGGGTCTGCTCTCCCCCTTCGCGCCGGGCGGCCGCGGCCTTGGAGACCGGCGCCCACACGGGCATCACGAGGATGGCCGGGATCCCGGCCGACCGCGCCGCGCGCGCGACCCCGCGGGCGTGGTTCCCGGCGCTCGCGGCGACGACGCCGCGGATTGTCCCGGGGTCGAGGGAGAGCACCTTGCTGGCCGCTCCGCGGATCTTGAACGAGCCGGACGACTGGAGGTTTTCGAGCTTGGAAAGGACCTGCCCGCCGAATCTTGAGGAAAGGGGGGTCTCCTCGACGAGCGGCGTGGAGTACGCAAGACGGTAGACCCGCTCCCTGGCCTCCAGCACGTCTTTGCGTCCGAAGTCCATGCGTTCTCCCCGAATCAGTGTATCAATCCGATGGGCGCCCGGCCAGCGCCCGGCCGGTCCGGGCGTCGCGACACAGGGTAAGAAGGTGTTCGGGACGGGAAGGTTCCGGAGGATCTCATAGCGCCCGAAGAGGCCGGTGATCGACGGGATGGTGGAAATTGGCGGCGGACGGAGCGAAAATCTCCCGGGGGTCCGCGAATCGATGATGCGACTGAAGGGACTATGGAGTTCAATGGTCCTCCTGGTTCTGGCGGTGCCTGTCTCGGCGACAATGGACCCGCCGGGGGGCGGCACGCCCCGGGTGGAGGAGACCGCGAAGACAGAAGAGGGCGGCCGTTTGCGGTTCGGCCCCGTGAAGGCGGGGCTCGACGTCATGACCCGGGGGGAGGCCGCCGGCAACTTCAATCTCGCGGACTTGGCGTTTGCACCCGGAAACGACGATTCGCGGATCGTTGTCCGCGTTCGCCCCTCCGTCGCTTACAGCCCTGCCGACTGGATCCGCGCCCGCGTGGATGGGCAGTGGTACGCCGCCTATGACGCGCGGGATTTCTCGGACTTCACTCTCTACCAGGGATTCGTGGAGGCGTCGCCGCGGGGAATCAAGGCGGTCGCCCTCAAGGCAGGGCGCCAGGAGCTTGTTTACGGGAGCACCTTCATGCTCGGCGCCGACACGTTCTTCGACGGGCTGAGCTTCGACGCCGTGAAGCTCTCGGTCAAGCCCTCGGAGGCGATCTCCGTCGATGCGTTCGGGGGGCAGTACGTAAGGAAGAATTCCGGCGGAATCGAGGGGAAGCTTTACGGCGTGTATGCGACCTACGCGCCCGGGAAAGCGGTATCCGTCGATCTGTACGGCCTCGACGACACCGGGGGCGCAGGGGCGACCCACGTGGGCGGCGCGCACGAGCGGACGGACTCCTTCGGCACCCGCTTTTGCGCCAGGATCGGCGGGAGGGTCGACGTCGAGGTCGAGCCGGTCTGGCAGTTCGGGAGGAAGGCACGCGGCGGCTCGGCGCACGACGACATTCGCGCGTTCGGCGGCCACGTCGAGATCACGATCGATCCGCGGATCATCCGGCACCCCGGGACGATCGTCCTGTCGTACGCCTACGGCTCCGGCGACGGCGATCCGGCGGACGGGACGTTCCGGGAGTTCCACAACCCCGACAACGACACGCCGCTCGTCGGAAACATGAACGTGGTGGGGGAGTTGAGCGGACTCGCGGCGGGCGGCTTCGCGGCGAGCGGGCTCCAGGCCGCCAGGGCGGGCGGCGGGATCGATGTCACCGAAAACCTCAATGTCTCACTCGACGGCCATCACTTCCGGGCGAATCGCGTGCCCGCGGGGTTCAGCCGGGACGTCGGCTTCGAGACGGACCTCGTCGTAACATACAAGGCTGCGGAGAGTGTCTCGGTCCTGTTGAGCGCCAACCGGTTCTTCACGGGCGGTTTCTTCAGGGACGCCACCGGGAGCGGCAAGGACATCGGCTATTACTACTTGCAGGTGCACGTGGGCCTGTAATGGCGAGCCCGCCCGGGGGGAACACGGAAGAGGGGACGCCCCGCCCCGATCGTTCGGGAGCGGGGACGTCCCGCGACTTGCGGACGCCAGTCAGAATATCCGGAACATCGGGAAGTTAGTCCCGGTGCTGTCCCCGGTTCGCAGATCCGCGACCGGCGAGACGCCGATCGCGAACGAGGGGGCTGTCCACCCGATCGCCTCGATATTGTAGAAAGACCCCGGAAGCTGGAACGCCAGGGACCCGCCGGGGAGATTGCCGAACAAGTACCCGTTGCTCCCCATCCCCATCATGCCGGGCGTCATGTCCGTCTTGTCGACGATCATCCCGCCGTGGACGGCGAGGAGGAAGCCGTTGTCCAGTCCTCCCGGATCCCCCATCGTCCTCATGTTCGGGACGGTCATGAGTCCGGAGATGTTCCGGGGAACGGCCGGGGCCATCACGGTCAGGGTGCCGAACGAGATCGGGGAGGTCATCGCGTTGTCAATGGGCGTGAAGGGGCTGCGGTCATAGAGAACGGCTTGGGCCACCGCCCCGAATCCGGCGTTCCCGCCGTTCCATTCTTTCGGCGATATGGACGCGACGGGACTCGTGCTCCCGCCTCCGGCCGCGGAATACGCCCTCAGGTGGATCAGGCCGTTCGACAGGGCGATGTTGTCGAAGAAGCTCCCCGTGAACGGGTTGACGTGACGATACCGGATCTCGTACGGGATCTCGGGAACCCCCGTCATCGCGTTGTCCAGCGTCTGGTAGAAGCTGACCCACGATCCGGTCGGATGGACGGAAACGTTCGCCGCGAACTCGGTCCCCGCGGGCATGGAGATCGCCGGGCCGAGGTCGGTCGCATTCCCCCGGTTCACCGGCACGCCGCGAACGATGACTGTCTCGACCCCCCGTCCCCGCATGACGATGTCGTATGTCCCGGGAGCGAGGAACGACAGGACGAAGGCGTTGTCCCGGCGAACGGTGGTGAACCGGTGGACCTGATAGAACGCATAGTCGCTGTTCGGCCGCTCGGCCTTGAAGACGAAATTGTAGCCGGCGGCACGGGTCGCGGCGTCGATCCGCCCCGTGACGGAGCCCACGTTGTCGAGGTCGAAGTAGCGCAGCCGCGGCTTCAGGATGTATTCCGTGGCGGCGCCCCGCATCACCTTGACCACGTCGTGCCCGATGTCGAAGTCGATCGCGAGCCGCAGCGTTCCGCCGTCCGTGATCCGGAAGGAGCCGCCGATGCGGATGCCGTGCGCCGCGTCCGGGACGCGCAACGGATAGGCGACATTGCCGTCGATGACCTCGTTGTTATACGGCTGCACGAACGCGTTGTCCTCGGTGCGCGCGAGGAAGACCAGGATCTGCTGGTAATGCCCGACCGGCAGGGTGATCCGGTCGAACACGGGAAAGGTCATTCCGTCGGTCAGCCGGGCGAGGTCGACCGTCCGCGGCGTCGCCAGGGCGAACTTGAGCCATCCCGGGGCGTCGGGGGCAACCCCGTCACTCGTGTGGAACCAGATCGCCTTGACCGTGACGAGAACGTTGTCGAGCGCGCCGCCCGGAGCGTCGGTCAGGGAGATCTGGGCCGTGCCGGTCGCCGTCGTCCCGCCGCCACCGCCGCAGCTTGCCAGCAAGGCAGCAAGAAGAAGAATCGGCGCCAGATACAGCAGCTTCTTCATGGGGATCCTTTCTCGAGCAGGGATTGGACAGGCCCATGCCTTCCTTGAACCCGGGACCGACGGTGCGGTTCCAAGAAAAAGACGTAAGGAATTTTCAGGACCGGGGGGAGGATGACCCCGAAATCGCGATTTCATAAGTACACGGCGACCAGGAGACCCGCTGAGGAACAGGCCGCCGCGAAGCTCGCCCTCAGGCGCCCCGCCGTCCACCAACAACGATGGCGACGGACGGCGAACCGTCGCGGCCGATCCGGCCAATGGTCGGAGCGGGAAAAACACGTCGATCCCGCGTGCCTGCTCCCCGGCGCCCGCGCGTCCGCGTTCCGGTTGCTCCTCCGGCACTGACTTCTCGGCGCGATCCACAAGAAAAAATCCTTGACACGCCCCGCCCGTCCGCCTACCATATTTCCCCATAATGTCTATAGAAAAAATAGAGTTGCCGGGAAATCGAATCGTATTTCGATGTAGAGACAGTATGATATATATTTTTTCGGTTAATACACTATTAAAACGATGGACATTATAGTGGAGGAAATGATGATCAACAAGCCGAACCGATTTCCCGGGGAACCGGATCCGCCTGACTCCGTGGCGGCCCCGGAAGTGGCCCTGGAGATCCTTGGGGCCTTGCAGGATATCCGTTTCGGATCAATCGAGGTCCTGGTCCACAACGGCAAGGTCGTTCAGATCGAGCGCAAGGAGAAATTCCGCCTCCCGGGGGATGAGCGGGGAACACGTTGACCGCAGGGATGGGGCCGATCGGATCGCCGGAGGCCGTCCCGACAACATCCGCAACAGACGGACGAACAGACCGGACAACCGGACGTCGCGCCGACCATACAAGGAGGATGTCGATGGAAAAGATCCGGTTGTTGTTGCTGTCGTTGGCCGTCTGGGGAGCGATAGCCGGTCTGCCGCGCCCGGCGTCGGCGGAAGATGCGCCGCGGGGCGCGACGATCGAGGAGCGGCTGGACGCGTTGGACCAGAGGCAGCGGATATTGGAACGAAACTGGGAGCTCGACAAGGAGTCGGCTGAGTCGAAGGGGAAGTCTGCGGTCGTCGCGGGCGCGGGGAACGACGGCTTCATCCTCAAGTCCGCCGCCGGCGGCTTTCAGCTGAAGGTCGGAGGTTTCGTCCAGGCCGACGGACGGTTTTTCCTCGACGACGAGCAGAAGCCGGCAACGAACCAGTTCCTGATCCGGCGCGCATTCCTGAATTTTGAAGGGACCGTCAACAGGATCTTCGTTTTCAGGATCCAGACGGACTTCGGGGGCGGCAAGACGACCCTGCAGGACGCCTACCTCGACGCCCGGTTTGCTCCCGCGATTCAGCTCCTCGTGGGGAAGACGAAGACCCCCTTCCTCCTGGAGCGGCTCCAGTCGGCGACGGACCGCCGCTTCGTCGAGCTCGCGTTCCCGAACGCCCTGTCTCCCAACCGGGACATCGGGGCGTTTCTGCACGGCGACCTGTTCAACGACACGGTGAGATACGCGGCGGGGGTTTTCAACGGCCTGCCGGATGGCGATACCTCGGACGGCGACGCCGCCGACGACAAGGACGGGGCGGCCCGCCTCTTCGTCCATCCGTTCCGGAATACGGGAATCGAGCCCCTTGAAGGACTGGGGCTCGGCATCGCGGCGACCTACGGCAACCAGGAAGGGAAGGTGGATGCCGCGAAGAAATCCGTCACGTCGAGCCTCCCTTCGTACAAGACGTCCGGCCAGAACACGTTCTTCAGTTACCGGTCGGGGGTGGATAGCGGCGATTTTTCGGCCGACAACAACGTCATCGCGGACGGGAACCGGACGCGCATCTCGCCCCAGGCGTACTACTATTGGGGGCCCTTCGGCCTGCTCGGCGAGTACGTGCGGAGTCGGCAGGAAGTCAGAAGGAACGCCGACGTCGCGGCCCTGACGAACAGCGCCTGGCAGGCTGCGGGATATTACGTGCTGACGGGCGAGAAGAACTCCTTCAAGCACATCAACCCGGCCAGGCCGTTCGATCTCTCCAAGGGACAGTTCGGCGCCCTCGAACTCGCCGCCCGATACAGCGAGCTGCGCGTGGATGGCGACGCGTTCCCCAGGTACGCCGATCCCGCCAAGTCCGCCGGGAGGGCAAAGGCCTGGGCCGGGGGCATCAACTGGTACCTGACCCAGAAGGTCAAGGTCGCCGCCAACTACGAGGTGACGCGCTTCAAGGGCGGCGCGAGCGGAAACAGGGACAGGGAGACCGAGAAGGCCGTCCTGAGCCGGTTCGAAGTCGCTTTCTAACGAAGAGACAAGGAGAGTCATGATGATACGGAGCAGGATCGCCGCACGCCTTTCGGTTCTCCTCCTCGGCCTGGGGGTCCTGCTTGCCGGGCCGGCGCATGCTGAGGTCACGCTTCTCAACGTTTCCTACGACCCGACGCGGGAGCTTTACCAGGATTTCAACGTCGCCTTCGCGAAGCATTGGCAGGAGAAGACGGGCGTGAAGGTGGTCGTCAAGCAGTCCCACGGGGGCTCGGGCAAGCAGGCGCGGGCGGTCATCGACGGCCTGGCGGCCGACGTGGTCACGCTGGCGCTCGCGTACGACATCGACGAGATTTCCGGGAAGGCGCGCCTGATCCCGAAGAACTGGCAGTCGCGTTTTCCCCACAACAGCGCGCCGTACACCTCGACCATCGTCTTCCTGGTCCGGAAGGGGAACCCCAAGGGGATCAAGGACTGGAACGACCTGGTCCGGCCGGGCGTCTCCGTCATCACCCCGAACCCGAAGACCTCGGGCGGCGCCCGGTGGAACTACCTCGCCGCATGGGGGTACGCCCTGAAGAAGAACGGCAACGACGAAGGCAAGGCGAAGGAGTTCGTCGCGCGGCTGTTCCGGAACGTCCCCGTCCTCGATTCGGGCGCCCGCGGCTCGACGACGACCTTCGTCCAGCGCGGCATCGGCGACGTGTTCATCTCCTGGGAGAACGAGGCGTTCCTGGCGGTGAACGAGCTCGGAAAGGACCGGTTCGAGATCGTGGTCCCCTCCGTCAGCATCCTCGCGGAGCCGCCGGTCACCGTCGTGGACAAGGTGGCGAAGAAACGGGGCACCGAGGCGGTCTCGAAGGCGTACCTCGAGTACCTTTACACGCCCGAGGGCCAGGAGATCGCGGCGAGGCACTATTACCGGCCCCGCCTCGCGTCCGTTGCGGCCCGGTACGAGAAGCAGTTCCCCAAGGTGAACCTGTTCACGATCGACGACGTCTTCGGCGGCTGGCAGAAGGCGCAGAAGAAGCACTTCGCCGACGGCGGCGTGTACGACCAGATCTACCTGGCCGGCAAATAGCCACGGGCCGGCGCGCAGCGGGGAGGGGGAGTCCCCCTCGCTCCCCCTTCCTGCCGCTTCCAAGGAGTGCGGGATGTCCATGATCGCAAAAAGAAGGAGCGTCATCCCGGGATTCGGGCCGGCGATGGGATTCACGCTGTTCTACCTGAGTCTCATCGTCCTCATCCCGCTCTCGGCG
>Ga0153915_10005029_pt1 | contig 12262 bp, 8 predicted proteins | sample Opewatmetagenome_2_FD_107003 | JGI IMG/M metagenome (GOLD analysis project Ga0153915, IMG submission 107003) | Freshwater wetland microbial communities from Ohio, USA - Open water 3 Core 3 Depth 3 metaG | ecosystem: Environmental > Aquatic > Freshwater > Wetlands | place: USA: Ohio, Lake Erie... | reverse complement strand
TCGGCGCAGCCCTTGCCCACCTCACCGTAGCCGCAGACCACGGCGAGCTTGCCGGCGATCATCACGTCGGTGGCGCGATTGAGTCCGTCGATCACCGAATGCCGGCACCCGTAGATGTTGTCGAACTTCGACTTCGTCACCGAGTCGTTGACGTTGATCGCCGGGAAGAGCAGGGTGCCCGCCTTCATCATCTCGTACAAGCGGTGAACGCCGGTCGTCGTCTCCTCGGTGACGCCCTTGATGCTCGCGGCGACTTTCGTCCAGCGCCCCGGATTCTTGCGCTGCTCGTCGCGCAGCAGGTCGAGGATGACGCCCCACTCTTCGGGATCATTTTTTTCGTCGAACGCGGGAATCTTCCCCGCCTTCTCGAACTCCGCGCCCTTGTGCACGAGGAGCGTCGCATCGCCGCCGTCGTCGAGCAGCATGTTCGGGCCGCCGCCGTCGGGCCACATCAACGCCTGCTCGGTGCACCACCAATACTCCTCGAGCGTCTCGCCCTTCCAGGCGAACACCGGCACGCCCTTCGGACTCTCGATCGTCCCGTTGCGTCCGACGACTGCCGCCGCCGCCGCGTGATCTTGTGTCGAGAAGATGTTGCACGACACCCAGCGCACGTCGGCGCCCAGGTCGACGAGTGTCTCGATGAGCACGGCCGTCTGCACCGTCATGTGCAATGAGCCCATGATCCGCGCGCCGGCGAGCGGGTTCTTTCCTTTGTACTCCTCGCGGATCGCCATGAGACCGGGCATCTCCTGCTCGGCGAGGCGAATCTCCTTGCGGCCAAATTCGGCCAGCGACAGATCGCGGACCTTGAATGGCGGACGGTCGGTGTCCTGCTGCTGCTCGATCAATTCGGCGACGCCCATTGATGGATCCTGGTTGCTGGTGCTGGTTGCTGGTGGCGCGAGCCAACGGCTTACGATGCCGATGGTCGTCTCGCGCTTGCGACGAACAACGTCGGGCCCTTTGCCTCGGGATCGGCCGGCAGCGGACGATACCGACACGACGTGAATCCTGCGTTGGTCAACCATTCCTTCACCTGCTCACCGTCGAAGCCTTGCCAGACGTGGCCGAGCTGGACGATGTAGTCGACGCGGTCATGCGACATCAGGTCGACGATGAGTAGTCGACCGCCCGGCTTGAGTACACGTCGCACCTCGTGCATCACCTTGGATGGGTCGGTGATGAAGTGCGCGACGAGGAACAACACCGCCGCATCGAGCGTTTCGTCGTCGATCGGCAACGCCTCGATCGTTCCAACGCGCAGGTCGACGTTGGCATGCTCTTCGAGCCGCTGCTTCGCGACGCCGAGCATCGGACCGGATTCATCGACGGCGATCACCCGCGCGACGCAAGGGGCGAGCGCGTCGGTGATGTGCCCCGCGCCGCATCCGAGATCACCGACGACCCAGTGCTCGTCGAGCAGGTCGAGTAGCGCGAGGAGGTCGGTCCGCGCGCCGATCATCTCGGCGCGCATCTTGTCCCACGTCTCTGCGGAGTCGCGGAAAAAGATCAGTGCTCTGTCGCGCCGCTTCGCCAACACACCGGCGGCGCGCCGCGCATCTTGCGTTGCGCTGGGCGAACCGGACATCTGCGTCCGAACCACTGACCAGAGTGCCTTGGTTTCTATGTCGAGACGACTCGCGACCATCTTATAGAAGCGACTCGTGCCGTCACCACGTGCGACGAGCCACGCATCGTCGGCGAGCAGCTTGAGGTGCCGGCTCACCGTGGACTGCGGAAGCTGCATGATCGTGCACAGTTCGCCGACGGTGAGCTCCTGCCGGTCGAGGAGAAGCAGGATCCTGCTCCTCGTCGGGTCGGCGAGAACGCTCAGTCGGTCGAGGATGGTGGTTCGGGGGGCGGCCATATATATCCGTATATCCGGATGGAAGGTCGCACCAAATGGCCGTCAGCGCAAGTCCCAAGGCGCGGCGTTCTGAGAAACTCGGCAGGCGTGCGCGCAAAAAACAAACCGGCCCCACCGAACGGCGGGGCCGGTTGAATCGCGCTTGCCGAGCTCAGTGCAACAGCGGGTTGTTCAAGAGTTCTACTTGCGGCAGCGGCATGCAAACCTGGCTCCCCTTGTCCGGACCGTACTGTTGGTTCCAGGGTGTGAGCGACCCGGCCGGTGGAGACAGGGTCAAATCGTATCGAATGATGTCGCCCAAATGCGTGCCTGTCAGGAACAACGCTCGCCGGCGCTGGTCGATGATCTCATTCAAATCGTCCGCCGCGGTGAGTCCGGTGTAGGGCGGCTGATTGCCTGCGGCGCGCATGGTGGCGATGATCGCCAGCGTATTGGCCCGGTTCGTCGTCCTGTCCGCCTCGGCGATCAACAGCTGCATCTCGGTTCCCGTCGCGGCAGGGATGGGCGAGCTGACCGCGGTGTACTTCGTCTGCGCCCAGAGTGGGACGTTCGTTCCGCTGCTGAACTTGTTGAGGTTCTGGACCTTGATGCGCGGATCGCTCGTGTAACTCGCCTGACGGTATCGGGGACCCACCGACGAGCTCGGAATGATCGCGGCGTTGTTTTCTTGGAAGACGCGATTCTGACGGCGCGTGTTGCTGTTGGACGCCGTCACGTTCCACACGAACGTGGCAGGGACGAGCACCGCGTCAGCGCGCGCGCTCGTCAGATTGCCCTTGTCTTGATACGCGCGCGCTCGGCCGACGAGAGCGAAGAACCGAACGCTGTCGGCCGCGATCCCGCCGACGCTCTGTGCGGTCGTGATCGCGCCACTCAGCCGAGCAATGGCAGAGTCGAGCGCCTGGGCCCGTGTGATCTTGGTGCCCCAGTCGATATTCTCGCCGTTGACTGTCGAGAAGACGGTTTCGCAGAACGCCTCGGCGAGGAGCAGCTGGCTCCAGCCCTCGTACGCCGCCGTGCGTGCGATCAGGAGTTGACGCCCCGAAACCTGAATGTCGGTCCATCCTTCGAGTAAACGGCGAACGTTCCCGGCGGACACGCGGGCGGCCTGCAACGGTTGATACATCCCGAGCGCGGTGCATCCGTTCTGCGAGTAGCGCGCCTGGTTCGCGGCCACCGTGCGCTGATCGTATGGCCAGCGATCGGCGGTCTGCAACGCGTCGTCGAACTCTTCGCCGACCAAGGCGCCGACGACGACGAATGAATTGAACGCGCAGTCGAAATCCGACGCCGCACCGGCCACGAGGAGTGAGGCATTCTCCGGCGCTGCCTCGAGACCGACGGCAGGGATGAGGTTTGCGGGCTGTACGGTCAGTGCCTTGTTGATGTCACAGCCCATGACCGTGACGCTGATGAGCGCTCCCGTCAATGCGAGGGCGCGCATGAGTGTTCGTGAGTTCCTGTTCATGTGTGCGCCTCAGAAGCCGAGGTTGAGGGAGACGATCCACGTCCGGAGCTGCGGGAGCGTCGTCTGCTCCCACGCCGCGTTGCCGCCGCGCGAGCCGCCGAGGAACATCGCCTCCGGCTCGAAGCCCTGATAACTGGTCCACAAGCCGAGGTTGCGGCCGGACACCGCGAGCGTCGCGCGATTTGCCCCAGCCCGTTGGACGATGTGATTGGGAATGTCATAGGTGATCGTCAACTCGCGCCATCTGGCGAAATTCGCTTTCGTCACGAGGAAGTCGACGAGGTTGCTGCTCGAGTTGGACTCGGCGGTGCGAATCGGATCGATTTGCGACGCGAAGACGTCCGGGAAGTTCTCCATGCACCGGCCAAAGATGCCGCAGCGCACGCGCGTGTTGCCGTCCAACTTTTTCTGGCCGTTCTTGATATCCATCATCGAGAAGATGTGGAAGCGATTGAACAGGCCGAGGTTTCCGCTGAACGACAGCTCGCGCGGCGGGACTGACCGGCCGAGGTAGACGGCCGGAGCGTCGTCGGCGGTTCCGTACTTGCCGTCGGGGCCGGCGCAGGGGCGCGGGGCGCCGCCCTCCTTGCCGCCGGAGTTCGGGATGGTATCGGAGCACATCACGTTCGAGGTGACACCAGTGGTGCGATTGATGTCCGCCGACACGACGCGCTTCTCGAACCACGAGAACGCGGGATAGCCGACCTGGTGGCGCAAGAACGTGCCGGCGATGACGAAGTACTGTCCCGGAATGCCGATGTCGGTGACTTCGTTGTCATTGGTCGAGAACTGACCAGTGAGGTCGAGCGACACCCGATCGCTGCGGAGCGGCGTCCCGCGGACGCCGAGCTCGATGCCTTTGTTGAGAATGCCGCCGATGTTGATCGGCTGGGTTCCGGCCTGACCGGATGACGGCGCAACGACTTTGTCGAGGATCGCGTCGACAGTCTTCTTATTGTAATATGTGAATTCGACGCCAAGGCGATCTTGCCAGGCCGTCGCGTCAAACCCGGCTTCGAGCTCCTTGCCCCGCTCGGGTCCGAGGTTCGGATTGCCGATGGTATTTGGCGTCACCGCGGCCGCGTCGCTCGGTCCGGAGGTCGGCAGGTATGTCTTGATCGACGAATAGGCCGTCGGTGCCTTACCCGATTGCCCGTACGCCACTCGCAAACGGAATTCGCTCAGCTGGCTACCGATGACCGGAACCTTGAACCACGGCTCGTCGCTGAGGACGTAGCTCAGCGAGAATTTTGGATAGAGGACGCGGTTGAAGTTGGCGCCGAACGCGCTGTGGTCGTCGGAACGAAGCGCGGCGGTGAGGTACAGCCGGTCGCGCCAGCCGATCTGTTCCTGACCGTAGAAGCCGAGTGATTTGTCGTCGCTGAACCCTTCCGTCGGCGGGTTGCGATTCACGGTGGACGAGACCGACTCGAGGCCGGGCGTCGGGAACACCGATCCGTTCGCATCGACCGAGTGCACGCTCTCGGTGAAGTACTGCGCGCCGGCCGACGTCGTGAAGCGCACGGTTGGTTTGTAATTCCAGATCGCGTTGGCCGAATAGTCCAGCGACCGATCGACCACGTCACGCTCGTTGATGTCGCGGAAGCCGAGTGATTGCAGCGAGTCGACGCGCGGGTCGAACTCGTTGTTGCCCTCGTGCGTGATGTCGCCGCCCAACGTGAGTCGATGCGAGAACCAGGGAGCCGGCTGATGCTCGATGCGAACGCTGGCGGTCGTTCGGTCGAGATCCTGCCACAGCACGACGGTCTGGTCGTATTGATACGGCAGACTGCTGTGGAAGCCGTGGCGATTCGGCAGGTTGTAGTTCGACGGCGTCGCCGAGAGCGTCGTCCACGTGTAGCCGCCGCATCCGGCGTCGCACGGCAGATTGGTCGGGCCCGTGATGTAGCCGACGTTCGTGCCGATGGTGATCTTCGGTGTGGGAGCAAACGACACGTTCAGTCGGCCGTTGTAGCTGCGTTTGCTGCTGCGCGGCTCGGCGCCCTGGTCGTCGAGCAGGTTGCCGCTCGCGTAGTATCTGAGCAACCCGGCGCCGCCGCTCACCGATAGCTCGGTCTCTTGATGCTTGCCGTTGCGGAAGTAGTCGCACTTCTTGCCAGTGCGCGTCGCGATCGAATCGCCGCAGGCACCGACGAGCAATGAATCGAAATTCAGTGCTTCGACCGGCCCGCTCGCGGCGGCTGATGGTGCGTCGGTCGTGAGACGGCGCTTCCCGTAGTTCACTGGAAAGCGCGTCTTCCAGTCGGCGAAGTAGTTTGCTCCCTGGCGCATGTTGTACGTCCAACGTGTTGCGGCAGACGCGCCTTTCTTCGTGATGATGTTGATCACGCCGTTCGCCGCCTCAGTACCGTACAGTGTCGCGGCGCTCGGACCTTTGAGTACCTCGATCGACTCGATGTCTTCGGGATTGAAATCGTTCAGGCGGGAGATCGGCGATGAGCCGAAGGCCTGACTCACCGGTCCCGACGCGGCCTGGTTGTTCACCCGGACACCATCGACGAACAGCAGAGGATTGTTGCCGAGTGACAGACTGGCTTGTCCGCGAATACGGATTTGCGAGCCAGTGCCGACTTGACCGGACGTGGGGAGAATGACGAGGCCGGGCGTCCGTCCATTGAGCAGACCTTGCATGGACAGAATGGGCGCCGTCTCGACCACATCGGCCGCATTGATGACACCGACGGCGTTTCCGAGCTCGCGCTTCTGCGTCGCGCCGGGCGTTCCGGTGACGACCATCGCCTCGAGGCTCGCCGGACTCGCGACGAGCGCGACGATGAGGTCTGTCTGCCCGACGCGGGCGGTGACGCGCTCGCTGCGATATCCGATGCGGCGTACGTCGAGCGTGACGGTCGTACCGCTCAAACCCGTGATGCGAAAGCGACCTTGATTGTCGGTTGCGGCGCGTTGTGTACCGCCAGCGACGCTGATCTGCGCGCCGGCCAACGGCTCGTCGGTTCCCGCGGCGCGGACGCGACCTGAGACGCTGTTGTCCTGCGCGCGCAGCGGCGACGCAACCGTGAGGTGTGCCGCGACGGCCAAACCGAGACCGATGAGCACACGCGAAAAAAGTGTGTGGGCCGCCCGACGAAATGCCGAGCGTGCCGTGTGAGACACTCGAGTTGTCATGGACTCCTTCCTGATCGAGAAACCGGCGTCCGCCGTGGGGTGAGTTCCGGTGGCCAACCTTATTCAGTCCGGATAGCGCGAGCAAGGTCTTGGCGGCATCCGCACGTAGCTGGTGTTTTGGATCCAGTATTCGCGTATTCAGGGCAGTGCGCGCGACACCGGGTCGACGGCAACCCAAGTTCGGCCGAAATACAACGACGGCATCTAAATAACCTCAGATAGCGAGTGATGAGTCACAGCAAATCGTTCGCGCCTGCAGCTTATTGGATGCAATTGTCACCGAACGCCGGTCGATGACGAGTTGAAAATGGCCTGCTCGAATCCCTTGAGGTCATCGAGGACGAGCCCGACGCGCGTCACGTCGCGACCGACGCCGTATGGTCCATGCGCACGAAGCGGTTCCCGAAGCGTGATGACGGCGTTCGGCTCGCCCAGCGCGGCGCGCACGTATCCCGGCGTTCGCCTGGGCGGTGCGTTGACCCGGCCGAACTCGATCAACGCGATCGCGGCGCGCGGAATATCCAGATGCCAGCTCATTCCCGACCGAACGCGCAGCTCGTCGTTCGTCAGCAGGATCGGCCGCAGTTGCACGGCCCGCGCGAAGCCGAGTATCCACACGGCCCCGAACACGCTGACCGCGAGCACGGCGATGTCGGCGCGCGGCGCGACGGCGCGCAAGAGGAAGTGCACGGCAACGAGCTCGACGACCGACGCGAAGAATATCGTGTAGAGCGTGGCCGCGGACGCGTTCCGTTGGTGATATGAGAATCCGCGCGCCGACTCCGGCACGAACGGCTTGCGTCGCCACGATGCGAACGCGTAGAAGAAGATCGACGCTTCGGTCGCGATGATTTCGATGACCCGTTCGCCGACGAGCGAGCTCGGCAAAACGGCGCGGATTCGCTCCGGAACGTCCAACGCCGCGCCGGCCGACGCCAATCGTTTCTGCGTTTGACGAACTCCAATGACGATCAGCGTCATCACCGCGAGCTCGAACGGGATGGCGACGAATCGGACGTCGCGGAGGAGATTGCGATGCCCCGGCGGCAACGTGAGCGTCGCCGCAGCGATGCTGAGCACGAACACCGGCAACAGGGTACGAAGCGCGGCGCGACCGCGTCGGACGACGAGGAGCCAGTAGGCCAACGCGACGCCGACGGTCAGGTCGAAGCTTGCGGCGGCAGCGATCAGGTCCGGCCGTTCGGCGAACGCCGACGAGTGCACGAGCATTCCGTCGACGAGATAGAACAGGAGCGCGACGGCGAAAAAGTCGATCGGTATTCGACTGCGTTGAGGACGCGGCGCCAGGACGTCGTTCATTCGTCGTTCTCTCCGAGAAGGAACCGTGCTGAGCGGAATCTAGCAGCCGTCAGAGATCCGTACATTCTCCAAACACCGTCTTGATCACACGCGTGCTTGCCGCGTCGCGTGCTCACCGACCAGTTTCAGACGTGGCTCTCGTACGGATGCACATGGCTCGTCCATTTTCCGTTCTCGCATATGACAACCAGGCGTGATTTTCTCAGGCATACAAGCGTCGCGGCGGCCATCGCCGCCGCGAACGCAGCGTTACGTCCCGGAATTGCGAATGCGCTGTCGCTTCCGCTGTATCCGCCCGGCGTCGGTGAATTCGAGGAGCTCCCAGTCAAAGAGCTTCTCATGGAAGCGCTCGGCGCGGCCAAGGCGGCCGGCGCCTCATGGTCAGACGCGCGCATCGGTCGCTACCGACAGAATTTCGTCGGCACGCGCGAGAAGCAGATCGTTCAGGTCGGCGACACCGACTCGATCGGCATCGGTGTTCGCGCGCTCGTGAATGGCGCGTGGGGATTTGCCGCGTCACAGAATCTCACGCGAGAGGGCGTGGCGGCGGCGGCGAAGGAAGCGGCGGCGATCGCGAAGGCGAACCGGATTCCCGGCGCGGCGCCGGTCGTGCTCGCGCCTACGCAATCGTATCCGAACGCAACGTGGAAGAGCTCCTATGAGATCGATCCGTTCACGATCCCGGTCGAGCAGAAGGCGCAACTGCTGATCGACGCCAACACCGAGGCGATGAAGGTCGCGAACGTCAAGTTCGTGAACAGCTTCTTGTTCTTCATCAAAGAAGATCGCAACTACGCCAACACCGACGGATCGTTCATCACGCAGACCGTCGTTCGGAGCTGGGTACCGTTCACCGCGACCGCGGTGTCGCCCGACTTTAGTGATTTCCAATCACGCAGCAACACGGTGCAACCGGCCGGGCGCGGCTGGGAGTTCGTTCTCGCGGCCGATCTCGTGGGCAACGGCCGACAGTGGGGCGAGGAGGCCGCGGAGAAGCTCAAAGCAAAACCGGTCGACGTGGGGCGCTACGATCTCGTGCTGCATCCGTCGCACCTCTGGCTCACGATCCACGAATCCATCGGTCATCCCACCGAGTTGGATCGAGCGATGGGCTATGAGGCCAACTACGCCGGCACGAGCTTCGTCTCGCCGCCCGAGAAGGTGCTCGGCACGCTCAAGTACGGGCCGGAGTTCATGAACATCCAAGGCGATCGCACGCAGGACGGCGGCTGCGGAACGATCGGTTGGGACGACGACGGCGTGAAAGCCGAATCGTTCCTCATCATCAAGAACGGCATCTTTCACGATTATCAAACGAGCCGCGAGCAGGCGCCGTGGCTCGAGTGGTACTACAAGAAGAACGGCATGCCGGTGAAGTCGCATGGCTGCTGCAACGCCGACAACTGGAGCAGCGTACAGTTCCAGCGCATGCCGAACGTGTCGCTCCTCCCCGGCGAGAAAGACTCCAAGTTTGAGGATTTGATCGCCGCGACCGACAGCGGCATCGCCATCATCGGCGACGGTTCGTTCTCGATCGACCAGCAACGCTTCAACGCACAGTTCGGTGGCCAGCTCTTCTACGAGATCAAAGGCGGCAAGCAGGGTGCCATGCTCAAGGACGTCGCCTATCAAATGCGGACACCAGACTTCTGGAATGCGATGGACATGATCGGCGGCAAGTCGAGCTACATGATGGGCGCCAGCTTCTTCGACGGAAAAGGACAGCCGGGACAGATCGGCTCCGTGAGCCACGGCTGCGTGCCGGCGCGCTTCCGCAACATCAACGTGATCAACACGGGGAGGAAGGCATGATGCGGAGCTTGGCCGATCCCCGGGTCATGACGCGCGAACAAGCGCAGGCGCTGATCGAGCGCGTCGTGAAGATGTCGAAGGCGGAAGGGATTCAAGTGAACATCGGCGGCGGCTACAACGCCAACATTCGCTTCGCCGACAACCGCATCTCGACGGCCGGTGGCGTCGCGACGGCGAACGTCAACGTGCAAAGCTTATTCGGCGCGAAGCATGCCGTCACGTCGACGAACGATCTCAGCGACGCGGGACTCGAGCGCGCCGTGCGCCAGTCAGAAGCGCTGGCCAAGCTCGCGCCCGACGATCCGGAATCGATGCCCCTCCTCGGACCGCAGCAGTACGAAGAAGTGAAATCGTACTTCGACTCGACGGCCAACTTGGGCCCGGAGGGTCGCGCCGAGGCGGCACGTGCGGCGATCGATCCGTGCAAGGCGGCGGGTGATCTCAAGGCGGCCGGCTTTCTCATCACCGGCATTGGCGCTGGGGCCGTCGGCAACAACAAAGGATTGTTCGCCTACCAGGCGGGGACGACGGCCAACTATACGCTCACCGTGCGCACGGTGGACGGGCTGGGTTCCGGCTGGGCCGGCGCCGATCATCCTGATTGGTCCGAGCTCGACGTCAAGGCGGTCGCGCAGCATGCCATCGAGAAGGCGCGTCGGTCGCGCGGTGCGGTGGCGATCGAGCCCGGGCGATACACCGTGATCCTCGAGCCGCAGGCGGTCGGCGATCTCGTGCAGCTGCTCGCCTTCGCGCTCGACGCACGCTCGGCGGACGAGGGACGAAGCGCATTCTCGAAGCAGGGTGGAGGAACGAAGATCGGCGAGAAGATCGTCGACGAGCGCGTCACGCTGTTTTCCGACCCTGGCGATCCGCAGCTATTGAGCAATGTGTTCGACGGACAGGGGCTGCCGGCGCATCGCCAGGTGTGGATCGAGAACGGGATGTTGAAGAAGCTCACCTATTCGCGCTTCTGGGCGCAAAAGAAGAATCAGCAGCCGGACGCGGGCACCAACGCGGTGAAGTTGTCGGGCGGAACGCAGTCGACCGAGGAGCTCATCGCATCGACGCCGCGCGGCGTGCTCGTGACGCGACTTTGGTATCTGCGTTCCGTCGACCCTCGCACCGTGTTGTATACAGGACTCACCCGCGACGGCACCTTCCTGATCGAGAATGGTAAGATCACGAAGTCGGTGAAGAACATGCGATTCAATGAGTCGCCGCTGTTCATGCTGAACAATCTCGAGGGGCTCGGGCGTGCGGAGCGCGTGGCGGGTACGGAATCGGGCGGCGACGTCGTGATGCCGGCGATCAAGGTGCGGGATTTCAACTTTACCAGCCTATCCGACGCCGTATGAGGCGCTCTATGAGGCCGCTGCTACATTGACAGGGTGACCGGCATCCCTCGACTCCGGTTAGGCGTGATGACAGCGCGTCGAGGCACTTCTTGTCGAGTTTTCCCCTGCAACACCCCGCTCAGGCCATCGGTCTCGATCCGAGAACCATAAGCCGCGCAAAGCTCGGCGACATCGACGCGTTCACCGCGATCGTGGAGGCGTATCATGGACGCTGCGTTCGATTTGCGCGTGCCATGCTGCGCAATCCCGACGACGCGGAGGACATGGTACAGGAGACGTTCGTTCGCCTGTATCGCGCGCTGCCACGGTACGAAGAACGCCAACGGTTCGAGGCGTGGCTGTTTCAAATCCTCGGCAATTGTTGCCGCACGGCCAACACGGCATTTCAGCGCCAAGCGTCGCGTACGACTCGTGATGACGCCGCCATCGAGCGCGTCCCGTCGCTCGACGATCCGGCAGGGCAGTTCGATCAGGAGTGGAGCGAGGCGGTCCGGCGCGCTCTGGCTGAAGTCCCCGAATACAACCGCGAGATCTTCTTGCTGCATTACATCGAAGGCTTTTCGTACGAGGAAGTCGAACGCATGACCGGCGTCAAGCAGTCGGCGCTCAAGATGCGCGTCAAACGCGCGTCCGATCAGCTGCGCACGCGCCTCAGCGAGGAACGCTCATGACCGACGCCGAACGCGATCCGGTGCTGCGTCGCGCGCTCGACGAGCTCCGCAAGCTCCCGCCGGCGGACGTCGCGGCGATGCGGCGAGTCGTCGCGGCGGCGGCCGCGGCTCGCGTCACGCCGTTCGACAGCGAGCCGGGCGTGTTGAGCCCGCGGCGCGGACGATCCATTCGCCTCTGGATGGCTGTCGGCATCGCGGCGGCCTCGGCGTTCGTCGGCTTCACCTTGCGAGGCGCGTGGACCTCGAGTTCGCCCGCCACCCAGACGGCGGCTGGCCCAGCCGTCGTTGATTCGGCGCGATCGCTGTTCAAACCGGTCGTGGCGACGGAGCCTGAGGGAGCGGCGATCCCACATCAGTTCGTGTTCACCAGCAGTCGCGCGCACAAAGTCTCCGTCGTCGGCGACTTCAATCGCTGGAGTCCGGATAGCACACCAATGGTTCGCTCGTCCGATGGAGAGTTGTGGTCCGTGACGATCCCGATCGTACCGGGCCGGCACGTGTACGCGTTCATGATCGACGATTCACTGTTCACGCTCGATCCGACCGCGCCCAAGGCCCGTGATCCCGATCTCGGCACCGACGGTTCGATCGTCATCGTGGGGCGGCCGTGATGCGTCGC
>Ga0153915_10005028_pt1 | contig 12265 bp, 10 predicted proteins | sample Opewatmetagenome_2_FD_107003 | JGI IMG/M metagenome (GOLD analysis project Ga0153915, IMG submission 107003) | Freshwater wetland microbial communities from Ohio, USA - Open water 3 Core 3 Depth 3 metaG | ecosystem: Environmental > Aquatic > Freshwater > Wetlands | place: USA: Ohio, Lake Erie... | reverse complement strand
GCCGCCTGGAGACGATCGACCGCAAGCCCCTCTCCCCCGGGAAGCACGTGGACCGCGGCGTGGTCCGCAACGCGCTCCGGCTCTGGATCTTCCAGAACGAGGAGCTGCGGATCTGGGAGTCCCGCCCCACGGGTGCCGAGGACCTCGGGAACGGGCTCTTCCTCCTCTTCATGCGGAACTTCGCCCCGTTGCCCGAGCGGATGGCGAGCATCACGGGGCGCCTCGAGCGGGCGCCCCAGTTCCTGCGGGAAACGAAGACCCGCGTGCGCAAGCCCACGAAGCTCTGGGCCGAGATCGGTCTGGAGTCCACCCGGCAGGCCCCGGGCTTCCTGGCGATCATCGAGGCCGCGGGGACGGAGGCGCTCCCCTCCGCAGACGTCGCGCGGCTTCGCGAAGCGATCGCCCGTGCCAAGGAGGGGCTGGCAGACCAGGAGCGCTGGATCCGGGACGATCTCCTGCCGAAGGCCGAAGACAAGGTCGGCATCGGAGCCGCGAAGTTCCGCCGGCTGATCACCCTCCGCGAGCTCGGGCTCACCGTGGACGCGATCTACGCGATCGGGAAGCGCTTCCTCCGGGAGAGCCGCCGGGAGCTCGAGCAGCTGGCGAAGCAGATCCCGGGAGGGGGCACCCTGGCCCAGGCCAAGGAGGCGGTCAAGGGAGACCATCCCGCCGACTGGAAGGGGGCTCTCGAGTACACGGCGAAAGCCATGGAGGACGCGAAGCGGTTCATCCTGGAGCACGACCTCGCGACGATTCCGACCAACGAGGTCCTCCGGGTGATCGAGACGCCGCCGTACCTGCGGCACCTGCTCCCCTTTGCAGCCTACAATTCCCCGGGCCACTTCGACAAGATCCAGGAGGGGCTCTACATGGTCACCCCCTACGAGGACAAGCCCGAGATGCTGCGGGAGAACTCGTTCGCGGGCACGCGGAACACGGCGGTCCACGAGGGCTACCCGGGCCACCACCTCCAGCTCTCCTGTGCGAACCTGAACCCTTCCCTGGCGCGGCTGTTCTCCTTCGGCGCCGTCGAGTCCGTCGAGGGCTGGGCGCACTACTGCGAGCAGATGATGAAGGAGCGGGGTTTCGGCGACGATCCGGCGACGCGGTTCGCGCAGATGCTCGACCAGCTATGGCGCGCCGCGCGGATCGTCATCGACATCGACCTGCACTGCGGCCGCATGACGTTCGACCAGGCGGTCGACTACCTCGTGACGGAGTGCGGCTTCGAACGCCCGGGGGCGATCGGCGAGGTGAAGCGCTACTCGTACACGCCCGCGTACCCGCTCTCCTACCTCACGGGGAAGCACCTGATCCTCGAGCTGAGGCGCGATGTGAAGCGGGGCCTGGGGAAACAGTACTCGGACAAGTTCTTCCACGACACGTACCTGTACGCGGGCTCGATCCCCATGCGGTACATGCGGGAGATCTTCGAGTACAAGGTGCGGGAGCTGGAGAAACTGCGCAAGAAGGGCCTCTGAGCCCCGGCGGCCGTCGGGAAAACGGAAGTGGGGGCGAGGCCCGCGGGCCCCGTCCCTGCCCGGCTCAGCCCATCATGCCGCCGGAGCCGTAGGAGTAGTTGTTGTCCCACGTGTAATTGTGGTCGATCATGTACTGCTGGCAGTACGCGTAGTTGGCGCAGCCGCAGCCGCCGCCCCCCATCATGCCGCCGCCGTACTGGCCGCCCATCATGCCGCCGTTCGTTCCGCTCATCATTCCGCCGCCGTAGCCCGCTTGCATGCCTCCCGTGCTGGTGTGGGGCGCAGCGATCGTCTGTGCGGCGACCACGCCCACTCCCAGCCCGACCACGGAGAGGGCCGCGAGGGCCACGAGGATTCCGGTCTTCATGTCTGAAACCTCCGGGTTCCCTATGGACTGAAACGGCCCTTGAGGGGTTCGTGAAACGGGGTGAAATGGGTTTCAGAAATCCGGAACTACCCCTTCCCGGGGTCACTTGGCAGGCTGGTTGACGAGCCGCACGAGGTTCGTCATGCCGTGCGCCTCGCGCACGACGAGCCCCTTGGCCTCCATCTTGTCCAGCACCCGGGTCACCTTGGGCTTCGAGAAGATGCCCAGGGCCACGAGGTCCCGCTGGTACATCTGGCCGCCATGGTCCCGCAGCTCGAGATACATTCTCTTCTCGTCCTCGTCCAGGAGCTTCACCAGGGTCGGCTCGGGGACGGCCGCGGGTCCGCTCTGGGCCAGGGATGGTGAAGTTTCCGCCTGCGGCGCCGCGACGGGGGCGATCACGGGTCGTTCCGGTGCGGATTGGGCCGCGACCGCGGCGGGCAGGTGCATGCGCTCGTGCCGCGTCCGCAGGAGGAGGACGACGGCGACCACCAGGAACATGGCGGAGACGAGCAGGACGCCCCACTCCAGCCCGCCGGGGGTCGAAGTCGAGACGTTGGTGCGGTTCATCATCCCGCCGCCGTACCCCCCACCCATCATCCCGGTCATGGACTCGTTCGTGGCGAAGCTCGCGAGGGCCAGTCCGAGGCCGATGACCGCGATCAGGACGACGACCACCAGCAGGATCATCGACGAATCGTCTTCCGCCATGGGTGGGGACGCACTCCCTCGGGGCGGACTTAAGGTTTTGGCACGTGCTATTCGCGGGTCGCGGTAGGCGGCGTGCGTCGGCTAGGGCTGACGTCCCGGCGGCGGGTTGCCCGGCGGCTGCGGCGGCGGGTACACCGGGGGCGGGTACGACGGGGCGTACACGGGCGGAGGATACTGCGGTGCGTAGGGAGGTCCCGCGAACACCCCCTCCGGCTGCAGGACGAGGCCGAGGACCAGGAGGATCAGCCCGAGGATGCCCACGACCACGGCAATCAAGCTGAGGCCCTGCCACAGCGCCATCGCGTTCATCGCGTCCGTGCATGTCGTCGGGAACCCTCCGAACGGCGGCACGCCGCCGAAGCAGTTGGCGAACGCGATCGCCTGCTGCGACGTCTCGACCTCCGCCACGACGAACAGCACGATGCCGGCGATCAGGGCACCCAATCCCGCGAACGCAAGACCTCGTCGCACGTCCAATCCCTCCGCGCACCGCGATGGGGCACGGCGGGACTTAATGGGTTCGGTGGTGCTCCGGAAGGGCGTGGCCCACGGGTGGAACGCGCGCCGGCGTACGGCCATGACGATAGCTTAATATCGAGGCCGCCGCATCGCGCGCGTCGAAGGGAGAGGGAATGAAGAGCATCGACGCGATCGCGAAGAAAGCCCTCGAGTACAAGGAGAAGGGACTTTCGGAGAAGGAGATCGCCGACGAGCTGCACCTGTCCACGGAGACCGTGGTCTGGCTCCTCACGCGGGGGGTCAAGGGTGGGCAGCCGCCGAAGGACGTGAAGATCGGCTGGCGCTCCCTCGGGGTCTACGGGAACCGCATCGGCTTCGTGGGCGCGGCCATGACGGACATCATCCTCGAGGAGCTCGAGAAGCGCTCCCTGGACGCGGACGTCATCCTGGGCATCGCGATCAACGGGATTCCCCTGGCCACGGTGATCAGCGAGGAGCTCGGTAAGGAGCTCTCCATCTACCGGCCCAGCCAGGAGCGCCACGGGAAGGGCGGCGCGTTCTCCTCGAACTACGCGAGCGTCGAGGGGAAGAAGGTCGTCCTCGTGGACGACGTGGTGTCCACGGGCGAGACGCTCAAGTCGACCCTCGCAGACGTCCACGCCGCGGGCGGGACCCCGGTCCTCGCCGTCGTCCTCGTCAACAAGACGGGTTTCGACGACCTCGACGGGACGCCGCTGCGCGCGCTGATCCGGGCGCGGGCCATCGCCTGAGCGCGACTCCCCGGCACAGGCGGCAAACCTTTATGCACGGGGATTCCTCCCTGCACTCCGGTCGATTCCTCTGACCCACTGGTACGACGAGCTCTTCCTGGACGCGAAGGCGTACGTCGGGGAGAAGAAGGACCTCGTGGTCAACGGCGGACTGAGCGTCAGCGGCCTTCAGCACGTGGGCCGGCTGCGCGGCGAGATCACCCTGGCCCAGCTCCTGGTCCGCAGCTTCCGGGAGGACGGCCGCAAGGCGACCCAGAGCCTGGTCCTCTACACCCAGGACGAGTGGAAGTCCAAGGAGGGCCAGCTCTCCCAGTTCCCAGGCGACGAGGGGAAGAAGTACATCGGCCGGCGACTCATCGACGTTCCGGACCCGAAGGGCTGCCACAAGAACTGGGTTGAGCACTACTGGGTCGACTTCGGCGGCGTCCTGGACCGCTTCACCCCGGACATCCGCATCGTCACGACCACGGAGGCGTACCGGAACCCGGAGATGCAGGCCGTGGTCCGCGATCTCGTTTCGCGCCCCGAGGAGGTCCGCGCCGTCGTGAACAAGTACCGCGAGCGGCACCCGTACCCGAAGGGCTGGCTGCCCTTCGAGGCGTTCTGCGAGCACTGCGGGAAGATCGGGGCGAAGACCGTCGCGCTCGTCGGCAACACCGCGGAGTACGAGTGCCTGAAATGCGGCGGCAAGGGCACGTCGTCCATCGAGAAGGGCAAGCTGAACTGGCGGCTCGAGTGGGCCGCGCTCTGGAAGGTCTACAAGGTGGACATCGAGCCCTTCGGCAAGGACCACGCGACGCCGGGCGGGTCGCGCGACTCGTGCAAGGAGGTCTGCGAGACGCTGCTGAAGACCCGCGCCCCCATGGGCATCCCGTACGAGTGGGTGGGGCAAGCGGACCACGGGAAGGACCTGGGCGACATGGGGTCCTCCGACTTCATCGGCTTCAGCCCGCGGCAGTGGGTCGACATCGGCGACCCCGAGGTCCTTCGGTACGTGTACTGCTTCAACCCGATTCAGCGGCGCGTCCTCCTCGACCTCTCCCGGGTCGACGCGATGCACGACACGTACGACCGCGCGGAGGCGCTCTTCTTCGCGGAGGAGCGCGAGGGCGACGAGGACGACCAGGCGCGGTCCTACGAGCTCGCGGCACTCGGGCCCATTCCCGACGCGGAGCCGTTCGAGCTCTCCTACCGCCACGCGTCGTTCCTCGCGCAGATCAGCCCGGAGCAGGACCGCCTGGAGTGGTGCCTGCGGCGGATGCGGGACACCGGGCTGCTGGACCAGGACCTCACGGACTGGGAGCGGGCCCGCGTCGCGCGTCGTTTGGAGCAGTCCCGGATCTGGGTCGAGACGTACGTGCCCGAGAACAGGGTTGTCCTCCTGGAGACGCTGACGCCCGAGGTGGACCGGGCCTTGGATGAGAAGGACCGCGCCGCGCTCCGCGCGTACCTGGACCGGGCGGCGAAGGCGGAGTGGACCGAGGAGTCCATTAAGGAGTCCATGGTCTCCCTCACCAAGGTGGGGAAGCTGCCCGTGGACACGAGCCGCTTCTTCCGTGACCTGTACCTGGTCCTCCTGGGCACGGAACGCGGTCCACGCGCCGCGCCGTTCCTCGCGGTCCTTGAGAAGGACTGGGTCCTGAAGCGACTCCGCGACGCGACGGGCTGAACCGGAAGCGACGATCGATTCATCCGGTTTTCCGGAGAATGCCGATGTACACGGGGCCTCCCGAGTCAAGGAACCTTTCCACCGACCATCCGGTTCCTTGGAGGATTTTCCGCATCTCTGTCTTGGATACGAAGAGATAGTCGAACCAGGGCGTCGCATAGCCCTCATAGCGAACCCGGATTCGGACCTGCCCGGCCATGCGCCCCCGTGCGAGGTTCCTCCGGTGGTAGGCGAGGTGGAAGGGATTATCGGTCTTCTGCGGCTCCAGGCTCTCCGCGATGATGCGCGCGTAAGGACTCGTCATGGCGTGGAGGCGCCGAAGCAGCCGCTGGGCTCGTCGGCGGTTCGCAAAGAGGCCGAAGTTGTTGCCCAGGAGGATGATCGTGTCAAACAACTTCCGTGGGAATGCGAGGCGTTCGAACGGCATCAGCCGTGCTTGCCTGAGACCCCGGAGCTTGCAGACCCTGACCGCAAGCGGCGAGTTGTCGATCCCTGTCACATCGAAGCCCTTCCGCTGCAGATGGAGGGCAGCCCGTCCCGCCCCGCAGCCGATGTCCAGGATCCGTCCGCGCACGTACCTCATGGCTCGCCCCTCGCAGGCGGGCCAGTTGCGGCATTCGGCGAAATAGGATTCCGGTCCTTCGCTCACGTCGATGTAGCCGTCGTCCCGCTCGATGACCTCCTGCGCCTCCTTCTTATGGTAGTAGTCCCAGTCGAGGTGCCCCACGGCGTCCTCCTCGTCTCGCATGCATTCGCCCGGGTGAACATCTGCAGCCCCCTCTTGATTGTAGTCATACAGGACTTAAGGGGCGGAAACTCAAAATACGACCTCCCCATTGAATCGCGGTCGCAGCCCCGTGGTCTAGCGGCCAATGATTCGAGGCTCTGGATCGGACCCACCCGGTCCGAGGGGAGACCTCGCGACGGCAGTTCGAATCTGCCCGGGGCTATCCTCCTTTTTCCTCAATCGATCAAGCGGACGGCTCCCGGGAGGATCTCGAAGCGCTGTGCGTGCCGGCCGACGTACTCGCCGTCCAGGTCGATCATCTCTTCGCCCGCGTGGACGACGAGCTGCTTGGCACGGAACCACGTGATGTACGGGAGGTCGAGGTGTTTCCCCTCCCGCAGTAGGCTCAGGTTCTTCCGCGTGGTCTTGAAGTCGATGTCCCCGATGATCACGACGTCGAAGAGGCCGTCGCCCAGGTCCGCGCGGGGTGCGGGCTGCAGTCCGCCGCCGAAGAAGCGCCCGTTCGCGACGACGAGGTCGTTCACCATCGCCTCGGTCCGCGGTCCTCCATCCGCCTCGTACGCGATGCGCGTGTTCGCGTACTTCGGGAGGGTGCGGAGGATCGCGATGAGGAAGCTCGTCTTGCCGCCGAGGATCTTCGTCGTGCGGTTCACCCGGTCGACTACGGCTCCCCCGGAGCCCACCTCGGCCACGTTCAGGAAGTAGCGCGAACGCGGCGCTCCTGCCTCGCTGTACTGGCACAGGCCCGCGTCGATGGCCCGCGTGCGTCCTTCCTTCAGGCGCCGCACGAGATCCTCGGGCTTGCGCGTCTCCCCGAGGGTCTTCACGAAGTCCGAGCCCGTGCCCAGGGAGAGAACCGCGAGGCGCGCCTCCGGATTCCACAGCCTCCCGGTCCCGTCCAGGAGTCCGTTCGTGACCTCGTTCAGCGTACCGTCACCGCCCACACTCACCACCGTGGTGGCGCCGTCCACGACGGCCTGTTTGGCGAGCTCCGCGGCGTGCCAGGGCCGCTCCGTCGTCCGGACCGTGAAGTCGTCCCCCAGGTGGCGTCGGAAGAACGACTCGTAGGTCTTCCAATGGCGGCCCGTCGCCCCGTTCCCCGAGATGGGGTTCACGATGAAGACTGTGTCAGCGGGCATGCTCCTCCATGAACGTCCGATGGTCCGCAACGAGTTCGCGGTACAAGCCGATCTCGCTCTCCTGCCGGGTCGCATCCCAGCCCAGGTGAGTGCCCATTCGCTCCGCGACCGCGGCCGCGACCCCCAGCCCCTGGTCCGCGGATTCGTGGAATAGACCGAGACGACGCACCATGACATCCTCCAGATGTTGCGCCATCTCGCTTTCCACCGCGATGCTCACCTCGATCCACAGGAACGGGAGCCCGGGCACGATCCGATCCTCCGCGGACGGCTTGCCCAGCCACGGCCGTACATCCGCGGCAGGATGGCGGGACGAGAGGAACTGGGCCGCGGTTTCCTCGATTCCGAGGGCGCGGAGCTCGTCTGCGGTGGCGGCCTCAGGGCCGAGGCCCGCATCTGCGGTGCTGCAGGCGATCGCGCGGCCCAGACGGGCGCACACACGGTCCACCACCTCCTCCGCCATGGCGCGATGCGTCGTGAGCTTGCCGCCCGCGACGGAGAGGAGTCCGTCCGGATCCTCGAAGATCTCGTGCTTGCGGGAAATGTCCGATTCCTCCGTGGTCTCCCCCTCCTGGATGAGGGGGCGCAGTCCCGCGTAGGCGCTCACGACGTCCGAGGGGTGCACCTCCGCATCCGGGAACGCGTCGTTCACCGCCTCCAGTAGGTAGGCCACGTCGTCCGAGGTAGGCACGACGCGGTCGGGATCGCCGCCGAAGTCGGTGTCCGTGGTGCCGACCAGGGTGAGCGGGCCCCACGGAAGGACGAACAGCATCCGTCCGTCGCGTCTCGCGTTCAGGACCACCGCCTCCCGGTTCCCAACCTTCTTCCGAGGTAGGAACACGTGGATGCCTTTCGTGGGGCGCAGGGTGGGCGCCGGGTCAGCCTTCGTTCGCAACCGGTCGAGCCACACGCCCGTCGCGTTCACGACGACGGAGGCGCGGAGCTCGAACCCATCTTGCGTGATTCGGTCGCGGATCCGGGCGCCCGAGACCCGTCCCCCGTCCCGGAGCACCTCGATGACCTCCGCGTGGTTTGCGACGACGGCGCCCCCTTCGGCCGCGGACCGGAGCACGGCGAGGACCAGGCGAGCGTCGTTCGTGAGCGCGTCGTGGTAGAGACCTCCGCCTCGAAGCCCCGCGTCTCCGAGCCCCGGCTCCCTCTCCCCGACCTTGGCGGGCGTCAGCCAGCGCCGCTTCGGGAGGACCTTGTCCCGCGAGAGGAAATCGTAGACCCACAGACCGAACCGCAGGGTGAGCGGCCCCATGCCCCGTCCCTCGTACGTGGGGATTGTGAAGGCGAGGGGACGGACCAAGGAGGGCGATCCCCGGATCAGGCGGTCCCTCTCCCGGACGGCCTGCCGCACGAGGCCGATCTTGAAGCTCTTCAGGTAGCGGAGGCCCCCGTGGACGAGGCGCGAGGTCTTCCCGCTCGTCCCGGACGCGAAGTCCCCGCGGTCCACGAGGGCCGTCTTCAGGCCGCGCATCGCCGCGTCGCGTGCGATCCCCGCCCCCACGATGCCGCCGCCGACCACGAGGAGGTCGAAGGCCTCAGACCGCATCCGTGCCAGGTTCGCCGCCCGGCCGCGGGGCGAGAGGTCCGCGTTCATCCGGTCCCCACCACGAGCTTCCCCGGGTTCATGATCCCCTCCGGGTCCAGCTCGCGCTTCAGGGCGCGCAGGACGAGAAGCCCGTCCTCCCCCACGACGCGCCCCAGGTACCGTGCGTGGTCCGCGCCGATCCCGTGGTGGTGGCTCAGCGCCCCGCCGGCGTCGACGAACGCCCGCGTGACCGCGTCCTTCACCGCCTCCCACTGCGCGACCTCGCGGCCCTCGATGGCTTTGCCGAAGAACGTGAAGTACAGGGAGGCGCCGTCCGGATACACATGGGACACGTGGCACAGGACGAGGCCCGCGCCCCCGTTCTCCCAGAGGGCCTCCTGGAGGGCCTTCTCTCCTTTGCGGTACACGTCCAGGAGGCGGGACCAGGAGGCCGCCGTCTCCACGGTGTCGATGAGGATGCCGTGGTCCAGGAGGGAGTCCCGGACGTAGGGCGTCTCGAATCGCTCCGCGTACCACCGCTCCGCAGGCGAGGAGCCGAGACTTGCCGCGTCCCGGGCGTGGCCCAGGGCGCGCTCCTGGCGGTGGGCCACCCGAGTCGGGGAGCCTTCGAACTCCATGAGGAGGAGGCTGCCCTGCTGCAACGAGTAGCCACGGGTGCCCAGGACCCGCAGGCCGAGTCCCGCGAAGCCGGCGCCTCCCTCGGGCCCCATCCCCGCCTCGGCCGCGGCAAATCGGGTCTCCTCCTCGTCGCTGAGGTAGGTCATGTCCGGGAGCGCGTCGTCCCGCGCCATGGAGCGCAGCGCGGTGAGGCCCTCCTCGAAGGAACGGAAGAGCCGCGAGGCGAAGCGGCGCGTGGGCGGCAGGGGATGCGCGCGGAGCGTGGCCTCCGTGATGACGCCGAGCGTCCCCTCGGATCCCAGGACGAGCTCCGCGAGATCGGGACCGTGGTCCCGTCCCGGCAGCGCACGGACCTCGAGGGCACGGGCGGGTGCGAGGAGACGAAGGCCCACGACCAGGTCGTCGATGCGGCCGTACCGGTTGGAGAGGCCGCCCGCCGCGCGCGTGGCGATCCACCCTCCGAGGGTGGAGAACTCCCAGGACTGGGGGAAGTGGCCCAAGGTGAGACCCTTGGCCTGCAGGGCCTCCTCGAGGATGGGCCCGCGGATTCCCGCCTCGGCGAGCACGAGTCCGGATCCCTCGTCGATCTCCTTGACGCGGCGCATCCGCCGGAGGTCCAGGGTCAGGGTCGCGGCATACGTGCTGTCCGCGAGAGGCTCGACGCCGCCCACGACGCTCGTGCCTCCGCCGAAGGGCACCACGGCGTACCGGCGTCGCCGCGCGAACTCGAGGACGGCCGCGACCGCGTCCGCGTCCTCCGGGAAGAGCACGGCGTCCGGGGCGCGGAGGAGGGCGCCCTCCCGCAGCCGGATCAGGTCCTTGTACCCGCGGCCCACGGCGTGGACCACGCGGTCCCGGTGCTCCGCGGACACGTTCCCCTCTCCCACGAGCTTCTCGAGCTCGTTGAGCTCGTCCGGCGAAAGCAGGGAGGGCGGAATCCGCACCGTGTCGATGTCCGGGACGGTCCTGTGGACGTGAGGGTCGACCTTGAGGCGCTGCACGAGATACTGCCACGCGACGGGGTAGCCCTCGATGGGCCGCGAACGGTCCTCCCAGCCCCACCCCCACCACTTGAGCGCGCGGGTCTCCATGATGTGCCGCGAAGCGGGTCCGGCGATAAAGACGTTGCCGCAGCCCCACGCGATTCCGCGGAGGCATCGCCTTAGTAACAAGGCCTATTACTCAGAGCCGTCGATGGCGTCGGCTATGCCGATCCAGGCCACGATGACCGGAAGCTGGTTCCGACCGCAGGAGATTGCCGCGCTCCTCGTCCAGAGTCCCATGGGCGAGCTCGGTCCCGAGCATCGGAAACTCGTCGAGGGCGCCGAGCGGATGGCGATTCGCGAGCAGCTCCATCCCCATGGGGCCAAGGTCGGCCTCACGTTCGTGAGCAACGGGGAGCAGCGGAAGGCGGGCTACACGAACTTCCTGCCGAACCGCTTCGACGGCTTCTCGAAGACGGAGCGGGTCGGCATGCAGTTCCCGCCGGTCCTCATCCAGGAATTCCAGGAGTCGAATCCCGCGCTGCTCCAGGCGCTCCAGAGTCAGCCGGGGGGCCCGTTCATGGCGCCGGTCGTCGAGAGCCACCTCGCGTACCACGGCGAGGCCCTGGCCAAGGAGGAGGCCCAGCAGGCCGCGCGGCTCGCCAAGGAGGAGAAGGCGCCGCGGATCTTCGTGCCGTCGCCCTCGCCCGGGGTCACGACAATCTTCTTCCCGCGGAGCGCTGTCTACAAGACGCACCGCGACTACCTCTTCGACCTTGCCAAGGAGCTCCGGAAGGAGTACCAAGCGATCCTGTCTGTGGACGGCGTCGACCTGCAGATCGACGCCCCGGACCTGGCGATGGGGCGGAACACGGCAGCCTGGGGAAAGGACTACTACGAGCTTCTGCCGCAGCACGTGGACGCGGTGAACGAGGCCATCGCCGGCCTCCCGGCGGACCGGATCCGCGTGCACTACTGCTACGGGAACTACCTCGCCTCCCACCGCAACGACCCAGACTACGCCCGGGTCCTCCCGGAGATTGTCCGACTGAAGGCCGGGACGATCGTCGGCGAGGCGGCCAACGCACGTCACGAGGGGGACGCCCTGATCGTGGAGGACTACGTGAAGGAGCACGGATGGCCCAAGGGGCTGAAGTTCGCGGTCGGCGTGGTCGACGTGAAGACGCCGTTTGTGGAGACGCCGGAGACGATCGCCGCGCGACTCGAGCGGTTCGGACGCATCGAGGGCTTCGATCCGAGGAACCTGCTCGGCGGCACGGACTGCGGCTTCCAGACGTTCCTCGGCTTCGACAACGTGACCCACGAGGTCGCGCTCCACAAGCTCGAGTCCCTGTCGAAGGGCGCGGCCCTCGCCTCGCGGCGGCTTGGGGTGAAGTGACCCACCCCCAAAGGATTAAGGAGGCACGGCCTATCCGCCCGTCGTCGGGTGGGCCATGATCGACCGCGAGGCCATCGTGGGGGTCCTCGAGAAGTACGATCCCTCCCGGATCCGCATCGCCGCGATCGGGTCGCACTCCGCGCTCGACGTCTGCGACGGTGCGGCCGAGGAGGGCTTCCGGACCCTCGCCGTCTGCGAGGAGAAGCGCGAGGCGCCCTACGCCCGCTACTTCCGCGCGTTCCGTGACGCGGACGGGACCCTCCGGCGAGGCATGGTCGACGAGACCCTCGTCCTGCCGAAGTTCAAGGACGTGCTGTCGGAGAAGGTCCAGGCGCGACTCCGCAAGTCGAACGTCGTCTTCGT
>Ga0153915_10005027_pt1 | contig 12267 bp, 5 predicted proteins | sample Opewatmetagenome_2_FD_107003 | JGI IMG/M metagenome (GOLD analysis project Ga0153915, IMG submission 107003) | Freshwater wetland microbial communities from Ohio, USA - Open water 3 Core 3 Depth 3 metaG | ecosystem: Environmental > Aquatic > Freshwater > Wetlands | place: USA: Ohio, Lake Erie... | reverse complement strand
AGGTATCTGATAAGGGTCGTCTTTCCGGAGGCCGGATTTCCCACTACTAGAACCGGCTCATTCTGCACGAGGGCCTTCAGGATCAAGTACAGGGTTATTCTCTGCGTGGAGGTGGGCGTTATCTCTGCATCCTCCCGGGGAACGAATTCATTTCCTTCCGTGGCCGCAAAGGATTCCTGCAGGGAATTGATATCTTCCGGGGAAGAGCCGAGCGCTTCTTCAAGATCCAGCCCCTGCGCCCGGAAACCGAAATGAGTATCCAGCAGGCTCGTCACTGCCTCTCTTTCCGCGCCATCGCGCAGCCTGCCGATATAGACGCTGAAAAACTCCAGGAAGAATTTTTTTAGGAATTCCTCCCCCGCCGATTCTTTCTTAAGGAATGGTTCCACTCTTTTCCCCAGCCTTATGATGTCCCGGAGCGTGAAGGTGTAGGGGTCTTTTTCCACTTTCCCGATGATGCGGCTGTCTGCCTGGTTCTGCAAGGTAGTGTGGAATCTCGCGATCGGCAGGGCCACGGAAGAAGTAATCTCGAACAAGGAACTTAACACCTGGGACAGTTCTTCTTCGGAGAGCTCTTTTTGATAGAGGATCTTAAACCTGGATAAAAACACCTGCGAGAGTTTCTGTCTCTGGCTGTAGCTTTCAGGGTTTCCCGTGGCGAAGAGCCGGAAGTCCGGATGGGGATACAATTCCCTCTGCTCCCCGTTTGCCGAATAGGATATCTTTCCCGTGATAAGATAGTCGTTGAGTATCTCCACAATTTCCGAAGAGGCCAGGTTTATCTCTTCCAGCGCCAGCCACAGTCCTTCTTTCGCCGCCTTCAGAAGAATCCCGTCCTGCCAGACAAACCTCCCGGCGCTGTCCGGCTTGATGCCGCCGATCAACTCAAACTTGGAGGTATAGGGGTTGATGGAGTATGAGAGATGTTCATAACCCAATACCTTCGCCAGCCACTTGATCAGGAAACTCTTCCCCGTGGAGGTCGGCCCCAGGAGGAGGACAGAGTGTTTCAAAAGGTAACCGATACTCAAGGTCTCGATGATGTGATAGCCGGAGCACGTCATGACACAGGCGGGAATATCTTCGTGGAACACCTTCCTGTCCAAAATGAGACTCCCTACAGTTAAGGATTTCTCGCCCACCTGAATCTGGCTGGAATGCGTGCCGGAGAGGGTGCCCGCCATGGGCGCCCCCAGCATCTCATTAAAAGAGGCCAGAACCTTGCTGAATTCAGCCTGATTGCCGGTGATGTAATCCGCGAAGATTTTTACGGAAGCCCGTGCCGCCGTCTGGCGGACGGACCAGATTTTATCCTTCAATCTCCTTTCCAGTTTGCCGAGCTCCGAATCATTACCCTGTTCGACGAGCGTATGGTAGATCTGCACCAGGGCGAGCGCCGCGGCCTGGTGGACAAACCAGTTTTCATCTTTCAGTTTTTCTTCCAATTCTTCAAAGGTTATCTTCCCGCGCTGATAGCTCTCCGGCCAGATCTTTCCCAGGGCCTGGGCCGCAGCCTGACAGACGGACTTTTCTATATCGGCATCCCATAACCTTTCTTCCAGTTTGCTGAAGGTGAGCGCTTCCCCCTGTTTGATGAGATTGGGATAGATCTGTCCCAGGACCTGGCACGCCGCTTGGCGGACAGACCAGTTTCTGTCCTCAAGTTTTTCCTCGATATCATTCAAGGCCATTTTCCCCTGGTAATAGTTATGAAACCATATCCGGCCCAAAGCCACAGCTGCCGCCTGGCGGACAGACCAGTCGTCATCATCGAGCCTTTCTTCCAGTTTGCTTAAGTCCACCTCTTTTTCCCTTTTCATGAGCGGAGGATATATCTGGCCTAACGCCGAAGCGATGGTCAGACGGACGAGGACATTCTTATCAGTCAATCGCGCTTCCATTTTTTCCAGGTCCACCTCGATCCCCTTTTTGATCAGGGCGGGATAGGTCTGTCCTAACGCCTCAGCCTCAGCCTGGCGGACAAACCAGTTTTTATTCCACAACCCCTCTTCCAGTGTGCTGATGTCGATCCCCCTTCCCTGTGTGATGAGATCAGGATATATCTTGCCCAGGGCACGGGCTGCCGCCTGGCGGAGCGCCCAGTTTTCATCCCCCAATCTTTTCTCTAATTCCGCCATGGTTATTTTCCCCTGACGATGCCGGTAATACCAGATCCGGCTTAAGGCCTGGGCCGCGGCCCGGCAGACTGCCGGGTCTTCATCCTTCAAGGCTTCTTCCAACACACTCAGGTCCGGGTCCTTTCCCTGTTTGATCAGGGCGCAGTAAACCCTGCCCAGGGCTGACGCTGCGGGCTGGCGGACAGCCCAGCTTTTATCCTCCAGTCTTTTCTCCAGTTCCTCGATTGTTATTTCCTTCAGGAGTTCGTCCTGAACAACCCGGAAACAGGCCTCCAGACCGGGAATACAGACAAACGCGATATCGGAGGACGTGATAAGTTCCTTCATTAACAAAAGGGCTCTTTCCAGCCGTGGATGTGTAGTATTCCTCAATAAAATATCGAGCAACGGCGCCAGATCATGGGGAATGGAGGATACGGGAACGTCGGCCTGAGGAGACGCAGAGTGTAAATCCTCCGGCAGGTCCTGAGGGGTGAAGTCAGGGAACAGCTTCTGGATATCCGCAAGCTTGTCCAGGAGAAGGTCCCTTACCCTTCGCGATTGCTCCTGGGTGTCGATAAAGGCGTATTTCAGGCTCCTCCCGAAGGCCTCTTTTTCCGGATAACCCCTGCGCAGTAAATAACCCAGCAGCTCCGATCCCCTCTTTAAGTGCCGCACATTGAACGCAGGCATGTTCTGCTTCAGAAAGAGGTAGATGGAGGCCAGGAGTTCCGATAAATCCTGGGGAAGCGAAGTTTTAACCTTTTCCCCTGAAATATGGAACTCATGCCGGTGGGTTAAAAAACTTTGCCAGGATACATCCTGATACACCAGCCTTTCCTCCAGGATTTGGGAAAGGACGGCGGGCAGTTCCTCCACGTCATCTATCTGGATGCCGCGCTTATAACGCTTTATGACCTCCGTGACCTCTTCGCCCAAGCCCACTCCCAGCACCTCTATTTTTTGTTCCAGAGCCTCCTTCTGAAGCTCCACAAATGTCTTTCCCGTTGTATTCACGTTTCCTTCTCCATCCGTCACCATAATGATCCATCGTGATGAATCTTCCGGCTGTTCTTTTAATATATTCGTTGCTAACAGGAGGGCATCCGCATCGGCGGTGGAACCTCCGGGTATATGCATTGACACGTCTTCAAATAATAACCGCCTGCCGGCGGTATCGAGCTTTACGCCAAAATCTTTATGCATGATTGTGCTGTCGGAAAATCCGATGACCGCGTAATCAATACCGATATGATCCAGGGCCTCCATAAAGACAAGGAGTCCCGCCAGGGCCGAGGTTCTCTTCGGTTCGTCCATCGAGCCGGACTCATCCAGGGCCAGGACGATCTTGTGGTCCCTCTGGGTGGGAAGCCTCCGCTTCAGGAACACCTTTAAATCTCTTTCCTGGATGGGGATACCCTCGCTCAATTTCCGGGATAGTTCCATGGCCCTTCGCAAATCGGGCTTCTGGCCGGAGGGGAAGTAGCCCTTGAAGGAAGGCCTCTTGTTTTTCGAGAAGTGATTTTCGAGAACCCCGCTCAAGGCCTGGACCAGGTTCGCGATTAGTCTATAGACTCTCTCATATTCTCCCATCTTCGCGTCCTGCTCGCGGTTGATGATGCGCTGCTTTCTGATGAGGTCCCGGAGGGTCTCAATGGGCAGGGGCGTCGGCGCTTTTTCTTCGGCAGGTTTCTCCCCTTTTGTCCGCACCTCTGTTTCTTTATCCGTTGTCTTGCGGAATTCCTCCGCCTGTCTTGTCTTAGGCCTCTCTGTCTTGGGAGACAGTTTATCCGCAAGTTCCTTGGCGTTCAGCTCCAGGAGTTTTTTCGCCTCTTCCTCGATCTCGTCGGGGCTTAACTCTTCCGGGGCGCACTTTTTCTCCTTTACCTGAAGCTCGCCTTCTTTGATCGCCTCCGCCAGTTTTACAATCGAGAGTCTAACCAGGTCTTCATACACGGGGAGGATTTTGTCCCTCACCATCAGCGCCGTCTCTTCCGCGAACCGGTAGAGCTCTTTTTCCGGAACACGTCCCGGAGGATAATGATGGAAGATGGCCGCGAAATTGCCCTGTGTCCGCGTGAGTGCGTCTTCAACTTCCGGATTCATGATCCGGGAGGGCACGCGACCGTACCGCCAGTAATAGCGCATACCGAGGAGATATTCCAGATGGGGATACAGTTGATAGGGATGACAGGATGTACTCGCTTTTTCAGCGATTTCTCCCTTCAGATGGTCTACATAGGTTGACCGGGATAAATCCCGGGGGAGCATGTCATCATAGGTGATGTCCAGGTAATGCTTTATCCCCTTAAAAACACCGCTGAGCCAGTTATCAACCCGGCTGTCTTCAAAGGCATTCAGGAGAAGCCGCAGATATTCTTTCGCAAAGAAGCGTTTAAATACTTCCTTTCTCAGGTTATGGCGGGATATCTGCCGGTGGCCCGCCTCGTGGGCGCAAAAGCCGATGACTTCCTCCGGAGACGAGGATAGCAGTAATCCCACGGGGAATACTATTTCATTGGTCTCCGGATTATATTTCCACCGGTCTCCCGGCACGATGTTGAGGAATACATCCTCTCCCAACCCCGTGGAGATAATCTGTATCAGCGTAAGCAGGCGATTGTCGATGACCAGCGCCTCCCCCTCATCCAATCCCCGCTTGCGGACCAGCTCCGCGACGCACCTCGCCCGCAGATGCCCTTCTTTTGTTTCTAACTTGCACTGCATATCTATAGTAAAAACCTACTCCCCCCCTTTTGGTAATGGGGCAACTCCTCTCATCCCCCCCTTTAGCAAAGGGGGGTTGGAGGGATTTTTCATATGTCATTTCGACTGCAAGGAGAAATCTTAACCCTTTTGATTTCACATGGAACTTTACTAAATGACTCTCCATGCGGTCTAAGCACAAAAAGGGGGTATGTGTCAATGGGGAAAACGGGCATACGGTGTCAGGGCTAATGGGCAACGCCTTCCATATTTATCAGCCCCGTCTTTTCCCTAACACTTAATAAGATTTTTTGTGCCGGTAAATCAGGAAATCCCTTATGGTAAAAGCAGAGAAGACCATATAGAATTATACTATAAGAAAACTGGAGGTGATCAGCATGGATGACATCGTTTATTTTGAACTGCCGGTAGATGATCCGTCGAGAGCAAAAAAATTCTACAAGAAACTTTTTAATTGGAAATTTGAGAAAGTTTTCAAAGGGGAATACTGGATGATCACGACAGGCGGCAAGGATGCGCTGTGCGGTGGGTTGATGAAACGGGAAGCGCCTGAGCAGTCGGTTGTCAATTACATCAATGTCGAATCCGTGGGGGAATGTGGCGTTGATATTGAAAAGGCCGGCGGGAAGATTTTAGTTTCTAAAACGCCCATCAAAGGATGGGGGTATTATGCCGTCTTCAAAGATACGGAAAATAATGTCATGGGTATCTGGGAGGACGATGAAAGCGCGAAGTGAATCCGGCAGCGGGCGCATTCCCCATACTGTGAAGTGAGGTTCGATATACAGCCCATGGCTTGTCTTTACGTCTGACATGCCCCGCATTAAGGATATATACCACGGAGCGCCATGGCCGAAGCCACGCGCCGCACGGCAATCATGTGGGCTGCGGTTCTCATGTTCAACTTCTCGTCCCGACTTATTCGCAGCACCTCGGCGAAGCTTTTCTCGATTATCTTCTTCATCCTGCGGTTGACCTCATCCTCCTCCCAGAAAAGGGCTTGAGTATCTTGCACCCACTCGAAGTAGGACACTATTACGCCCCCGGAATTGGCCAGGACGTCTGGGACCACAAATACACCCTTGTCATAGAGTATCGCATCCGCCCGCGATGTTGTCGGCCCGTTGGCGCCTTCTATGATCACCTTCGCAGACACTTCATCCGCGTTGTCGGCCGCTATCTGGCCCTCGACCGCCGCGGGCAGCAATATGTCACACGGGAGCGCCAGCATATCCCTGTTCGAAATCGTCTCCGTGCCGGGAGCGCCTTGCAGATTCCCTGTCGCTCTCTTGTGCTGCAGTGCCTTTTCCAGGTCCACGCCCTTCTCGCTGTAAACGCCGCTGCAGGAATCGCTTATCGCGATCAGGCGACATCCTTCTCTCACCAACAGGTTCGCGCTGACCTCACCGACATTTCCACACCCCTGCACGACCAAAATGGCGCCGTTGATGTTGAACCCGAGATGTTCCGCGGCCAGTTTCGCACTAACGGTGCAACCCCGGCCGGTCGCGTCCGCTCTTCCCAGGCTGCCGCCGATGTCAATTGGCTTGCCCGTGACAACGCCCGGTACGGACCTCCCCTGGTTCATACTATAGGTGTCCATGATCCAGGCCATCACCTGCGCATTAGTGCCCAGATCGGGCGCCGGAATATCGCTGTCAGGGCCGATCAATATGGAGATTTCCGACGCATATCGCCGCGTTAATCTCTCCAGTTCACCGGCGGAGAGTATTTTGGGATCGCACGCTACAGCGCCCTTGGCTCCCCCGAACGGTATATTGACCAGGGCCGCCTTCAGCGTCATCCAAAAAGCAAGGGCTCTGGTCTCTTCGAGATCTACTTTCGGACTGTATCGTATGCCGCCTTTCGCCGGCCCGCGGGCATTGTTATGCTGAATTCGGTAGCCGGTAAATATGCGGACGGAGCCATTGTCCATCTTCACCGGAAAGTTTACGATAAGTTCCCTCTGGCAGTGCCGAAGCCGGGCGCGCCACACTTCATCAAGGTTGAGCCTGTCGCAGACCGTCTCGATCTGCCGCACCACCATTTCAAACGGACTGGTTATTCCCCGGTCTTCTACCGGACACGTTTCGTTACTTGGTTGCATATCCACCATCCTTGCCAGACTGCAGCACGGGCACAGTCGAGCGCAGCAGTCATCTGGTATCGTGTCAGTCTAAATTATTCGGCTAACCTTCTTGAATCAAACTGTCTTCTTGCCGGGGAGAGTGAAGCAGAAGGTTGCGCCTTCGTCCACTTTCCCTTCCGCCCAAACCCGTCCGCCATGCCTGTGTATGATGCGCTGAATGATTGCCAGGCCGACCCCGGTACCCTCAAAGTCTTCAGCGCTGTGAAGACGCTGAAAAACTCCGAACAGCTTATCATAATATGTCATGTCAAAGCCGACACCATTGTCTTTGACATAATATACACTCTCGTTTCCATCAGTATAGCCACCCGCTTCAATATAGGCGGCATCTCTGTATGTCGTGAATTTGACGGCATTGGAAAGAAGGTTGAAATACACCTGTTTAATGAGTGTTCTATCTCCATAGCCGGGAGGAATACTGTTGACTGTGAGTATCATGTTCCTGCCGGAATGTATGACTTGCAATTCTTTCCAGACGTCGCCGACAAGTTGATCCATGTCTATCTTTGACATAGACATTTGCTTTCTGCCCAGGCGGGAGAAGGCGAGGAGATCATCAATGAGCTGGCCCATCATCTGCGCGCTGCTTCTTATTTCATTGAATCTGCGCATGGTGACTTCATCAAATTTATCCCCCTGTTTCTTGAGGATCATCCGTGCATACCCATCAATGGCGCGGAGCGGCGCGCGCAAATCGTGGGAGACGGAATAGCTGAAACTTTCCAGCTCCCTGTTTATCTCTTCCAGCCTTGCCGTACGCTCTGCAAGCATCTTTTCCACCTGCTTGCGGTCGGTAATGTCCCTGCCGACCCCCTGAAACTCTATGAAACGCCCTTTGCGGTCATAGACGGCCTGGATGTTCCATAGATACCACCGGGATTCGCCGGAAGGCAGGATCATCCGGTTTTCAACTTCCTGGGAAATCCTCTCCGGTTTGAATCGGCTGATTATGGGGCCGATTTTTTCCTGGTCCTTGGGAGGGATAAATTCCCTGATGTTGTGTCCGATATACGCACTTTTGTCTCTCCCCAGATTGCGGAGCCAGGCCTCGTTGACAAAGGTGAGCGTCCCATCGCTAGTGCCGCGGGCGATCAATTCGGTGCTGTCCTCCACAATATGACGGTAGCGCTCCTCACTCTCTCTAAGCTCTTCTTGTGCCTTATCATATACAGCGCGGAACCTGATCACTGTTATTCCATATGCAAGATCGTCGGCTAATTCAGCAAGTAATTTCACCTCATCTGCAGAGAATGGATCGGGTTCTCTTGAATAAATGGTTACCGCGCCGAAGGCCTTGCCGCCGGCCATCAGAGGAAAAACTATTGATGACGCATAACCCCGCTTTATCGCCTCTTCACGCCATGGCTTGAAGAGGGGGTCGGTCAGCATATTTCTGCAAGTGCTCGGCTTCCCTGTGCGGATTGCCGTACCCGTGGGGCCGCGGCCGCGTTCGGTATCCGTCCAGGTAACATTTAATTTCTGGATATACCCTTCCTCGAAACCGGCATATGCTGCGGGTCGGACCGTCTTGCCTTCATCATCCTCGGCATAACCTATCCATACCATGGCATGACCACAGTCTTCCACGACGATCCTGCATGCTTCATGCAAGTATTCCGTTTCATTCGTGCTGCGCATCATGGCCTTACTGCTATCGCTGATAGCTTTGAGCGTCCGGTTGAGTCCTTTAAGTTCCTCTTCCTTTTTTTTGCGCTCGGTAATGTCGACAAGCATGGATACAGTGCCGGAATAGTGGCCTGCACTATCAAACACCGGCGAAGCGCTCGAAAGAACCCAGAGATCTGATCCGTCTTTGCGACGAAATTTGAACTCCCGGTGAGTCTTTACACCGGTTTTGAGTTCTTCCCTGGTTTTCCGTGCGAGTTCTTCCTGCCCCGCATCAAGGAAGTCCGATGCGGTTCTGCCCTGCATTTCTTCTATCGTGACTCCCAGCATGTCCGCCATTCTCTGATTCATGAGGATGGTTTTCCTATCGGCATCGGTGATCCAAATGCCTTCGTTCGCGGTTTCCACGATGATGCGATATTTCTCCTCGCTCTCGCGCAGCACCTCCTCCGCCCGCTTGAGCTCGGTGATATCCATTCCGTAGATGCGGATGAGCCGTGTCTCTTCCACGAAATGCAACGATTGCTGGCACCAACGCCCGTCGACTTTCACCTCCCTGGTGCTTACTTTCTCCCCGCCCTCGCGTAAGTTGTGCACTAACGACTTCCAGTCTACCAGCCACGGATGTTCTGATCCGCGCTGCCGGAGATCCGGGAATAATCGCTCCGCGGCGTAGTTAAGGTAATAGACCTGCCCTGCCAGATCTACCTCAGCGACGGGATTTGGGTTGAGCATTGGGAACGAGGCAAGGCGGGCCATTTCCGCTTCCGTCATCTCAGTGATGTCAGCGACCGAAGACCGGTAGTGCTTGAATTTGCCGCCACCATCTATCACGGCTATGGTCTCGATGAGTGCGTCGAAAGAACTGCCATCCCTCTTGATGAGCTTCAGTTTGCAAGTCTGTTTGCTTTTAATCTCACTGGCTTTCTGAAGATGGGACAGGAAGATACTGAAGTGCGCAGGCATGATAAAACGATGGAAAGGTTGTCTGGCTAAAGATAGTTTCTCGAAGCCGAGCATAGAGGCGCCGGTGACATTCGCCTCAATAATGTGTCCCCTTTTATCAAATGTGAAATATCCGACGGGGGCGAAGTCGTAAAGGTCGGTATACTTGCGGTGTGATTCCGCGGTCTCCATCTGCGACCTTTGCAGTGCCTCATTCTGCATCTCCAGCTCTATCTGGTGAACCTGCAGTTCATGAACGAGCTTCTGAACCTCATCAGTGGACATTTCTCCGATGCTCTCCACCGGAACAGGGTTTATCTTTTTCCCGGGACGGGGGATTTTTTTCTTTGCATGCGCTTTTTTCTTATCTTCCATCTCTCCCGCTCGCATTTCACTGCTTCCTTGAGCCCTGAAGATGTCGGCGACTTTTCCGGAAATGAACCTGTTTCAAGAAAGGGGGTTGATAGAACATTAGAGAATAGGGCTTTGCATGTCAAGACCTTTCTCCCCCTCAGCGCGTCAAATGGACCATGTAAAAACACCAGGGCGATTGTGAGGGTGTGCAGAATCCACCAGGCCGGTTTCCAGAGAAAAAAACGGATAGTCGTGATAAATTCTTAAATGATTTAATACTTATCTGTTCATGTTCATTTTGATACGATCAAATCACATCCTTTTCTATTCCTCCTTTTGCAGACGCAACATCGATTGGGGAACAAGATAGTCTCTCATTTTTGAAGCGATATAAATCAAAATCCACAGATCATCCGGAGCCCTGTTTCCCCGTTTTCCCACAATTTTACCTACACAGCCATAAAAAGGATGTCCGGGATGATCGATGACGACCATATCTCCTATTTCCATCTTCTTTCTCCTTGCCAAATTATTAGGGAGCTGTCACGGAATAACTATTACAGTGAAGCTCTCCGCAGTGAACTGCGGAGAATCTTTGATCCTCAATCGCAAAATCCTCGAAATAGCGCTGCTATTCCTACGGTTTTGCTCAATCAAATCAGCCTAATCTGAGCGCCTTAACGCAACAGTTATTACGTGACAGCCCCTTATACCACATTTCACGTTAAGATTCTGTGGTTTTTGCGAGATGTTGAATTAAATATATGGTACTGTTATGTAGATCTTATGATGGTGGATAGGTGACCAAATGAAGGTTCTCCTCATTTCCGCAAATACCGAACAGATTAATATTGTGCCTTTACCCCTGGGGTTGAATTGTATAGCGGCGGCGGCACGCAACGCGGGGTATGATGTGAAACTAGTCGACCTTATGACCGAAAAAGATAACCGGTTATCTATCATGGGTGCTATTGAATCTTTTCAGCCCGAGATAATAGGCATATCTGTGAGAAACATCGATGACCAGAATATGGGAAGCCCGAGATTTCTCTTGGATCAGGTGAAAAAAGTGGCAGCCGATTGCCGAAACCTTTCAGACGCTCCTATCATCCTGGGTGGAGCAGGGTATAGCATCTTTCCGGAAAGCGCCTTGGATTATGTGGAAGCCGATATGGGTATACAGGGAGAGGGAGAAATAGCATTTCCTCTCCTTCTGGAACGGATCAGGCGTGGTGCCGATCTTACGGGAACGCCCGGCCTTTATCTTCGAGGTCTCGGCCTTCAGGGTGAAAGAGTGTATGTGAAAGATATGGATGCATTACCTCTCCCTGACACTCTTATTTCGTCTCTTTCTGCTCCCGATGATCAGGAGCGCTGGATGCCGGTGCAGACAAGACGCGGCTGTCCCATGAACTGCAGTTATTGTTCTACAGCGACCATCGAAGGCTCTTCTATCAGGAAAAGAAACCCCGAATCCGTCATTGTGGAAATTGCACGCAACGTCGCTGCCGGATTTCAGTGGTTCTATTTCGTTGATAATACCTTCAATATGCCTCTGTCCTATGCCAAGGAAATGTGCCGCAAGCTTATAGAAAGTGAATTAAAAATAAACTGGCGCTGCATTTTTTACCCTGGGAAGTTTGATAAAGAATTTATTGATCTCTTAGCAAGAGCCGGCTGCAGGGAGGTGAGTCTGGGATTTGAAAGCGGTTGTGAGCGCATGCTGCGCACTATGAATAAGAAGTATAGCCCTGACGCCGTTCGCCGGACTTCAGAGATACTTAAAGACTTCGGAATCAAACGGCTGGGATTTTTGCTATTGGGGGGACCCGGTGAAACGAGAAGGTCGGTGGAAGAAAGCCTCGCCTTCGCGGATTCGCTGCATCTTGATGCATTAAAAATCACCGTTGGTATACGAATTTATCCTTATACGGCATTAGCGAAAACCGCCGTCGACGATGGCTTGATCCTTCCGGAAGATAATCTCCTTTTTCCAAAATTTTATCTGGTGAAAACCCTCACAGATTGGCTGCCCGAAACTGTGAAAATCTGGATGGCCGATCGACCTCATTGGATGATTTAATCTGGGAGCGAAATATCATTCCCGTCCAGACGGGAATCGGGTACTTTGAATCACAGGAGCTGTCACGCAACAGTTATTGTGTGACAGTTCCTTACTTCAGCAAATTGCTCAGTATTTCTTTCATTTTTTCCAGATCATAGGGAACGGCTACAGCCCCGCAGAACCCATATTTACTGAATTCTGAAATAATCGAATCATCTGAATAGCCGCATGAAATGATCGCTCTTACATTAGGATCTATCGAGTACAGTTCCCTCATGGCCTCT
>Ga0153915_10005026_pt1 | contig 12268 bp, 6 predicted proteins | sample Opewatmetagenome_2_FD_107003 | JGI IMG/M metagenome (GOLD analysis project Ga0153915, IMG submission 107003) | Freshwater wetland microbial communities from Ohio, USA - Open water 3 Core 3 Depth 3 metaG | ecosystem: Environmental > Aquatic > Freshwater > Wetlands | place: USA: Ohio, Lake Erie... | reverse complement strand
GTTGATCGTGCGGTCCCACGTGATCGCGCCGTAGCGGATCTCGGGCGTCGGCTGTACTTCGCGTTGCGTGCAAGACGTCGACACCGAGAGCCCGACATTCGCTGCAGCCAACGGATGGATCGTCTCCCACAGAGCGCGCTGTTCTGCAGACACGCCGACGCGCGCCGCGACACCTTGAATGCCTCGCACGAACTGCTCTTCCAACTCGCCCTCGCGCGGCGGGTACTGGAACGCCATGCTCGCGCGTGGCTCCGTATAGAACCGCGTGAAGTTCATCATGGATGCTCCGCCGAAACCGAGGAGCGAGTCGATCGTCGACAGCCACGCCTCGCGCACGCCAGCAGGCAGCAACTCCTCGACCGTCTCGCGCGGGCCCCGGCGGTCGCTGATCAAGACACCGACCCGGAACTGGTCTCCATCGATCTCAACGCTCCACATCGCGCTGATGGGAACATCCGGAACCTCGAGGTCCGGCCGGAGCGCCTTGAATGCCCCCGGCGTGCTCGGGATGAGCAACGCTATGCGATTCGAAAACGCCTCGACGGCGATGAACGTGGACATCGTGCCGCCAGCCTGGATGGCCTCGAGCACGGGTTCGATCGGCACGTCGCGCTGAGCAAGCACGCCTGTCAGGCGGATCAGGAGCTCGGCTTCGCTGCTCACGATGGGGGACGATACACCGAGCTACGTCGAGCTCTCGCCGGCCGGCAGTGGCGAACCTCGCGATAGTTGCGAAGAGGCCGCGCCGCGTTCAAGGTCGCGCCGATCGGCGACGAGATCAAACACACCGTGTGCCACTCGCCGGAGGTGGCGGGATCGGGCTGTCCGCCCTCGATGAAGTACGAGTCGAGGTTCTCGAACTGTCCTGCAATCTCGAGGACCGGAAGGCCACACCCCTTGCAGTCGCGGTGCCTCATCTCGTCACTCGAGCGAGCTCCTGGGGGCGCGCACAGATCTGGCTCGCGGTCCTCTCGGACGCCGTGTCTCTCCTGGGGTGCACTGCGGACACACAGTATTGAGAGAGCCAGTGATGTATGCGCCGGGATGAGGTAGACGTTGAGCCCCGGCGCGGCGACGCGATACGATCCTGCAGGTGACGCCCGTACGCGTTGCGATGTGCGTACTTCTCGACGGTGGCCTTCAGCTCCGCGAGCGCACAAGAGCTCCTCTTGTCGCCAAGGACGAGCTCGATCTTCCCGGCCGCGGGCTCGACGAGGACATGCTTCGGCCCCAGTCGCCACCGACGAAATCCGAGCAACGCCATCGGCGTGCCGACGAGCATCGCAATGGCCCCGGCCGCAAGCGATGGGCCGCCCGCTCCGGCCGATACAGCCCACGCGGTGACCATTCCGCCGCCGCTGACCGCGGCTGCACCGATCACGAACATGATCAGCGCGAACGCGACGGATTCGAGATCGATCCGGACGGTTCCAGGTGTGCGCGCCATTCGCGACTAATTATCGGTCATGGTGTCGCCGGCGAGAAGGATGCGCCAAGGCTTCGGAAACCACGCGAAGCGACCATCGAGCCAGACCAATCCGTCGTAGGCCATCCCGCTCGTCCTGCCGGGCTCGACGAACTTGAACGCGACCCAGATCAGGTTCGGGTCGAGGTGGTCCGCAATCTTTCGATAGCCACCCGGAAACTGCTGACTGAACTCGTTCTCGGTCTTGAATGCGTCGGCGGTCGTCGCGAACGCATGGACCTCGGTCTGGCCGCGTTTGCCCAGCGGCCCCGGCGGTGACGTCCACATCTGCATGTAGCCGTCGCGCGCCTTTGCAGCCGCGTCACCGACAAACACGCGCGTGAAATCGCCGTCCTGGGGCTTGAGGAGCGTCATCACCTCCACCGGCCGCCCCGTCGCGAGGGGCTTGAGCACGGTCTCGGCGGCACGCTGGACTTTGTAGAGCTCGGCAATCTCGATCATTTGACTCCCCACGCCTTCAGAACGTCTCTGGCCGCGACATCCCCGCCCTCGATGGAAGCGCTCTCGTTGTCGCCGTAGATACTCAACGGATCCGGATCTATACGCTTGCCACACTGCGGGCACGGCTCCAGCGAGACGTAGAATCGCATCTCGGCGGTAGAGCGGGCGTGGCCCTTTGGGCTCATGGTCAAGCTACTTCATCAACTGCCGGACGCGGTCCCGCAGCGGCCCGATCTTATAGGACCGCGGCAGGTCCTCGAAGCTGTACATCAGCTCCTCGGCCGATGACGGCGCCACGCGCACGATGTCATCGATGTGCTCCACGATCCATTCGCTATCGGATGCGCAGAGCGCATCGTACACGGCGCGATTCCCATGACCGCCGAGCGCCACCCGGCGAGCACGTTCGCGAACGTTCGTATCGCTCGCGACCGCCGGGCCCAGCACGCGCCACGCCGTGCCTTCGAGTGTCGCGTCGACATCGAATCGCGAGATCTCGTTCGGAACACCCGCAAATAGGTCTCGGTGGTGGTCAAGAACCTCGACGAGGCGCATCTCTGCGATTGGGCTTCGTGAAACGGTCAAGAGCTCGAGGGCCAGTGCGCGCACATGCGCGTCTGGATCGGTCAGGCACTCGACGGTGGCGTCGATGACCACCTGTTTGTTCTCCGGTGCGGCAAGTCGCGCGGGCAAGCGAGCCATCCAGTACCCCCGCTTGATGTCCTCTTCGCGAACGTACGACGGCGTCTCGCCGTGCAGTCCGCGCAGGATCAGATCGCGTAGCTCCGTTTGCGTGCTCACCAGCACACCATCGATGTCGTGAGGCAACTCGATGAGCGGGTGGCCGTCGCATGCCCAAGGCATCGTCGGATCTCGGTCGCGGTCGAGGTCCGGTTCTGCGCAGGCGTGCTGATCATTCTCGAGCCAGCGACTGCAGCGGCAGTAGTAGAGTCGCCACTCCGGGCGTCCATTGTGCAGCAACGGGGACGAGGCCGGATCGTGCAACTCGTAGAGCTTGGTCAGGTCCGAGCCGCTGACGTCGTCGGCAGTGCGAAATGCGAACCCAGGGGCGTTGCGCACGATGGACTTGCAGCGTCCGCAGCGGATCCGGCTGCACCCGACAATCGCGAGTCCGTCGATATGAAAGTCCGTGGGATCGAGCGGCAAGGCTCGCGTGCCGCTGACGAGGTACCCGCTATTCGCGCAGGTGTTCATCCGGACGTTTCCTTCTCGAACGGGACGCCAAGCCAGGCCGCGAGCTCGGACGCAAGCTGCCGTGTCCATCCGCTGTCCCGCCAGGCATCTTCGGCACTGTAGCTCGGGTCATCGTCCACCGAGTGATCGTGGTCTTGGACGATCACGAGCCGCGCCGGTTTTCCCTGAGGCGTGCGAACCAGAACGCCTCGCCGCCCCCGTTCTCCGGGAGCCGCGAATAACCCGACAGCCGTGATACTCGAGACCGGGCGTACGCCACCCGCCGTTCTCATCTCGGTGCGCGTGAACGTCGCCCGTGTGGCCCTGTAGTCGCGGATCATGAAGGTGTCGCCGTCCGAGAGCCAGACGACGCCGCTCGTACCGAAGGTGGAACCCTGGCTGTCAGCGTTTGTCGTCCCGAGAAGGCGGATGCGATCCTCTTCGATCTCGAACACCAGCGCGCGAGGCGCGCTCTCGGACGAACGATCGACGGCGAGCAGAAGCGGATTGCGGTGCTGCTGAAGCGCTGTTGCGTCCCATACGCGCCACAGCTGCTCGAGCAACGACACGTCCGAAGCCTCCACGTGGAGGTTCTCGGCGCGCCACGGCACGCCGTACGCATCAGCGAACTTGCAGCGAATGAACGTGGCTCCCCGTAGATCGGTTCGAGAGAACTCTGCGCCACGGAAATCGCATGCTTCGAAGACCGTGCCTCGCATCGACGGCACAGGAACGTCATCGGATGGCTCGAACGACGTGCCGCGGAACGAGCAGCGCGAGAACCGCGCGCGGTCCCACATGCCGTTTCCGAGCCATGCGCCGTCGAAATTGCACGCGGTGACGACTGCGTCTGTGAGCTCCGTACCGCTCAGCGCGGCCTTGATGAACGACGAGCCGTAGATGCTAGTCCGAACAAATGTCGGCAACTGCCCCTTGGCACCATCGAACTTGCAGTCGACGATGCGCGCGTCGCTGAACTGCGTCGACGATATGATAGACCCAGTGAAGTTGCTGCGCACGAGGTCCGTTTCCTGCCACTTGCCGTAAGACAGGACGGCTTCCGTCAGGTCGACGCGCTCGAAACTACCGCCAACGGCTTCGAACGCTTCGAGCTGACGTCGGTAGGCCGAGACGAGGTAGATCTCGAACCGACCGGCTCCCGTGCGCCCGCGGCGCAACCACTCGCGATGAGCGTCCTGGGCGGCGCGCTCGAACGACCCCTGCGGGTCTCGCGCTGTTCGAGGCGCACCTGATGTGCTCATTCAGCGACAGTGTAGCGCATGCGATCTGCGTCCGTGCTCAGTGACCGGACGAATCAGGGTGCGGAGCTTGCGTCTCCGCCCCTGTCGCCGTGCCGTTGAGCTCCTCGAGGGTGACGCCTGCCTTTGCTGCGATGGCCTCGAGCTGCGCCTGGGACATGCCGATACTCGAGTACGGGCTCTTCGAGTCGTAGCCGACACCGAATCCCTTCGCTGCCACGGCGATCTCGTGGAAGCTGTGCGCATCCGACGCCTGTAGCGAAGCAATCGCCGCGAGGCGCGCGAGGTTGGGATCGCCGCCGAGAACTTCGACGAGCTTCATCCAGCGATACGTCGTTCCGGACACACCCGACTTCAGCGGCATCGACTGCGCGTTGGCCTCGGCGACGAACGGCGCCGCCGGATTGATCATGTTCGCGACCTGACCGACGACCCAGTTGAGCGGCGCGTTCTCGCCGCCCGCGGCTTCGACCTCGTCCTTGCTGAGCGCGAGGCCGCGTTCCTGCGCTTCCTTCACGGTGATCTTCGTGCGCGCGAGCGGACTCTCCTCACCAGCGCCCACGAGACCGTGCTCGTTGCCGGTGACGGGCTTGTCGAGATGCTTGCCAACCGCCTCGGCCTCGAGGACAGGAAGCTTCGTGTCCATGTCCTGTGACTTTGCGTACGCGTAGTCCGCGTGCTTGGTCTCGCCCTCCTCGCGCGTGGGGGCAAACATCTTGCGTGCGGAGCGCTTCTCCGCGTTCTTCTCGGTCTTCTCGTACTGCTTCACGCGCTCGAGCAGATCCTTTGCGGCCTGAGCACTGAACTTGCCGTCACCCTCGCTCCCACTCCTGGCCACTGCCTCGAGGCGCTTCTTGCCCTGCGCGCTGAGCGCGTCCTTGCCGAGGATTTCCTCCATGAAGCCGCCGAGCGCCAGCATGCGCTCGCGGACGTTGCCCTCCGTGAGCACCTTCAGGTTGCGCTCAGCGTTAACCTTCTGGATCCGCAGCTTCTCGTCGGCCGATGCGTCCTTCGCCGCCGTCTCGTTCAGGCCACCGCCGTAACCCTTCTCCTTCTTCGTCCCGATCGCGGAAAACGCTTCGTCGAGCTCGTCTCCGCTGCGAGTCCGGAGGATGTAATCGGCGGCCTTCTCGCACAGCCTCGCGAGCTCGACATCGACCTTCTCGCGGAGCTCCGAGCCGGGGCGCAGGATCTCAAGAGCGAGCTGACGCTCGAAATTCTCGCGCTTCTGCTGCAGGTGCGGATCGGCGCCAACGCGCGCCTTCTTCTGCTCATCCAAGACGCGCGTGATGTTGTCGGACAGCAGCTCGGTGTCCGGCCCTGGAACAGCCTTGCCGTCCTTGTCGGGCTGGTGCTTCTTCGCGGTCTGATACACCCCGGCGAGCTTCGCCTCGTCGGCGATCTCCTTGTCGGGATGCTGCCTCAGCTGGTCGAGCTCGGACTGTGCTTTCGTCCGAAGGTAAACGTTGTCGGACTGCAGATCCTTCGCGAGCTGATCGATGTGGGCCTTGAGCTTGCCCTTTTCCGCCTGCTTCGTCTTCGCCTCTTCGACAGTCGGAGAAGCAGGTCCGGCGCTAGGTCCAGCATCGTGGGGCGTCGCCGCAGGTGTCGGTTCCTCGCCAGGCGGACGCTTCGGACGGTTCTCGTAGTACTTATTCGCGTCCGCGTAGAGCTTCTCGAGCGCGTTGTCGAAGCGCTGCTTCTCGACGTCGTTGAGCTGCTTGTACGTGACGAGACCGTGCGGAGGCGGTCCAGGGTTGATATCGACGCCGCGTTCTTCGGCTTCGGCCACGCTGATCCGGATCTTCTGCTTGCCGCTGCGGACGTCCTCGATGATCTGCCTGGCCTTGTCGTACTCCTGCTTGAGGTTCGTATCCATCACCTCATGCGCGTCGGTGCTGAGGATGATTGGAGCGCCCTCCTTGATGAGGCTCGGCAGCGAGTGGTCTTCGAGCCGTTCCTGGTGCTTGAGCTTGCCGTCGACCTCCGGAGCTCGCTTCGCGCCCCCTGGATTCTGATCGACCGACCCGGTCTCGACGTTCGACGACAGATTGACCTCGGCGATGATGCCGAGCTTCTTCATGCGAGCCGCCTGTTCGGGCGTTGCGTGCGTGACGTGGCCAAAACGCACGATCACGTTCTTCGGGAGTTCGCCGTTGTTCGCCTTCGCGATGTCCTCGAAGACAACGAGCATCATGTCGATATTGTGGCGAGCCCGATCGTAGTGCGAGAGTTCGTCGCCCGCCTTGCTCGTACGGCGATTCGTATCGCGGTGCCCCTGCTCGCCCTTGGTCGCGTCGTTGGCGCCTTCGCCGACGTGCGGACGTAGCACGATGGGCTTCTCGGGCGTACCTACCTTCGCCAGCTCGTCATAGAGGATGCGCATTCGCGCCTGACCACCCTCGTCGAAGCGGAAGTGCTCCGCGCCGGCGATGTCGACGCCAGCGATGTCGTTGCGCTTGACCTGCTCGACAAGCGTCTTGACGTCCTTCGCCTTGAACTCTTCGATCGACGACCGTTTCGGATCGTTGAACTCCTCGGAGAAGTCGCGCGTACCGAAGTTGGCCGTATTGACCATCGTCAGGTTCGCGATCTGCAGGTTCTTCAGCTGTTCGATTCGCTTCTGCGCAACGGCACGTTCGTCCGGCGTCGACTTCTCGGAGTCCAGGATCTTCTGCTGCTCCGAGATGAGCTGCTTCTTCAGCGAGTCGACCTGTTCCGGATCGAAGCGCTCGTTCAGCTTCTTCGAGCTATTGGATTGCTCGGTGTACGTGATGTTGTCCTGGGCGAGACGGCTGATCGTCTGCTTCGCGTACTCGTCGTACGAGAACTGCTGCGAGATGCTCTTCTTGAGGTCGTCGAGCTGCTTCCTGAGGTCCTTGGCCTCATCCGCGCCCACACCCGGCGCCGTGAGCTTCTCGATGACCTTGCGCGCGTCGTCGATCCGGGCCGTCACGGCCGGGCGATCTTTGAAGTGCTCGTACAGCTGCTGGTTGAAGAGCATATCCTCGTCGGTGACCTTGCCACCGGGGACGACAGCGTTGCGCTGTTCGGCGCCGTAGTACGCCTTCACGAGCTCGTCGCGGATCTCGTAGCTCGAGTTAAAGTCCGTCTCGTCGCTCGCTTGCAGCGCCTTCTTGACGGCATTGTGCGCCTTTTCGTCGATCTTGCCCGTGAGCTCCGAGACCTTCGCCTTGCGCTCGTCCTCGGTCTTGCCGGCGTAGCGCCCGGTACCTTCGGACGCCTCACGCATCTCCTGTTTGAGGGTGGCGATCTCTTTCGTTGCCTCCCTCACCAGGTCGAGCGCATCGCCAGACTTGCCGCGCTTGGTGATCGGGTTCTCAAGGCTCGTCGGCTTGTTCGGATCGTTCTTGCCGTGGCGTAGGCCGTCCTTGGAGGGTTCGCCGGGTTTCTTGGGATCGAACGTGGTGTCGAGGTTGTCGAGCGCGTGAAGGATCGGCTCCCATTGGCTTACCTGGCCAGCCACGGTGACGCTCTTGCCGACGACATTCGCCATGCTCTCGGCTTCGACGTTGCCCATGAAGTGGCTGTGAACCTCGATGCCTGCGTGGCCCTGGTCCAGCTGCTTCGCGGTGGGCTTGTGGGCAGGCTCGATGGCCGGATCCTGCGGTGTGGCCGCGGGGCCCTTACCGGACTTCTTCTGCTCCACCTCGGTCGGTGCGACGGCCGGCTTCTTCTGGCCTTCGACGTTGTCGTTCGCGACCGCCGACTTCTTGGCGGTCTCCGGTTCGGGCGTCGTCTGCATCGACGGTTGCTGCTCGGGCGCCTGGTTCTTGGCCTCGTCGACCTTCGCCTGCGCCTGCTGCTTCTTCTCCTCGTCGTGAGCCGCCGGCTTCTTCTGCTCGGTCTTGTGCTCGATGGGCTCGACCGGCGATGGATCGCCGACATCTCCAGCCTTGTCGGGCGGAGCGCTCTTCTTGACGTCCGGTGCGGTCGTCGTCGCAGCCGCCGTCGTTCCAGCCGGTGCATTCGGATCGGCGACCGGAAGCTGCGGCTTCGCGCCGATCAGCTTCTTGTAGTGCTCCGGCAGCGCCGCCTTCGCCTCGTCGGTGCCGTGCGCCATGACGAACTCGGCCAGCTTCTGCTGCTCGAGGCTGTCGAGCGTCTTGTCGTGCACGAGGTTCATCAGACCGTCGTGATCGAGCTCGCCGCGAATGAACTCGGCCGCGAGCTTCTTGTGACGGTTCTTGTGCATCAGGTAGCCGGACGCGAAACCCGTCAGACCCGACTGCACGTTCGATTTGAACAGCTCCTTCCAGAAGTGCTCGGAGCTCTCGTAGTTGTCCGGGTAGAGGAAGAAGCCCGCCGTGTTGCCGCCCATCTCCGCGACGGCGTTCCACAGCGCGTTCTTCATCGCCGAGCCCGGAGTGCCCTTCGGGTAGTCGAGGGTGCTCGTGTGCGCGTACTGGTTGATCCAGTCACTCACGGCGCCGGTCGCGAACGCACGCGGCGCGCCTGCGAGGATTCGCTTGCCGAGCGAGTTCTCGCCCCACAACGCCTCGCCCAGCTTCATGTCGTACGTCTTCTCGTCGGTGACGAAGCCGTAGACTTCCTGTCCCGTCGACATCATGACGTTCTTGGCGCCGGCCGCGACGATGCGCTCGACCTTCGCCATGCCCTCTTTGCTGAGCTCGATGCCCCACTTGCTGCCGACCTTCGCGACCTGGACACCGCCCTGCTCGAGGCCTTCCTCGGCGGCCTTGAACACCGTGCCCGTGAGGCGCTTGCCAACGCCCTCGGCTGCATTCACCACAGCCTTGGTCTCGCCGAGCGCGCCGAAGCCCGCACTGCCGATCGCGGCGACTGCGTCGGTGGCGAAGTCACCTGCACCGTACTGATCGCCCTTGATCACGGCCTTGAGAATGATGCCGCCCGCCGACATCGCGAGGTTCGCGAGGAACGCGGCGAGGATCGGCGAACCGGCGCCCATCGTACCGATCGAGATGAGGACGCCACCGATGAGCTCGAGCGTCGTGATGACGGCATCGATGAGAGCCGACTTCGTCTCGGCGTACGCCGTCGCATCGATCTCCATCTCCTTCGAGAGGAGGAGGAACTCGTCGACGTTCTTCGCGTTCTGCAGCGCTTCCTGGAGCGCCTTCGGATCCTTCTTCTTCGCCGGATCCTTGTCGTCCTTCGACGCCTGGTCGGCTTCCTTGCGGATGTCCTCGTACGACTTCTCTTCGATCTTCTTATCGACGAAGTTCTGCTGATACGCCTCTTGCTCGCGCTTGCGCGAATGCTCGGCCGTGCTCTTGGCCTCGGTCGCGCCGACCGCCTCCATCGCATCCATGAACACGCCGCCGAGCGCGCCACTCGACGCGTAGTCGAAGCGGAGGTTGTTGACGTAGTGCTCCTGCTTCGCGTTCTCCGGGATACCGCACAGGAGGATGCGGGTCTTGAACCAGTCCTTGCCGCCGAGCTCGGCCGAGAGCAGGCCGCCTGGATCCTTCGTCGGGCGCGCGAACTCGTCCTCGTTGTCGACGAGGTTCACGCCCCAGAACAAGCGGAAGTCGGACTTGATCTTCTTGACCGCCTTCTGCGACAGCGGCTCGCCATTCTTGGAGATCGCCTTGTTGATCAGCTCCTCGTCGGTGCCGGTCACGCCCCAGCACGCGTACGCGAGAGCGAGGGTCGGATCGAGCCGACCGATCTGCAGCGTGCGCTCGGCGAGCAGGTACTCGAGGAAGCCCGACTGGAGATCGCGCAGCAGGACCTTCCACTGCGCCACATCGATCGGCGTGCCGTCCTTCTTCTTGCCGTCGAGGAGCTCCTGCCAGGTGAACGGCGCCTTCGTCGTCTCGTCCTCGATGAGCCCATCGATCGTGCCGCGGTCCTTGTCCTTCGAGCCGGTGATCGTCGCGAGACGGCCATCGAGCAGCTTCTTGTGTGCCGCCTCGATCGCCGCCCTCTCTTCGGGCTTCGCCTTCTCCCACTCCTCCGCGTAGTGGTCGTCTTCGAGCGACTCGAACAGCAGCGCCTCGTCGGTACCGCCGCCGTCGGCCGCCTTGTACGCCTTCGCCATCTTGAGCATGCCGTCGTCGCGATGGACCTTCGCCTGCTCGAGGAACACCGCCTGTTCACCGCCACTCGTGTCGTCCTTGATCGCGAGCGCGAGTGCGTCGTTGTTCTCGTCGCCGGGCGTGCCGGTCTCCCAGCCACGCTTCGCGGCGTACTCGTTGAAGTTCTTGCGGAGCGCTGCGCGCTGCTCGTCGGTCTGCGCACCTTCGAGGATCTCGGTCATCTTCGCTTCGTCGGTGCCCGGCCCCTTCATCGCATCGAACAGACGGATCGCGTCCGCCTTGCTGGTGCGCTCCTCCTTCTTGACCTTCTCGTCGAGAAGGGTGTCCATGACGTCCGTATTGCACTGATCGAACATCATCGTGCGCGCCACCATCACGGTGCGCTTGGCCGACTCGTCTGTGTTGAGGTGATGAATCTCTTCGTCGTTGCAGGTGCGGAGCACGGCCTCGACGCGCTTGCCGTCGGTGCCGAACATGCCGGCGCTCGCATCCTTGATCTCGAGCTGGATGGCGTCCTGGCGATGATGCTCGAGGTAGGCCATCGCGATCTTGAAATCGCTGCCGCTCATCTCGTCGTCGATGTCGTACTTGAGCGGCGTCAGCTTGCTGTCGTCGCCTAGCTTGACCTCCTTGCCGCCGAGCTTCGCCGTCTTCGCCTGACCACGGTTGTCGTAGTGATGGTTGTACGCGCCCTGCAGGAACTCGATCTCGCCGTAGGTGCGAACGCGAAGAACCGCGAACACGGCCTCCTCGTCGGTGCCATACCCATCGAATGCACCGCGGAGCTTGCCTGCGTCCGTGACGCCCTGCTTCTCCTTGGCCTTGATCGTCTCGTCGGCGGCCTGGACGAGCTTGTCCTTCTCGGCGAACTTCGCCTTGAACCCCTCGTCGAACGCGGCGTTCGCGTCTGTCTGGATCTTGTCGAGCTTGCCCTTGAGCTTGGCCGAGAAGTCCTTGAGGCCGGCGTCCGCTGTCGTGTTGAACTGCGCGACGGCTGTGTCGATCTTCGCCGTCTCCTTCGTGACGGTGTCGGTGAACGCGGTGCCGATTCCCGACAGCGTCGCGCCCAGGTCATCGGCGCCCTTCGAGACGTCCTTCCTGATCTCGAGCTCGACCTTCACGGCCTGCTCTTCGCGGTTCTTGATCGCCTGCTGGTAGATGTCCTGGTTCTTCGTGATCGCGGCGCTCAGGTCGATCATTCCCTGATTCGCCATCTGATCGAGGCTCTGCTTGTTCGCGTCGCTCAGCTTCGCGAGCTGCTGCTTCGCTGTGTCGATCTGGGGCTGGATCGACTCGAACCGGTGCGGGCCACGCTTCTGGAGCGTCTTGTCGAGGCCGGCGGTCACCGTCGCGTACGTCTTGGAGTCGTCGGCCGCCTTCTTCTTCAGGCGGTCGATGAGCTCGGTGCCGGCCTGCTTCGTGTTCTCGAGCAGATCCTTGCCGGCGGCGTCCGCGGCTTCGAGCGCGCTCTTCTGCTCGGTCTCGATCTTCTTGAGGCTGCTCGTCTTGGCGTCGGCGACGCTCTTCTTCGCGGTGACTTCCTGCGCGTCGAGCTGCGCCGTCGTGTCCTTGGCCGTCTTGTCGACGCCTGAGACCGTCGTCTTGTCATACGACTCGAGGATCGCGGTGAGCGTGCCGATCTGATCGGAGACCTCGGTCGCGACCCACTTCGGCGCCTGCTTCTCGATGTCGGTGATGACCGGACGAAGCGTGCCGTCGTACTCGTCGCCGAGCTTCTTGCCCTCGGCGACGATCAGCTGGTTGTAGACATCGTTCTTCAGCGACAGCTTGCCGCCCTCGAGGGCAGAGCCACCCCGCTGATCGCCGTTGCCGGCCTTCGGATC
>Ga0153915_10005025_pt1 | contig 12269 bp, 10 predicted proteins | sample Opewatmetagenome_2_FD_107003 | JGI IMG/M metagenome (GOLD analysis project Ga0153915, IMG submission 107003) | Freshwater wetland microbial communities from Ohio, USA - Open water 3 Core 3 Depth 3 metaG | ecosystem: Environmental > Aquatic > Freshwater > Wetlands | place: USA: Ohio, Lake Erie... | reverse complement strand
GCCGCCAAGCGCGCCGGCCGCGGGCGTTGCGTCGCTTCCGGATCCGCCGATGAGATGCAGGCGAGGCCGGAAGAAGGAGCGGGAGCGGGGCGGGGCGGGTGAGGCGGATCTGCGTCAATCCGCAGATTACGCAGATGAGGGGGATGCAAGTCGATAAGCAGTGAAATGATGACGACCATGGAACAGATGGCCCGATGGTCCGCGCCGATCCTCTCTCCGTGACGGACGCACCAAGCAAATCCGCAGATTCCGCAGATGAGGGAGATGCGGGGCGAAAGCAATGAAACGAGGTGCTTCATCCATCGGTCGGAGCCGCCCTTCTCTCCGTGACGGGCACAACCACAATCTGCAGATGTCGCCGATGAGGAGATGCGGGTGGGGAGGCAGTGGAATGAGGTGCCTCATCCGCTAGCCTCCGCCGCGTGTTCCGAGGCGGGCGGGACAGCAATCCGCAGGAGTCGGTAGCGAGATGATGCGTCTCATCCTCCGCTGTGTAGCCTCTGCGGGTTCGTCTGCGTAATCTGCGCAATCTGTGGATCCATCTGCGCAATCTGCGGATCCATGAATAAGGCCCCCTCGTTGGAGGGGGCCCAAGGCCTTCCGTGCCTTACTTGCTGAAATGCACCACCGCCGTGCCGCAGCCGACCCCCTGGACCCAGAGGTTCTGGTCTCCGGGCGTATCCCTGTCGAGGTCGGTGTCGGACACGATCATCTGGGCAGTGAATGACTCGTCGTTGCCGTCGCCGGCACGGTAGAAGTCGGCCAGGAGAACTGCCGTCCCGGGCCCCGTGGCGGCGGGCTTGAGTGCGCCGGCCAGGGTGCACTTGAAGCTGGTCGAGACGAGGAGCTGCCGGGTATCCCAGCGCACGCCCTCGCCAGTGGCACATCCGGTGAGCGGGCCCTGTGCGACGCCGTCGATACAGCGGAAGCCCCCGTTCGAGACCACCCGGGTATCGGTGGGCACGGTGTTGGATGCACTGGCGGCATCGAACGAACCGCCGCCGGTGAGAAACACGGATCCCGTGGGGAACCCGCTCGCGGTACCGTTGAAGCCGAAGCCCTTCATCTCGCCGGCCAGTGCATACCCGCCTGACCCGCTGGCCGGAGACGCGGCATTCATGCCGGTCGGTGTTGCAGGGTCGTTGCACGCGGCCGCGAGAGCGATGACCACCATCAATAGGGAGCTGCGAGTAAAGCCACTCATGGATCGTCTCCAGTGGTAAGTAGGTAGCACCAGTGTCAGGTGCCGCTCGAGTCAGATGCCCCCTCCCCGGGATGGCGCACCCGTCACGAGAACCGCCCGTGTCACAAACCAGCCCTTCGATACCGTGAGCAGGCGCGCTCTCGGGAACGCAAAGAGTACCGGCCGGCGACGCGCTGGGGGATCGGATGCGTGGACGCGCTGCAGTGGGATTCCCGGGAACCCGGAGATAGGACTGGGGACTACAGGCGGCGTTCGCGGCGTGGCGGCTGAGTCGTCAGTGGTGGAGTGAGAGCGCGAACGCGATCCGGCTCTACCGCAAGGCCGCATCCAGAACGACGAGTCTGCCGGAGCGGAACTACCTGCTCAATAAGGCGAGCCGACTGGGCGACGCGGAAGGCGGCTGAGTCTCGACCGTCACGTCGGCGGATCACCGGCTCCCTTCCCGTGGCTCCCGGCTCCGATCCCTCGACCGCTCGATTCCAGACTCCCGTCCCCCCGACACCTCCTGGCCCCCGGCCCCGCGACCAATCTCCCAACGCCTGTTCCCGACTACGCATCATCAAGAGGCATGGGATCTTGCGACGGGTGACCTGGGTTCCATGCTGCAAACGCCGGGCCCGGTCACTCGCCTCGGCCCCAGACAACCGTGACTCCCGCCCCCCTCCTCCACTCTTTAGTTCGGCCGCTTGGAGCAGATGACCTTAACGAGGGGATTCATGACCAGACAACGACTGGGCACCTTTGCACTGCTTGCCGGCTTGGCCGTCACCTCCGGATGCGACAACGGGCCCGGCGGCACCGGCAAGATGAGCATGCTGCTCACCGACGCGGCGTCGCCCAACATCACGGCCGCCGTCGTCACGATCTCAAGCATCTATCTCCAGGGTGGCCCCGTGGGCCGGCTGACCCTGTCCAGCACTCCCACCACGGTCGACCTGCTGACATTGAAGGGCACTACCTCCACCCTGTTCCAGGGCGTCACGCTGCCCGCTGGGACATACAGTCAGCTGCGCTTCGTCATCACCGGCGCGTATATCGAGGTGGACAACGGAGACGGCACGACCAGCATCTACGCCTCGGATCCGAGCTATGCCGGTCTGCCTCCGGGCGCGACCGTGACCGGCCCACTGCAGATGCCAAGCTTCGGCACCAGCGGGCTCAAGGTGACGACGGTGGGGGATGCGCTGACCGTCCCGGACGGGGGGGAGCAGGTGGTGCTGGTGGACTTCGACGTGGCCCAGAGTTTCGGCCAACTGGCCGGCGGTTCCGGCCAGTGGGTGATGCACCCGGTGATCAAGGGAGTTGATTTCACCGTGGGTGGAAGCGTTGTGGCGCGGGTCACCCTTGGCGCGGGGATCACCCTGCCCGGAGGGGCCACTCTGGCCGACTTGGGCGCGGTGCTTACCAACGGCGCCGGGGTGGCAGACACAATCCCCCTCGCCGATCCCGATGCGAACGGCACCTTCGAGGCGAGCTTCTCCGCCTTGCTGCCGGGGGACTACACCCTCAAACTGGCCCTCCCGCCCGCGGTCACCTCGGTGACCACGACACCGGCGGTCCCGCTCACGGCGAGCGTCACCTCGGGCCAGACCACCACCGAGGACCTGGTCGTCACCGCGGCCAACTAGTCACAGCACGTCCCGGCACGATCGAGCGGCTCCGCCGGAACGGCGGGGCCGCTCGTTTTCTGCGTCATGGCACGTAAATCAGCTGGAATCCGCCGCTCGCCTCTCCGGCCGGCGGTTCACTCCCAGTCTGCTCGAACAGCTGCACCGCGAAGCCGAGGGGCATCAGCGCATCGGCGTCGGGGTGGAGTCCGGACCACACGACCGAGTGCCCGCCCAAGGTCCCGTTGGCGTGAGCGATTCCAGCTGTCCGCCAGTCCTGCGGCACGGCGCCTCCGAACTGGATCATGGCCACGATGTCGACGGACTGGATCTGGTTCCCGAACTCATCCGTGAGAATGGTGGCGACCGACGCAGCCGAGACGACCCGATAAGTGCACTTCTGCATGTCGACGATCAGGCTCAGCTTGGGCATGCCGATCACGGGTTGGGGGAGAATGACCCCGCTGGTACTGGTATAGGTCGAGACGCTGGTGCCGTTGGTCTTCTTCTGCGTGACCCCGGCGTTGCTTGCGCCATCCAGCTCGCCGGTCCACAAGGCCGAGAACTGCGTGCTGCTCTGGAGGGTCATCATGGCGTGCAGGTGGCCGTTGTCGTCGGCGGTGATGAGGGGGCCAGCGGCGGTCGGAAGGTCGACGGCCTTGAAGCCATAGTTGATGGTTCCCTCGAAGCTGGTTGCCGATCCAATGCCGTAGCACGGACCCGCCGCGGCGTTGACCTGCAATACCCCCGGCGTGCTGGTGATCAGCCCCGCCGTCGCCACGATGCTCGTAACGCCGGGATTCAGGCCTGCGGCGACACCGTCGGCGTCGATGGTGGCGACAGACTGATTGGAGGACGACCACGCAACCGGCGGCGGAGGCACGGTGTCCCCGGCGCCATCCGTGGCGACAACCGTGAAGGTCGCCGTCTGGAGGACATTGATCGCGGTGTCGGCCGGCTCGACCGTGAGCACCAGATTGTCGACCACCAGCACCAGGACCGTATCGGCCTTGTCGCCCGCGGTCGCTATCGCGAGGGTCTGGCCCACGGCATGGCCACTCACCAATCCATGGCCTGCGACCGACGCGATGGCCGGGTTGACCGTCGACCAGCTGATGGAGACTCCGGGAAGCACCGCCTGGTCGGCGTCCACGGCGACGGCATCGAGTTGACCCGATCCGCCGACCAGCAGGGTGATGCCATCCGGGGAGATCGCCACCGACGCCACCGAAGGCGGATTCGGGCCGGTGTCGGCACTGCACCCCGCCAGGATCACTATCGCCGCGCCGAGCAGTTTCGCGTGTCTCACCTATCGCCCCCTGTCTCCTTCGTCGTGAGCCGCACCAGCAGTACCCTCCGCTCCACCCGGAGCGAGTCGAGCCGGCGCAACCGCTGGTCGAGCTTCCCGTCCTCGCGCCAGCGAACCAGCGCCGAATCCACCTCGTCCGACAGCCGGACGTAGCGCTCCAGTCGGAGGTCGGCGGCCGCGGCGCCGATCGAATCGAGCGCCCCGGTCCGGACCGTGTCGGTCCGGTCGAGCCACCGCTCGAGAGCCTCGATCTCCGCTTCCCGCCCGTCCGCGTACGCCCGGAGGTCCCGGTCCAGGTCCGGGAACTTGCCCAGCGCCGCGAGTCCGGATTCCCTACCGGCGGCTGGCGGGACATTCCCCCGGCACGCCAGCAGGACTAGCAGCATGGCGGTCACTCCGAACCTCGGCATCGACGTTGACTTGAGTTTGGGCAGGGCACAGGTTAAGCGAACGGCGTCAGTGAGTCGTCCGAGCCGGCGTCATGGGAGTTGACGCCTTACCCGGAGCCAGAGACTACGAGCGGGCCACTGCGGTTGATCACCTTGGGGCGGGCCGAGTTACGCGACTCGGCCGGGGCCGCCCCGATCGCCGGAGCGACGCAGCCCCGGCCGCTGGCCCTGCTCGCCTATCTGGCGGTAGTCGATGGAGGTCGTTTTCATCGGCGGGACCTCGTGACGGCCATGTTCTGGCCGGAGTCCGACCTCGAGCGCGCCCGTCACGCGCTCCGCCAGACCATCTACACCCTCCGTCAGGCCGCTGGAGGGGGATTGCTCGTCAGCCGGGGCCAGGAGGAGGTCGGACTCGGCGCCGGGGTACTCACCTGCGACGCGGTCGAGTTCAACGCCCTGCTCGAGGCGGGTCAGGTCGAGCAGGCTCTCGCGCTCTACCAGGGCGACTTCCTTGCCGGACTCCATGCGAGTGGGGCGGCGGACGAGTTCGAGGATTGGCTGACGGGATCGAGGAGCCTGTTTCGCGCCCGGGCGGTCACGGCGGCGACGACTCTCGCCCGGCGGGCGGAAGAGACCGGCGAACTCGCAACTGCCTCACACTGGCTTCGATTCGCCATCGACGCCGATCCGTTGAAGGAATCGTCGTACCGGACACTCATCCGCGTGCTCCTGGCGACGGGAGAGGCCGGCGCCGCGCGGGAGGTCTATCAGTCGCTGTCCCTCCGGCTCAAGCGCGACCTCGACAGCGAGCCTTCCGCCGACACCCGCGCCCTGCTGGAAGCCCCGGTCCTGCCTGCGGCCGCGCGATCCGCGCCGACGAGACCGGGTTCCGTTTCCCAACCCGGCGCCTCTCCCCCGATCGAGGCGGCTGTCCCGCCCGGCGCTCCCCCTCCCGTTGTGCCTCGATTCCGGTACGACTGGCGGCTTGCGGCCGGCCTGGCGCTGGCGCTCGCCACGGGCGCCTTGCTGCTGCCCCGGTGGTGGCGCCGACCGGAGCCACCGCCGCTCATCGCGGTTGCGGGAGTCGAGTGGTCAGGAAAGGCCGACAGCGGAACCAGCGCCATCATGGCCGATCTGCTGTCGAATGGCCTGGCCCGTCTCTCCGGCGTCCAGGTGGTGAGCGGGCCCCGGCTGCTCGAGCTGGAACAGCGCCTGAACCAGTTGCCGCCCCCGGTCCGCGCCCTCCGCGCCGCTTCCGCCGGCGGGGCGACTCTGCTGGTCCGCGGGCAGCTCAGCGGCGCCGAGGGGGCCCGGCGGATCGACATCCAGTTGATCGAGGTGTCGAGCGGGCGGATCCGGTACACCGTACGCGCCTCCGGCCCGGATCTTCTCGCCCTGGCCGACAGTGCGGCTAACGGCCTGGCGGCGTACTTCCGCGCGCCGCCCCCCGAGGGTCCAGTCACGGCCGGGACCACTCGCTCCCTGGTGGCGTACCGCTTCTATGAGGAGGGACTCCGCGCCTACTACGCGGGGGATGGCTCGGCGGCCCTGCGGCTCTTTCAGGAGGCACTGGTCGAGGATTCGAACTTCGCGATGGCCGCCTACTACGGCGCCGAAGCGGCCCGACGCCAGAGCGAGGGAGCGGTGATGAACCGGCTGCAGGACCGCATGCGCCGGGTCGCACCCACCCTGCCGGACCGCGAGCGGCTCCTGCTCCAGACCGCGGTTGGAATGGCGGAGGTCGACCCCGGGTCGGCGGTGCTGGCCGACAGCCTGGTGCTGCGCTGGCCGGGCGACCCCGATGCGGAGCTGATGCGGGCCCGGGCGTACGCGCTGTTCAGCGCCGACCAGCAGCAGGCGATCGCGAGCGCCCGCCGCGCCATCGAGCTGGACTCGATCAATCAGCGCCGAGATATCCTGCCCTGCCGCATCTGCGACGCGTATACCCAGATCGCGCTGTCCCAGCTCTCGATCAACGATTTCGCCGGAGCGGAACGCACCGCGCGCGAGTTCATCGCGTTGCAGCCGCGCCAGGCATCGGCGCATGGGTTGCTGGAGGGCATCCTCTCGCGTCTCGGGCGGACCAGCGAGGCCGCGCGCGAGGCCGCGATCGGCGACTCCCTCACCGGGCGCTATCCCGCGCCCGTGATGGATGACCTGCTGCGCGCGGGAGAATTTGCCACCGCTGATGCCGAGCTCGAGCGCTGGCTGCAGTCGGCGACCCCGGCAGTGCGGGACGATGGACGGTGGTGGCTCACCATTTCCCTGCGTACCCAGGGACGGCTGCAGGAGGCCCTCCGGTTGCAGGGCGACGGCCTGACCCCTGCCGGTCGGTCGCTGGGGAATCACGGGGGCAGCGATTCGACTCTACTGGCCCAATTGCTCTGCGAATCAGGGTCCGCACGGGAGGGCGCGGCCATGTTTGCCGGCATGGCGATTCCCCGCAATCTGCCGTCGGACCTGCATCCCTTTCACCGGGCGCGACAGGCGAGCTGGACACTGGCGCACTCCGCTACCTGTCGGGCCCTCGCTGGGGACACCGCCTCCCTCGCCGGCCTCGCCGACAGCATCGAGGTCATCGCGGCGGGCACCGGATCACCGCGGCATCTGGCCCTGCCGCACTATGTGAGAGGACTGCTCAGGCGCGCCCGAGGTGACTGGGCCGGCGCACTCGCCGAGCAGCAGCAGGCGATGACATCACCGGTGGAAGGACTGACCCGGATCAACTACGAGCTGGCGGGCGCATTGCTCGAACTCCATCGGGCGAAGGAGGCCATTCAGCCATTGCAGGCCGGCCTTCGCGCGCCACTCCAGGCCGGCGGACTGTATATCGCGCGGACCGAGCTGGAAGAACGACTGGCTCAGGCGTTCGACATGGTGGGCCAACCGGACAGCGCCCGGGTGCACCGTGCGTGGGTCGAGCGGGCCTGGCGCGCAGCTGACCCGCAGTACCAATCACGATATGACGACGCTCGCCGACGCGCCGGGGTGGGCCGCCAGGCGGGGACCCGTTAACTGAACTCCCAGCAATCGAGATTGGCGCTGACCTGAGCCAGGGGAATGGCGCTGCGACACGCAAACGCCCCACCTCGCGGCAGGGCGAAATGCGCTGGGGCTCAAGCATGGCTAGGGAGGGAATCGAACCCCCGACACGCGGATTTTCAGTCCGCTGCTCTACCAACTGAGCTACCTAGCCGTTGGGGCGGGGGAATATAAGGAAAGCACCCGGGCCTGCAAACCCTTGGCCGGACAGGCGGATAGACGGACAGGCGGTCGGGACGGGAGAGCCCCTCAGGGCAGTACGCGCCCCTGCCGTCCACCGTGTCCGTCCGTCGTCTATCCGCCTGTCCCTGCGCCGTGACGCGTTACCGCACCTCTGCTCGCTGGGGACAAGAGAACCGCCTGCTGCCTGACAGCGTTGGTGGATTGTCCCGCTTCCGAGGCTTGCATGTTCCGTTCCCTGTTCACCTTCGGCGCTTCTGGCTTGATCACGTTCGGCGCCATCGCCGCGCTGGCCCCCACGTCCCGTTCTGCGGCGCTCGCCCAGTCGAGGAATCCCCTGACCAACGAGAGCGTCTCCGTCCGGCCCGCTCCCGCCTGGGCCAACACCAGCTGGCTGAACACCCCCGACGGGCGCCCCCTGACGCTCGAGTCGCTCCGCGGAAGGGTCGTCCTGCTCAACTTCTGGACCTTCACCTGCTGGAACTGCACCGGCGCCGTCCCCTCCCTGGTGGACTACGACCGGAAGTACCGCGACCAGGGTCTGACCATCATCGGAATGCATCGGCCGGAGTTCCCGCCGTACGCCGGCGAACACGATCGCGGCAACGTGGCCAAGGCGCTCGCCAAGTACCATATCGAGTACCCCAACGCCCAGGACAACGATCACGCCACCTGGGACCTGTACGGAATACAGTACTGGCCCAGCTTCGTGCTCATCGACAAGAAGGGAGACATCCGCTTCGAGGGCGCCGGGGAGTTCCATATCGATGATCCCGAATACGACCAGTGGGATGGTCGAATCCGGCGGCTGCTGGCGGAGTGACGGACGCAGAGTTGGCGAGAAGTAAGCAGGGAACGGTGAATGGTGAACAGTGAGCAGTGAGCGGTGAGCCGTGAGCGGTGAGAGGTGAACAGTGAACGGTGAACGGTGAATAGTGAACGGTGAACGGGGAGTGAGATCCGATCGGGGACTACACCGGGCATGCATCGTTCTGCTGATCGCCCTCGCGGCGGCGTGCACCCACGGGGTCGAGCGGCCATTCCGGGTCCTCCAGACCCAGGAAGGCCATGGCCTGCGGCTCGCGCTTCTTGCCGCGCCCGGAGCCCGAATCAATGCCCGGCTCAAGCCGGCGCTGGAGCGTCCCGACGGGAGCGTACTGCGGTTCGATTCCCCAGCGCTTACGCCGGACTCTGCCTACTTCGCCGCCCCACCTGAACTGGTGCTGGAGGATGGCCAGGCCGCGGAGGGGATCATCCGGGCCAGCGTGTGCCGCTCGGGAGAGTCCGTCTGCCGGCTGGTGACGGTCGACGTGAGAGGTGAGACGTAGGAGGAGCGCGGTCGTGCCGGCGACGGGGCAGGCCGGTCTGCGCTCGTGAGGCTCCGATCGACCGGCCCGGCCAACCCCGCCTCACATCTCACGTCGCACGGCTCACCGCTCACGTCCAAGGCCCCCTCCCGCAGACCGTGTGGGATCGCCATCTTCTCCCCCATGGCGCACCCTACCCTGCCCAACCTCACCGTTCTCGACCACCCGCTGATCCAGCACAAGCTGACCCTGCTGCGCGACCGCACCACGAGCACCCGTGATTTCAAGCAGCTGGTTGCCGAAATCGCGATGCTCATGGCCTATGAGGTCACCAAGCATCTGCCTACAGAGCCGGTGGAGATTGAAACCCCGCTGGAGCGCATGCTGGGCCGGATGGTGTCTGACAAGAAGCTCACCCTCGTGCCCATCCTCCGGGCCGGTCTCGGCATGGTGGACGGCGTCGCTCAGCTGCTCCCCACCGCGCGGGTGGGGCACATCGGCGTATCCCGTGACGAAAGCTCGCTCGAGGCGACGCGCTACTACGCCAAGCTGCCGAGCGAGGAGGGAGACCGGGATTATTTCGTGCTCGACCCGATGCTCGCCACCGGTGGCTCGGGTACCGCCGCGGTGACCACCCTGAAGGCGGCCGGCGCCCGGCGGATCCGTTTCCTCTGTATCGTCGCGGCGCCCGAGGGGGTCCGTCGCATGCTGGAGGGCCATCCCGACGTCCCGGTCTATGCTGCCGCGCTCGATCGCGAGCTCAACGAACACGGCTTCATCCTGCCCGGCCTGGGGGACGCGGGCGACCGGCTGTTCGGGACCCGCTGATGGACGGTGTCGCCGTCGCCCTCTGCCTCGTCCTGCTGCAAGTCGCCGGGCCCTCGGCACCATCCGGCCGCGCCGTGGCGGTGACCTTCGACGACCTGCCCGTGGTGTCGGTGCTGCCGCTCGACCAGGCCCAACGCGAGGCCCTGACCACCGCCCTCCTCAATGCCATTGGCCGTCACCAGGTGCCGGCCATCGGGTTCGTGAACGAGAACAAGCTCGCCGACTCCGCCGGTCCGCCCGATCCGCTTCGGGTAGCGCTGCTGCAGCGCTGGCTCGACGCGGGGCTGGAGTTGGGAAACCACACCTGGTCTCATCCCGACTTGCATCGGATTCCGCTCAGGGAGTTCGAGGCCGAGGTGCTCCGTGGCGAGGTGGTGACACGGCGGCTGCTCGCCGCCCGGGGCAAGACGCCCCGCTATTTCCGCCACCCGTTCCTCCACACCGGGCGGAGCGTGGCGGTCCGGGACAGTCTCACCGCCTTTCTCGCGGAACACGGCTATCGCGTGGCACCGGTGACCATCGACAACGCCGACTACGTGTTCGCTGCCGCCTATGACCGGGTGCTGTCGGGTGGAGATCGGGCCGGCGCCGCCCGCGTCCGGGCCACGTATCTGGACTACATGGACTCGGTAGCCGCATTCTACGAGCGTCAGTCGCTGGCCATCCTGGGGCGAGAGCCGCCCCAGGTGCTGCTGCTCCACGCCAGCCGGCTGAACGCCGACGCCTTCGACGACCTCGCGACGATGTTGACGCGGCGCGGCTATCGTTTCATCCCGTTGGAGGAGGCATTGGCCGATCCGGCCTACGCCTCGGCCGATTCCTACACCGGTCCGGCGGGAATCACCTGGCTGCACCGGTGGGCTATGACCGCCGGCATTTCTCCCACGGTGTTCCAGGGAGAGCCCGACGCGCCCGGCTGGATCGCGGCCTGGGCGCGGGGAGCACCAGCACCCGCGTCCGACCATGGGCCTGACGATAGCTGCCACTGACGAGCATCCATGACCATCCGCCTCACCTTTCACGGCGCCGCAGGGCAGGTCACCGGATCCATGCACCTGCTGGAGGCCTCCGGCGCCCGCCTCCTCCTCGATGCCGGCCTGTTCCAGGGCCGGCGGGCGGAAGCGCAGGCGCTGAACGAGAACTTGCCGATCGATCCGCGCCGGATCGACGCGGTGATCCTCAGCCACGCCCACATCGACCACGCCGGACGGCTCCCCCTCCTCGTCAAGCACGGCTTTCATGGGCCGATCCTCGCGACTCCGGCAACGCGCGACCTCTCGGCGGTGATGCTCCCCGACGCTGCCCACATCCAGGAGAAGGATGCCGAGTTCCTCCAGCGCCGCGGGAAGCCGGTCAGCGAGCCCCTGTACTCGTTGCCCGACGCCGTGGCGGTTCAGGACCTCATGATGGGTCTGCCCTACCGGCGGGTGCACCATGTGCGAAAGCATCTCGCATTCGAGTTCACCGACGCCGGTCACATTCTGGGCTCCGCCTCCGTGGACCTCAGGATCACCGAAGGAGCAGGGCACCGGCTGGTGTTCTCCGGGGACATCGGACGGACCGCGCTGCCGATCATCCGGGACCCCGATCCCCCGGCCGGCCTGGTCGACACGCTGATCATCGAGTCCACCTACGCCAATCGGACCCATGAATCCGTCCAGGACTCGGAAGCACGGCTGGGCGACCTGGTCCGCCAGGTGGCGGGGAAGGGCGGCAAGATTCTGATCCCGTCATTCGCCGTGGGTCGGACCCAGGAGCTGGTCTACAGCCTGCACCAGCTGTTCCGGTCCGGGAAGATTCCCGGGATTCCGATCTACGTCGACAGCCCGCTCGCGGTGGACGCCACCGTGGTCTTCCGGCTACACCCGGAGCTGTTCGACCGCGACGAGCGCATGATCGAGCGGACCACCGCGTTGTTCGATTTTCCGCTGGTGAAGTACGTCCGGGACGTCGCGGAGTCGAAACAACTCAACACGCTCAACGGCCCAGCGGTGATCATCGCGGCGAGCGGCATGGCCGAATCCGGGAGGATCCTGCATCACCTGTGCAACCACCTCGGCGACCACCGCACCGTGGTGCTGTTCGTCGGCTTCCAGGCCGAGCATACCCTCGGACGCCGCATCCAGGAGGGCGCCACCTCGGTCCGGATCCTCGGTGAGGACGTCGTGGTGCGGGCATCCGTTGAAACCCTCGGAGGGTATTCCGCCCACGCCGACCGAGACGAGTTGCGTGCGTGGGTCCGGCGGGTCGGCGGCCCGATCCGCCGGGCGTTCGTGGTTCACGGAGAGCCGGACGCGGCTCAGGCGATGGCCAAGATCCTGAAGGAGGAAGGAGTCCGCCAGGTGGACGTGCCGGTGCAGGGCCAGGGCTTTGAACTGCAGTGAGGAGTAAGGAGTAAGGAGT
>Ga0153915_10005024_pt1 | contig 12269 bp, 12 predicted proteins | sample Opewatmetagenome_2_FD_107003 | JGI IMG/M metagenome (GOLD analysis project Ga0153915, IMG submission 107003) | Freshwater wetland microbial communities from Ohio, USA - Open water 3 Core 3 Depth 3 metaG | ecosystem: Environmental > Aquatic > Freshwater > Wetlands | place: USA: Ohio, Lake Erie... | reverse complement strand
TCAACGATACGTACATCTTTGCCGGATCGGAGCGTGACAATGGTATTTGGCAACGTCCCCTCTCCGAGATCACATCAGTAGCGAAGACTGTTGAACAGATCCCCTCAATTGTCGTTCTAGAACAAAACTTTCCCAACCCATTCAATCCAACCACATCGATTTCTTTTACTCTCCCATCCACTTGCTTGGTCTCATTAAGAGTATTCGATCTCATGGGAAGGGAGATGGCAACAATCGTTTCGAAGGAGTTGTCGAGGGGAAGACACACATACCAATGGGACGCGTCGGATTTGCCATCCGGCCCGTACTACTATCGCCTTCAAGCAGGATCATTCGTTCAAACGAAGAAACTACTGCTCATACGCTAATTGACGGCTTCCCTGTAACTTTCGCCCACGGACTGAGCATATTCACCCTCCCCACCCTCGTGCGCGAGAAACAGACGCGCGCTCTCATCACTCGCTAGGAGACATGCCATCCATGATGCTGAAACGAGCACTCTTCCTCTTGATTGCTGCCCTATCAGGGGATCTGGGACGCGGCTCCGACGTGGGACAAGAACTCACGCGCGCAACAAGTGCAGAGATCCGTGGCGTGTGGGTTCACCCTGCGACATTCGGTCCTGAGAAACTAACTGCAGTTCCCAAAATCCAATTGACTCTGGATCAGTACGTTAAGGCGGGTATCAACACCGTAATGGTCATGGTGAAATCTACCTCCGGCCATGTGTATTTCAAGAGCACCGTAGGGGTTCGCGATCCTGGTTACAACTGGGATTTCTTTTCGGTATTCCTCGAAGAGGCCATGAAACGAAGGATTACGGTTCATCCGTGGTTCTGCGTCTTCACTGAGGGAGATATCCAGGGACGTGTGCGAGAACACCCGGAATGGCTGATCCGGAGTCGCAAATCGGAACTCGTCCCCGTGCTTAATCCCGCTCACCCCGACGCGCGTAAGTACGAAATCTCCCTCATAAAAGAACTTGTCTCGCAATATCCTGTCGAATGGGTTCACCTCGATTACATCCGGTGGCCCTGTGAACCCGCGGAGGATTACTTCAGCTTTGACGCTCAGTCCCGCGCACTTTTCAAGGAATATTCGGGAGAAGATATTGCGACCGTGCGTGCAATGGATTCGGGCAACACGCTGTGGAACGAATGGATTGATTGGAACGGCCAACAGGTGACGCGTTTCTTGCGTGAGTTGCGGCAGGGCCTGACTCAACCAGGCAGGAACGTCAAGCTCTCGGTGGCCGTTTTCCCTGATGCGCCCAACGCCCGAGCGCTCGTCGGGCAGGACTGGGAAGGCTGGGTACGTGAAGGTTTAGTGGAGATGGTCTGTCCGATGCTTTACACGAACCATCGGGAGTTCTTTGAGAAATACATCCGCAAGGCCGTGGCAATAACGCAGGGACATTGTCTGCTGGGCATAGGAGTTGGCATCGGCACAGCCCATAACCAGAACACTCCGGAGGGTGTGCTCTGGCAGATGAGAACAAGCCGTGACCTGGGAGCGAACGGGACGGTGTTGTTCTCCTCAGTGAGTCTTACCGAGGAGTTCCTGAAGGCACTCTCCAACTAGACCCGGTTTCTCCTTCGGCAGATTCCTGGACCTTGGAATTTGGAGCTGAGCTGGAAATTGTTTTCTGGAGCTTCTCCCTAGAACGACCTCGCCATACACAGGTCCCGAACAGAAACATTTCGGGACGACGAGGGAGCCGCACTGTCATTCCGAATCCGCCTTTGGCGGAGCTCGGAATCTATCAGAGCATAGGTCCCGACTGGGGAGCTATCGAGACGACCCGGTTGCTCGCCCTCTGTAACTCGGGTCTCCAGACCCGACTTGCTGGCCGTCGTTACACACCCCGTCCCCACCACCGTCGGGACACCCCTCTCGAGAGGGGAGTATTTGTCAAGAACCAACCCATGCTCCAACCCACAATTTCCAAATTACGATTTCGAAACTTCTGGAGCTTGTGTTTCACCTATATCCAGGACCGTGCAATCGCTGGCGATGTGCGGCGGAAGATCAACCCGGGCTTTGCGATTCTTGCGACGTGCTCTGCATTGAATTCAACTCTGAACTCCACAGCAAGAATCGCGTGCATCTGGCGCCAGCATCAACTTAGCCGCGCGTTGCGATTGCACAAGTCTCTTTGGTTACTTTCTTCCAAAAGAAAGTAACAACACAGAATCTGGCCGTCCAGATAATAGAGACTGCATATGAGCAATGAGCTCCAGAGGGCCGAACGACAAAACCGAGCTCCAACCCCCAATCTCCAAAGAGGTTCCAAATCACAACTTCGAAATCCCTGGAACCTGACGCTTGGATCTTGGAACTTAGCTGGAAATTGTTTTCTGGAATTTCATTCCCGCGTGTGCGCCGACTACTGACATTATCCACCTCTCGGGAACGACACCGCGAGTCCGTCAGCGTTACTTTAGAAGATATTCCTGAATGAACGTGACCGTGGCGTAGAACTGGAAATCGGCATTCTTTTTCTTGGCAAACCCGTGACCTTCATCCTTTGCCAAAAGGTACCAGACCGGGGTCTTCTGATTTTTGAGCGTTGCAACAATCTGCTCTGCCTCACTTGCCGGAACCCGCGGGTCGTTCTTTCCCTGTATCACGAAGAGAGGCTTCGTGATTTTGGCAGCGTTCCTGATCGGGGCGATACTCTCCAGAAATTCCCGCATTTTTGGATCGCGCTCGTCTCCATACTCGACCCGCCGGAGATCCCTGCGGTACTCCTCCGTATGTTGAAGAAACGTCACGAGGTTTGACATGCCGACGACGTCTACGGCGCACCGGATCTTGTCGGCATAGCGGCTGGCCACGGCGAGGGTTGCATGACCGCCGTAGCTCCCTCCTGTCACCATGATGCGATCGCCATCCAGATCCGGCTGAGTCTTGATCCAGTCCAGGAGCGCGTCCAGATCTTTGTATGAATCCTCCCTCAGGAAGCCATTGTCAAGTTTCAAGAATGTCTTTCCATACCCTGACGAACCACGAATATTCGGGAAGACCATGGCAATTCCCATCTCGTCAAGGTAATAGTTGTTCCGTCCCAAGAACCCCGGTACAAATTGCCCCTCGGGCCCGCCGTGGATATTGACAATCACGGGGCGCTTCCCCTTAAACACCGCTGCCGGTCTGTAGAGAAAGCCGGAAATCATCTTCCCGTCAAAGGTTTTCCATTTGATCAGCTCAGGCTCCGAGAATTGATCGCTCTTCAGCCCACCTGTCTCACTGAAGGTCCAGCGTTCAACCTTGCCTGTTCTCGTGTTGAGTGAATACACGTCGCTCGTTGAGCGGGATGAGACAAGATTGAAACCAAGATGCACGTTGTCCTCATGCCATTGGATTCCGTAAACCTGCCCGATTGGGAGCCGCGGGATCCGGAGTTCCTTTCCTGTCCTCGTATCCAGAATATGGAGCTTGCCCACCCCGTCTTCATTTGTCACGTACGCAAGCTTTGCACCATCAGTCGAAAGGGTAAACGAGGAGACATCCCACTTAATGTGCGAGGTCAGATATGTGTGCTTCTTCGTCGCCAGATCAATGGACGCCAGCCGCTTGAACTCGCTCTCCCTGTCAGTCGTCACATAGATTCTCTTGCTGTCAGCACTGAATTGCCCTCCCTCATAGGAGACCGGTTCCACTCCTTTCTCAGTGAGGCGGGTCTTTGCGCCAGTCACCGAGTCGAAGAGCCAGAGGTAGGATTCGTTCGCCGAGACAGTCTCCAAGGCTAGTATGGTCGAGCGATCTGGCGACCAATCGAGTGTGCTCCAGGCTTCTCCCTCATCGAGGCGGGCGAGTACCCGCTCGCCAGCGGGGTTGGTAGGATCCATAATGTAGAAGTCGTAATCCTTTCCGTTCCGCTTTGTCGAGGAATAGACAAGGCTGTCACCCTTTCTCGACCACGCGCCTGGTTCATTGCGTGACTTGCCGTCGGTCAACAGCGTTGTCGTCCCGGAAGCGAAGTCATACCGGTAAAGCTGGTACCATTCTCCTCCTCCGATATCTTTCACAAAGAGGATGTAGTCATCACGCTTCGGGGGGAACGTGCCACCAAGGACCCGCTCAGGGAAGAAGGTGAGCTGGGTGCGGGCACCGCCGGGGAACTTGACGTAGTGGAGTTGGGGCACATCGGCAAATCGGGTGCTGATGAGTATCTCCTTTCTTCTTGGGTTCCAGCTCTGCAACGTGGCAGCGCGGAATTCAGTGTAACGGCTGACCTGTTCGGCGATCTTCGTGGGGATAGGCGGTATACCGTCCAGGACGAGATTCTCGCCAGGCACAACGGCCTGAGGTGCTTGGGCGAATGCCAAGCAGGCGATTGTAATGGTCGGAAAGAACATGCGCCAACGTTTCATGAAGGGTCTCCTTATTTCGGATCTGGATGAGCCTACTCCTCTGCTCGAGGGTTCGTGGCACCGCTGGTGGAATCGAGCGGGTTTATAATCTCGAGATTTGATTGCGAAATGCAAGATAGTGGGGAGACGACGGAGAATCAACACCGCCGTTGGAGAATGAAGGATATAATGGGTTGCGCCCAGATCATCCCGGCGGCTTGAATTTGGCAGCTGGGGGTCGTAGTATTATCCAGGATCACGCATGGAGTAACCGTGTGGCAGATAATGCTTTTCTTACTGGGTGCGCTCGTCATTGCCGGCATTTCTTGGCGGGTCTTCTCAAACCTCAGATCGCACGGGTTCTTCCGATTCCTTGCCTTCGAGGCTATGTGGGCGGTCATCGTCATCAACATACCATGGTGGTTCCACGATTTCCTCTCCCTGAGGCAGGTCGTGTCATGGACGTTGCTCTTGGGATCCCTCGGTCTTGCGATTAGCGGATTCTTCTTGCTCCTGACTGCTGGCAGATCCTCGGGGAAGAGATCCTCCACAAATTTTGCATTCGAACAGACTTCTCGGCTAGTGACAACGGGTCCGTATCGATACATCCGTCATCCTCTCTACACATCGCTCATACTGCTGGTGTGGGGAACAGCGTTCAAGACTGGATCGTTCGCCAGCATTTTCTTCTCACTTCTGGCCACCGGTTTTCTCTATCTCACGGCGCTGTTGGAGGAGGAAGAGAACCTCGAGCGGTTCGGTGAGGCTTACGTGAAGTACATGGATAGCACCCGGATGTTCGTGCCAGGAGTCTTCTAGGTCCCGTCGTCAGTGGTGCACTGTTGCCAGAACAAACCTGGCAGCCACTGTGGCTGCCAAGTTTGTTGTGACATTGTGTCATACAGGCCCAGCCGTAATGACGCTTCTTCCGACTGTGGCTTACTTCTTCTCCTTCCTGATGATCGCTCCCCCACCATCAAAAACGACCTCATGTTTTTCCCTGCCGAGTCCGAGGAGAAGCTCGTATTGAGTAGTCGACCCCTTGGTAATCTTTTCCGCCTTAGAGACCTTCGCCTTCGGAAACTCCTTTGCTAGTGAGGACTTCACAGCAGATGGTAACTCGTCGACGGGCAGCGTTTCTTCGATTGTGATGACAGTCCCGTCAGCAGTGTAGCTGATATCCCGGCTAACCCTCCCTTCAATGCTTTCAACTTCGTAGATGAGCTTTCCTTGGTCAGTCTCCTTCGAGAACCCTTTGATCGTTGCCTTGGGATATGCCTTCTGGAATGCCTCAAGTATGGGCTTCGGCACATTATTCTTCTTGACACTCTGTTCCTGAGGAGTACCCGCGAACGCCTGCAGAAGATAAGCGGAAACAAAGATGATCGTGAAGAAAACAGAAAAGCGTTTCATTGCGGACCTCTTCGTTGTGGGTGGGTTCCTTTGCTCTTTGACGCCAGTGCGACCGGCACGGCACCTCAGGTTGGCACCGCTGCACGGTCACTTATCTGCTAGAAAGGTCATGTGGGGCAAGTTGGCCCCCGGATCTTGATCTCGCGCCTGTTTGTGGACTCTCTCTATGAATTGCCTCGCGTGAGTGATATCGCTCGTTCGGAAAAGAAATACTACCTCATCCGAATCATCCACGTTTTGCCAGAGGTGCTCGAGGTACAGTCCCTCCTCGGCATGCTTGGAAGCATCGGCTCTAAGTATTGATCCGATGACCTCCAGCTTCACTCCTCGGAGCCTTGCCAACACATGAGCCATGATCCATATCCCTTCACTGTAAGTGAATTGCATCCCTCAATACTCATACTCAGCATCGCAGGTTGATCGACTGGTTCCCGTGCTTCTTATACGTTGCTGGACTCATCGCGTAGATTTCCGAGCGCACTCTGCAAGGATGCTGCGAGGAGAACATACCACGGACTGTGGAAAGAGTCAATTGAGCCTTTTGAGATACTGTTGGGACGGGGAGAATGATCCCGAGCCCCTCCTCGATGAACGCGCTCCTTGACAATCCGGTGTTTAGAGAGTACCTTTGACGCGTAGTGGGTCTGCAAGGCGAGTTGACCATGAGCTATACTCTCCAGCAGAAAGGGGGCTTGCCACTGGATCCGTTTCCATCTCCCAGGATTTTTCCCTCCCGGACATCTGGCCCCGGTTGTTTCTTCTCTCCTAATGCTCGGCCGCAGTCGAGGCGCTTTCGTTGCCAATTCCCTTTTTTGCGTTTAGCCTACCATGAAAAGATATCTATGGAATGCTGTCCCAAATGCTCCTGAAAGTGGATCATACCGTGGATTCCTGGAAAGGCGGGTATTCCCATGTTTACAAAGATCGTAACGTACATAACCCTGACCTGCTTCATCCTGACGTTGTCAGGTTGCTACCAGAGGACTGAAATCTCCCGTTCAGATCTGCCCGTGGGGGAGAGTCTTAGAATTACAGAGGTTGTGAAGACTGATGGCAAGCTTGTTTCCTTCATTGAGGTCGATAAGGAGATGGGGGTAATAGAGGATTCGACAGTCACGGGATTTGTAGCCCAAACCGTTAGGGTCAGGATACCCTTGTCGGAAGTTAAACGACTCTACATCGAAAAACTCAACCCTGGTCTGACAGTTCTTGCGATTATCGGCATTCCCGTTCTAATCGCCGGCGTGGCGTTACTTGTCGTCGCCTTGACGAAGAAGTCGTGCCCGTTCGTCTACTCATATGACGGCACTCGGTACGTCTTTGATGGCGAACCGTTTGGCGGGGCGATTTGCGAGGGTCTGGAACGTACCGACTGGTGTAAGCTTGAACATCTCAAGCCGGTTTCAGACGAGTATCGTCTCCTTCTCACGAATGAGGTGGACGAAACGCAATATACTGATGAATTCAAACTCTGGGTTGTCGATCATCAGCCCGGCGCCACCATCGTCCCGGATGCTGAGGGGAACCTCTATGCCGTGGGTCAGCCCATCAGACCGCTCCGTGCAACGGATGGGCATGGAGCGGATATTTCCCTCTGGGTCAACGAGAATGACAAGCTCTTCTGGGAAAGTGATCTCTCGACCAAGAATCCAAACTCCGTCGCCGATTGGCGGGACACAATTATGATGGAGTTCCCGAAGCCACCCGGAGCAAAGACGGCAAAGCTCTTGGTGAACGGGAGCACAACTTTCTGGGGATCGCAGATGCTCAAGAGGATGACGGAGCTGAGAGGAGAAAAGATCGGGCAATGGTTCGCTGAGTTGAAGGATCCCGCAAACCGCGAGATGCTTGATGTCTGGGACAAGCGGGAGGAGCTGTATAAACTCCAGGTGAGAGTGAAGACAGACGGGACGTGGATCACTCGTGGAATACTCTGGGGAGGGGGGCCGTACATCTCTGAGGATCGAGTTGTGCCGCTGGATCTGAGCGGGATTGAAGGGAACACTCTGAAGATACTCCTTGCTCCGGCGGCGGGATTCTGGCAGCTGAACTCTTTTGCCATTGACTATAGTGGGGGGCCCAAACCTGAATATCAGGAAATAGCCGGAACAAAGATGATCGGGCACGATGGGGCTGATCTTCTGGGGATTCTTTCCTCCACTGATCAGAAATTCTACGTCATGCCTGAAACCGGCGAGATTGCGACACTGGTGTTTCCTGCTCCACCATCGAAGCCGGGATACGAGCGAACTGTCTTCGCGAAAGTCTCCGGATATTATGATGTCCGTGCGAAGGCAGAAGGTCCGGTCCAGACCGACGTGCTGAGTCGCATTACATTCGAACCCGGTTTTGCCACTGGATTTGCATTGCAGGAGTTTATGAAATGGAAATCAGAGGCCCTGAGGGCCAGCAGGAGCGGCAAGTAACACCGATTATGACTTCCGCAGGAGGGAACTCCCACTCCAGGCTTAGGTTTCACGCCGGCTGGAGCCTGCTGTTTCGGCGCGCAGTCTATGTGGCTTCTGCTCTCAAGTACTTCCTCCGGAGAGAGGATTATCCGCTTTTCAGATTGAGTTCAGCGAATGGGGGAGCGCTCGCGACGCTGAAGATCGCCCGGCAGCTTAAGTTGGAAAAGATGGTGCAGTTCAACTCCACCTACTACACATCTCCTGTCCTTCCCCGCTATCCATCCCGTGCCTATGATCATATGGTCGCCACAGGCGGCCTGAACATCGCGGCGGCGGGGACTCCGCTGAAACCGCAGATCAGCATGATCCTGCTAGGAATTACACGACGCTGCGACCTTCATTGCCTGCACTGCTACGAGCGCTTCAATCTCGCCCCCGCCGAAACCGTCCCAATCAGCCGATGGAAGGAGGTTATCCGTGAGATACAGGCTCAGGGGGCGGGCGTTGTTGTGCTAACAGGAGGCGAGCCCATGCTCCGCTATGAGGGGCTCCTTGAACTCCTCGAGTCAGGGAACAAGGATCTTTCTGAATTTCACATTCACACATCAGGACTCGGGGTAACGCCGGAAAGAGCGCGCGAGTTACGCTGCGCAGGGCTCACCGCGGCGGCAGTGGGCCTCGACGATGTGGATCCCCGGCGCCACGATACACTCCGCGGATTTGAGGGCTCGCATCGGCTGGCGGTCAGTGCACTCAGGGATTTCTTCGATGCAGGTGTGTTTACGTACACCAATATGTGTGTCACTCGTGATATTGTGAGAGCCGGAGACCTCTGGAAGTACTACGAGCTTGCCAAGAGCCTCAACGTAGGGATGATTGAGATGCTCGAGCCGCGGCCGTGTGGTGGATTTGCCGGGCGGGGAGACGACATTCTCCTTTCTGACGACGATAGGACAAAGGTCACGGAATTCTTTGTCACGGCAAACACCGCGAAACGGTTTCGAGAATATCCACTGGTGTACTATGTCGCATATACGGAAGCACCGGAACGGATGGGATGCATGATGGGAGGTCTCTCCCACCTCACCATAGACAGCAGAGGCAACGTCAACCCATGCGTCTTTCTGCCTGTGACATTCGGGAATATCATGAAGGAGGATTTTTCAACGATTTATGCACGGATGAGGAAGGTGATTCCGCGGCCCGTCCACAAAGTGTGCCCGTCGGTGATTCTCGCCGGCCCAATCCGGGACCGCTCCCAGGCGGGCAATGCAGGTCCGGTCCCCTACGAGGCACTGAAGAACGAATGGGAGGCGGTTGTCAGTGGCTAGAAGGCTAGGTCCAACATACGCATCACGGCAACATCCCTAGTCAGTCCTCTTCGTTACTCCGTGAACTCCATTCAACCATGAGCTTTTTCACCACGACTGTCAGGGGGACCGACACAACGGCCCCTGGTGCGCCGAGAACCCATGTCCAGAAGACAAGGCCCCCGATGACCAGAAGCAGACTAAGCTCCAATCCCTTGGCCATCAATTGAGGAGCGAGTAGCGTTCCGACGACGAAGTTGATGAGGAGGAAGCCACCGACCACAAGCAGAGAGGACACCCACCCTGAAGCGATGAATGCTAGAAGGGCGGGGGGAATGAGCGCGAATAGGACGCCGATATTCGGGATGAAGCTGAGGAAGAACGCCAGAACTGCCCAGGTGACTGCAAAATCCACCCCGACAACGAGGAGCAGAATGTAGTCCGCGCCGGCAGTGATGAGACCAGTCCATCCGGTAATCGATATGTACTTCCGGACCTCAATCATGTGCTCATTGAATTTGTCGAGGACTCTCTGCTGTGTTCCTCCAACGTCGGGATGACTGTCCGGTGAGTGTGCCAGCTCGGCGAGGATGAGTATTGCGAGGACCATCAGTATCAGTGCCGAGCTCAAGCCCCCCGCGATGCCACTCAGGAAGGTCGCTGCAAGATTGAGTAGAGGCGCGGGGGAGAGGAGATCCTGAGGAATCAGCTTTGTTACGTCGATCCCTCTTGCTGATAGGAAGTTCTCAACATCGGCTTTCATGACAATCAGCCGCGATTCATAGGTCGGTAACGCATTGATCAGGCCGGCAATCGATCCACCGAGCAATGACAGGGCAGCCAATCCGCCGATGATTACGATGAGGAGTGTGAGTCCGATGGAGAGACCCCGGGAAAGACCCCTCCGCATCATCCACTTTGGCAAGGGGAGAATTGCAAGGGCCAGCAGTGTGGAGAGAAGAAATGTGTTGAGAATGTCTGCCGCTGCTTTCATTCCCGCTACAATAATGACCAGGCACGCTCCTGACAGCAGAACACGCAGCGGGAGGGGAAAAGATCTCTCGTAGGTCATATGCAACCTCATCGGGGGTACATTAGAACCAATGATAGCCAATGGCATCGCCAGTTTCAACAATCAATCGGTGGGTCTAATAGGGGTCACGTGTCTCCAGACAGCATTTTGACAATTCCATGACACGCTTGGAGTGATTTCTTTTGATCATTGGACAGATGACATTAGAAAGGAGTCATGCCATGAAAGGACGAATATTCCTAGTTGTTGGAGCGGCAATCCTCTTCTCGGGCTGCATGAGCACGCGCGTGTATGATGCTGCGCTGGCACGTCGACACCCCGACGCACTTTCCCAGATGTGCAAGGGGCTGGTTGGCAAGGAGGTTTCGATTACAACCATAGATGGCTTCGGGAACGTAGGCCAGCTGATGAGCATCACCACCGAGAGTGTGGAATATCTGGAAATGGGTACTACTCGCCGTCAGTTGGTTTCGCTGGACAGTGTACAATCCATCGTGAAAGCAGGGAGTACCAGCGGTTCGTTAATTGGGCTTGCGTTGGGGGGGGTGGCTGGGGGCATTGCGGGAGGTGTAATTGCAGCTGGATCAGTCGAGGAGCACAAGAGTGATGTGGAGGCCTTGCTATTATCCCCGTATGAAGGTATAGGGACAGCAGTGGGAGCTTTGCTCGGGTTTGGGGTTGGAGGAGGCCTCGGAGCGGCCATCGGAACGTCCGTCACGGCAGAGGAGATCTACACCTTCGGTAGTGTGGGACCAGTTCGCGACACGCTCAAGCTGTCACCTCAAGACATTATTCAAGAAACCGCGACTGCAATCACCGTGCGGACGGGTCAGATGGAGATTACTCTTCTGAAGTCAAACATTCAGATATTCCGAGAGCCGGAAAAGATTACCATCATAGGTCCGCGAAGGCTCCTGAGACCTCTGGCCCCGTAGCTGAGTTCAGGGAGTTTACGAAGAAATTGAGCTGCCGGATCGAGCTTCGGTTCTTTTCATCCTGCCGAATTGGTCACAGGATTGGAGGTGGAAGAATGAGTCTGTTACGTAACAGGCACGTTTCACGAGCATACCTGTCACATAACCGGCTCATCGCAGAATTCGACGAGGCGGCGACGCTCGACTTGACCTTTTCCTTCCCATGACGCACCTTGAACAGGGGGATCTGCACTCTTTCATACTCATTGGCCCTTAAGGAGGGAGCTAACCATGAAACTTTGGAAATCTCTGCCGCTTCTTCTGTGTGCGGCGCTCACGATGTTGGTTGTTTCCTGCGGGCAGCGCAACTTCAACACCTCCCGCCAGGGGATGAAAACCGTGATCCTTCCCGCGGGCGAGGTTCACGAAGGATGGTACTTTGCTGCGGGAGACCACGTGATTATCGATGGCACTGTCAATGGGGATGTATATGCCGGCGCCGGCAAGGTGGATATAAATGGCACTATCAACGGCGATGTCCTGGTTGGTGGCGGAGTGATTGACATTGCCGGACGCGTCAGCGACGATGTGCGTGGTGCTGGGGGGAATATCCGCATTTCCGGGACTGTGGGGAAGAACGTCACTGTGGCGGGAGGAACAATTGAAGTCAGTCGGTCTGCTGTAATCGGTGGTGGTTTGATGGCGGCTGGAGGAACAGCTCACAGCGCCGGGACAATAAAGAAGGACGCTATGGTTGCCTCCGGGACCGCGGAGTTCTCTGGAGTCGTGGAAGGTAATCTGGATGTTGCCACCGGGCAACTTGCCGTCGTCCAAGG
>Ga0153915_10005023_pt1 | contig 12271 bp, 8 predicted proteins | sample Opewatmetagenome_2_FD_107003 | JGI IMG/M metagenome (GOLD analysis project Ga0153915, IMG submission 107003) | Freshwater wetland microbial communities from Ohio, USA - Open water 3 Core 3 Depth 3 metaG | ecosystem: Environmental > Aquatic > Freshwater > Wetlands | place: USA: Ohio, Lake Erie... | reverse complement strand
TTGCTTCCTTCGTAGCTGTCAATCTGAAGAAGAACGCCTTCGAACTTTCCGTTCTCCAGCGGTATCCGGCGGGTGGTTTTAAGGCCAATTGATTTGCGCAATTCGGGATTAGCTGTATAAATAAATGCAGTTGTTCCGGTACAGTTGTTTTTAAGAAAATCCCCTATCTCCCCATACAGGTTTTCGACTTCTTTCTTTTCGCCGAGTCTTATGCCATAAGGGGGATTAACAATTAAAATTCCATTTTCGAAATTCCTTATACTTTGAAAAGGCTTGCAGCTTATTTTTACTGCATTCCCGAATTTAAGCCGCGAAAGATTATCCCTTGCAGCTTCAATTGCATTTTCGGCTTTATCGCTTCCTGAAATTAAGCCTTCCGGCAAAGGCCTTATCTGTTTATCATATTCATCTTTCAGTTTAAGCCACGCTTCTTTATTAAATCCCGGCATGTGAAAGAAACCGAAATTCTGCCTTAAGTACTGCGAAGGTATTCTGCAATAATGCATTAATGCTTCGCATAAAATTGTGCCTGAACCGCAGAAGCAGTCTATTAATGGTTTTTCACCGTTCCACCCGCTTATCCGTATAATTGCGGCGGCAAGAGTTTCCTGCATCGGCGCTTCCCCCGCAAGAAGCCGGTAGCCTCTTTTGTGAAGCGATTCCCCTGAAGTATCGAGGCTGATTATTGCCACATTCTTTTCAATGTGAAGATTAAACCGGACATCAGGATTAACTGTTTCAACGCTCGGGCGTTTTCCATACTTTTCCCTGAAATAATCTGCTATGCCGTCCTTAAGGCAGAGCGATGCATAAAGAGAATTGGTTATTTTGCTTTTTGTAACAGAAGCCGTTATTGCAAATGTTTTTTCAGGAGCAAGAAAATCCTCCCACTTAATTTTACGCGCATATTTTTTCAATGCTTCTGTATTATGGCAGTTAAGTATTGTAAGCGGAGCGACAACGCGGGATAAAAGACGGGCAGTGTAATTTATCCTGTAAAGAGTAATTTCATCAGCTTCAAAATAAACTCCCCGGTACGATTGTTTTGTATTTACTGCGCCAAGTTCTATAAGTTCCTTTTCGGCAAGTTCTTCCATCTGTCCGGTGACCTGCGCAAAATACCGGTTGTTTTTTTGATACTCGTACATTAAAATCCTTATTTAGTTCTATTTGCTGCACTATCTTTTATCTGTGCCGTAAAGTTAACAAAAGATGTCCATATTAGAACTATATACATTAGAATGCAGCATAATTCAATGGACTAAAACCTCTTTTTTGCTTAATAAATCGTTATTTCCCGTTTGCCCTGCGTAAAGGAACTATATATATTTAAAGTTAAAATATTGGATATTAATCATGCAGAAACCGGATGTTGATTTTATTAATGGCCTTCCAAAATGCGAGCTGCACCTTCATATTGAAGGGACATTAGAACCCGAACTTATGTTCACACTTGCCGAAAGAAATAGAATAGAAATAAGATACAACTCAATTGAAGAAGTTAAAAAAGCATACAATTATGCCGATCTTCAAGGCTTTCTGAATATATATTATGAAAGCGCCAAAGTACTTATTAATGAAGAGGACTTTTATGATTTAACAATCGCTTATCTTAAAAAAGCTTCATCGCAGAAAGTTCTTCATGCGGAAATCTTTTTTGACCCTCAAACTCATACAAACAGGGGCATCCGGTTTTCCACTGTAATAAACGGGATATATAAGGCCATGCTGGACGGAGAAAAGAAATACGGCATTACATCGAAACTGATAATGTGTTTCCTCCGGGATCTGAACGCCGAATCGGCCTTGGAAACTCTCCGCCAGGCAGAACAATATAAAGATATAATAACCGCCGTGGGACTCGACTCGGCAGAAATTGGAAATCCTCCTGAAAAATTTGACAAGGTATTTAAATCCGCACAGTCTCTCGGTTTCAAATGCGTTGCGCATGCCGGGGAAGAAGGCCCGGCCGAATACATCTGGGGTGCGTTAAACATTCTTAAAGTTGACCGAATTGACCATGGCAACCGCGCGGTTGACGACAAGGCATTAATCGAAAAATTATCCGTCAGCGGCGTTCCCCTTACGATGTGCCCGTTATCTAACTTAAAACTCTGCGTTATTGATGACCTGAAAAAACATCCTCTTCGCAAATTGATGAAGAAAGGAATTGTCGTTACCGTAAATTCCGACGACCCGGCATATTTCGGCGGATATATTAATGAGAACTATATTGCCGTTGCAAAAGCATTGGATTTGACGGTTGAGGAACTTGGGCAGATTGCTAAAAATTCTTTCAATGCAAGCTTCCTATCACCCGAAGAGAAGAAAAATGCCGTTGAAAAAGTTGAAGAATATTTAATTTCCGGCGTAAAATAATATTATAGGCCGGCCCAGCATTATTTGCAAGCTGTTTACTCGCTTTTAATACTTTCAATTGGGTTTGCGTATAACGATTTTAATGATTGAACCGCTATAACCGCAAATACAGTCACTATTACCATACCAAGCGATGCAAGGAACGGGACAGCATTAATGCTGATCTTATAAGCATAATCTTCAAGGAATTTGTTTATATAAACATAACTTATACCGCTTGCGGCTGCAAATGACCCCGCAATTACAATTATATATTCTTTTGAAAACTGAGTTATTAAGTTAAGTATTGACGCTCCGTGTATTTTCCTTATTGCAATTTCTTTCCTCCTTTTAACCATTATTAAAGAGGAAAGCCCGGCCACACCGAGAAGCGCAAGGAATATGCTTGTTCCCGATAATATCTTGAATATTTTCTGCGCTACAATCTCATCATGATAATATGCTTCCATAGATTCTCTTTCAAACTGATACTTCGCAGTAACATCGGGATAATATTTAGACCATTCCCTCTTTATATAATCTAACGCCGCCATACTGTTCCGTTTATCTATTTTAAATGAATAACTGCCGGCATACGGCGCAAGCATTATCATCTGCGGAGTTATTTTATCTTTTAGGCTGAAACAATAATCTTTAACAACTCCTATTATATTATAATTTACAGATTCTTTGGATAAAATAGTATTCAGCGGATCCGTAATATTATATTTTTTAATGAAAGATTCATTCACAATAACCGCGTTACCGGCATCCGACGGATGTTCCTTCTCATTAAATGCCCGTCCGGTCATAATAGTGTAATTATTAAGCGAAAAATATCCTTCGGATTCCTCCATTGCAAAACAATTTGTTTTTTGATTGTTGACGATGAAATCGGCGTCCCCTTCTTCTCCCGAATAATACGAAGCCTTGAATAGATTGCTATTTGACACTGCATTATAAAATATTTTCGATTTGCCTGCCGCGTCTTTATCGGCAGAGTTGTAGTTTACGTTTCTAACAACAATTATATCCTCATCTTCATCGATATTCAGACTGGAGTCGATCATTTTAACCTGTTTGGAAATAAGCATTGCCGCAATTATGAAGAAGAGGGCGATTGCAAATTGCGCGGACAGCATTACTTTAACAAATATATTTGACGTATTAAAGCCTATTCCTCTTTTAAGCTTTTGAGGATCGCTGCTTTTTATCAGTTTTAAAGCCGGAATTATGCCGAGAAGAGCTGTAACAGCAAGCAGAACAACAGAAAGCTCCTTTATGCTTCCAAGGATAAAAGAGAATTCTATGTTTCTATTAATGAGCAGATTCAATTCGGGGATAATGGATTTTACAAGGAGCAATGATATTGTAAAAGAGGCAGCGCAGAGTAAAAATGCTTCAAGCCAGCTTATTAAAAATATCTGGAACCTTGAAGCCCCCAGAATACGCCGCATTGCCGTTTCATTCGATTTCTTTAATATCTGGTTAAATGAGATATTTGTATAATTTATGATTGCAATCAGCAAAATGAACAGAACAAAAAATGAATAAAGGAATAAATCCGAAATATTTCCAAGCATTTTAGAATTAAGAGCATAATCGGTTTTAGAATACAAATGAATTCTTAACAGCGGCTGAAGTGAAAAGGCCATAGCATCAGTATGCTTGCCTGCAAATAGCCGCAGCCGGGATTCGAAATTATCCTTACTAATATTCTCCGGCAGATTGAGATAAACACAATAATCCAGATTTTTCCAATCGCCCGCAGCTTTACTATATCTATCGTAAGAGCTGAGGGATACTAAAGCATTAAACCTGATTGATGAGTTCGAGGGCGCATCTTCCACTATACCGGTTACTTTGTAATTCTTCCCTTTAATTTCAACGGATTGATGAAACGGATCGCTGTTTCCGAATATTTTACAGGCCAGCGCTTGAGTCAACACAATGGAATAAGGCTCTGTAAGCGCGTCGCCGGCAGAACCTTTAATTAAGTTGAAAGAGAACATATTTAAAAATTTATTATCGGCATACAGCGCGTCCCCGTCGTACAATACTCCCCCTATCTTAAGGCGGGGAAATGTCCTTGTTAAGCTGATCTTATCGTATAATTCAGGAAATTCTGTTTTTATATTTTCTCCCAAAGCAGAAGGCGAGATATGTATATATTCCATTTTGTTCTCATTGCCTTTCAACCCGGTTATTACACGATAAATACTGCCGCTGTTCTTATGAAATGCGTCGAAACTGTTTTCATATTTAATAATTATAAGCAGAATAATTGAGATGCTTAAACCTATCGTTAATCCGATAATATTTATAGAAGTAATAGTTTTATTTTTCCCAAAACCTCTCATAATCGATATTATATTATTCTTAAGCATTCTCAAACCCGATATTTTTATTTATAGTTTATAAAAAATCGTGCCATTATAAATAATTGATATTTTACTGCTGTTTTTTATATCAACAGCCGGCAGGCGTCCGCCCCCGCACACTAATGTACGCAAACGTACAGCCCATTTAATAATCAGAAAGAATGGTTTTACGCATTATTCCCGAAATAGGGGGGGGTGGCATTAAAAATTCCGGTTATATCCGGTTTATTTAACAGCAAATTTTTTATTCACCGCCCCGCAAGAAAATGGTTTAATCTCTTTGTTCCACTTAAGAAGCGAGGAGGTATCTTTCAATCCGTTTCCGGTGAATAAAAGAAGAGATTTTCCGCCCGATGTTTCATTCGACTTACAGAATTTCTTATATCCGGCATAAGAGGCGGCCGAAGAAGGTTCAATAAGAATACCATATTTCCGCGCGCAGTTTTTCTGTGCATCAATAATCTCATCATCATTGACTGTAATTGCGCTTCCCCCCGACTTAACAACGGCATTATAAGCCATATATAAATTTCTCGGCGCACCGGCGCAAATAGAATCGGCAATGCTTCCGGCAGGCTTATATTTAAATTTCTGATTTCTGCAATATCGTGCAATAGCATCGCTTCCGGCAGCCTGCACCGCAATAAGCCGGGGTATTTTCTTAATCCAGCCGAGTTCCTTCAATTCCCACAAGCCTTTATACAATCCTGCAATTATCACCCCGTCGCCTACCGGCACGAATATAATATCCGGCATTTTTCCGCGCGTTGAGATAAAGATATCGTATGCGGAAGATTTTTTCCCTTCAATCGTTAAAGGATTATATGCGGTATTCCTGTTGTACCAGTTATTTTTTTTCGATATTTCAAGACAAGTATCGAATGCAAGGTCATAATCGCCGTCAACAATCACAACTTCCGCCCCAAAAGATTGGATTTGTATTCTCTTTGATTCCGGTATGTTCTTCGGCACAAAGATTATTGATTTAAGCCCAAGCCTCGCGCATATCCCCGCAAGAGACGACCCGGCGTTCCCTGTCGATGCGGCGGCTATCTGCTTAATACCCATCTGCATAGCTTTAAGGACAACAAGCGACGACGCTCTGTCTTTAAATGAAAGAGTAGGGTTGCGCGAATCGTCGAGGATATAAAACCGTTCCCCCTTTGATGATAATTCCAGATAACAATTTGAACTGAGAGTTACAAGGTTAAGAGAGGCGTCTTCTATTCTTTTTAATTTACCTTTAACGGTTTCCAGTGGCCAGAGGTAATCGTAAAGCCAGAATTTGCCCGGCTGTAAATCAAACAGCTCCCCGGCGGTATGTTTTTCTTTTATTGCATTATAATCATATTGAATGAGAAGAACGCCGCGTAAAGGCTGATTCTTCTGAATCAGCCCGCAGGCAGGACAGAGATAAATAAAATTATCTTCAATTTCTTTCTTGCTGTATTCCTTGCGGCAGTCGAAGCATTTATAAAAATATTTATCCATTTTCCCTATCCGTTTTATAAAAAATTACATTGTAAGCCCCATAATAGCTTTTGCGGTGTGCAGACGGTTTTCGGCTTCGTCAAACACAATGGAGATATTTGGGTTGTCAAGAATTTCGTCAGTTACTTCATGCCCTCTGTCGGCAGGAAGAGCATGCATTAATTTTACATTTTTATCGGCAAATTTAATTCTTTTATCGTTGCAAATCCAACCTTTATATTTATCAAGGTTAGCTTTCATTTCCTTTTTGCATTCATCTTCATGCGAGAGATAATATTCTTCATCATAATATCCGAAGCCGCCCCAGTTTTTAGGCACAACAATATGGGCGCCTTCAAAAGCGGCATCCATATCATTTGTGAATTTCAGGCTTCCGCCGCCGGCTTCGGCATTCTTATATGCTTTTTCAACAATGTTTTTGCTAAGAGGAAATTCCTTCGGATGAGCCACAGTAACATCTATTCCGTAGCGTGGGAATAAAAGTATCTGGGTCTGCGGTACGCTTAAAGGCTTTGAATGAGTATCGGCATAAGCCCACGATACGGTCACTTTCAGTTTTTTCGTGTTTCGTCCGAAATGTTCGAATATCGTCATCAAATCTGCAAGCCCCTGGAACGGATGATAAACATCATCCTGCAATGACATAATCGGCTTTCTTGAATTTGCCGCCATTTCATTTAAGTATTTGTTCCCGACTCCGTAAAAGCAGTTTCTGCAAGCGATTCCGTGCCCCATTCTGGAAAGAATGATAGCGGTATCTTTTGCAACTTCGCCGTGAGTTATCTGCATTTTATCTGTTGTCAAATCATGCGCATGTCCGCCGAGCTGCGTCATTCCCGCTTCCATAGAATTTCTTGTGCGGGTTGACTGCTCGAAGAATATCATAAATAAAGTTTTATATGGGAGCCAGAGAGTCGGTTCTTCATTGTAAAAATGCTTCTTCAGGTCAAATGCGGTATCGAACACAACATCAAGCTCTTCTTTAGTCCAGTTGTCTTCTGTTATAAAATGTTTTCCTTTGAATCTTGTTTCCATTTTTCCTCCAAAATAAGTATTGCTTTATATTTTCATTTGTTTTTTTTAAGTCGGTTTTTACTTTTTTACATTATCGCAAAGTTCAAACGGGAACAACGAATAGAACTTAGCCGCTTTTAAAAGATCGTTAAGAACAAGAACTTCCTTTGACGAGTGCGAAAGTTCTTCCTTGCTTGGAGCAAAACCGATAGTTGGGATTCCAAAATGCCCGGCGGTTGCAACGCCGTTTGTAGAAAAGCTCCATACTCCGCATTTTGCTTTTCCAATCGATTGCTTAGATGCTTTCATTGCCGCATCGACAAGAGGATGTTTTTCATCGTACACCCATGTCGGGAAATAAGCTTCCTGGCAGAACTTTGTTCCTTTCCAGCTTATGCCTTTCACATCAGGAATAGATACTTTTGCATCGCTTTTATGTTTTTTTACAATTTCTTTTAATTCTTTTATTACCGAGTTCTTATTTTCTCCTATTGTCATTCTTCTGTCTATATGTATTTCGCAGAAATCGGATACAGAACAAAGCGAAGGAGCTTTTGAAATAATCTGGCTTACGGTAATTGACCCTTTTCCGAGAGGTTGTTTCGGTTTTAATTTTTTGTCGAGTTTTTCAATTTCGGCAATTATAGGAGCCATTTTATAAATTGCATTTACTCCTTTCTGGTTATGCGCTCCGTGAGCCGATTTTCCCGTTGTCGTTATTTTAACTTCCATACGCCCGCGCTGTCCCCGGTAAACCTGAAGATCGGTCGGCTCGCCGAGGAGTACAAAATCGGGTACAATCTTTTCATTTTGTATAATGTGATAGAGAGGATATCCGTCTGCATCCTCCTCAAGAACAGAACCAACGATATAAAGAGTAAAAGGCATTTCATTCCCATAAATTTCTTTAAGCGCTTTTCCGGCAATCAAAAATCCCGCCATTGCAGGCTTTTCATCAACTGCGCCCCTGCCGTACAACTTGCCATCAACAATTTCGCCGCCGAACGGCGAGTGAGTCCAGTTTTCAGTCTCTGTAACTTTTACTGTGTCTATATGGGCGTCGAACATTATCTTGAGGGGCCCGTTTCCAATTTTCCCGATTGCATTTCCGAACCCGTCATGATAGGCTTCGTCAAAGCCGTATTCATTCATTTTAGAAACAATAAATTCAACAATATCTTTCTCTTCGCCGCTGTAGCTTTTTATCTGAATAAGCTTTTGAATAAGCGCGAATAAATTTTCTTTCTCGGCTTCAACCGATGCAAATAGTTTTTCTTTTAATGATTTTTCCATTTTTTGCTCATATATATTTATTATTAGATTAATTCTTCTTTCATCTGCAATGCATCCTTGGGACATACCTGAGTACATATACCGCATCTTACACATAATTCCTTATTTAATTCCAATCCGTCTTTAATGCTTAAAGCTTCGTGGACGCATATTTTAACGCACGCGCCGCAAGTATCGCATAGCGCTCTGTCCACAATCGGAAACACCTGTTTTCCGAAATAAAGAATATGTTTTTCTCTTTCAGCCTGCTTGTGAAATATTCCGCGGAGCGATTCAATATCGGAATAATTATTTTCATCCATCCATTTATTCAGGTCTTTTGCAAGTTTGCCGTAAACCCCCTGCCCTTTTAATATAGACATTGAGCATACCTGCACAGCCGAAGCGCCCGCCATAATATATTTTACAACATCTTCTGCCGCACGGATGCCGCCTACTCCGATTACAGGTTTCTTAGAGAGCGCATAGATAGAAGCGACAAAATGAAGCCCGATAGGGAGTATTGCCCTTCCGCTCAACCATCCGCGCCCGTCGGAACTTCCAAGATAGGGCTTTAAAGTTTTAATATCGAAATCGAGCCCCGGGCCTACGCTGTTAATTGCGATATAGCCGTCGACAATATCATCGAGCATTTTAACTGCAAGGGGAAGATCGGAAATTGCCGGACTGAATTTAGCGAACACCGGAACGTCAATATTGTCTTTTAGAGCCGCCGCAGTGCGCCTCAGGTTATCAGCATTCTTATCAACGTAATGAATTGAAAACTCTACGGCATCAATAAGCCCTTTTCCTTTTAATTCTTTCCCGAGGAAAGCAAGGTCTTCTGGGGAATAACCGACAGAAGCAATAACGGGAAGATTAAGCTCTTTTATTTTTGTCATTTCTTCCGAAATAAATTTTTTATAATCCATTTCAGACCAGAGTTCGGCATTCATCAGACTGTTCGGCGGAAGGAAAGAAATATTTGGAATAGGCACTTTAGCCGGAATAACGCTTATTGTTTTTGTAACAAGCCCCCCCGCGCCGCCGTTCCGCGCTTTAAGGAGCATTTTGTAATCGGCGGCCGTTGGGCCGGCCGCTGTAAATACAGGGTTTGGAAATTTGATTCCGCAGATTTCAGTTTTAATATCAGCCATATTTTATTTTTTCTTTTTTTTAGATTTATTTAGTTCACCCGCTGTTGCTTTAACAGCTTCAATTATTTGTTTATATCCGGTACAGCGGCACAGATTGCCGGCGATTGCCTCTTTAATTTCCTCTTCGGAAGGAGCCGGATTTGCATTTAAAAGAGCATAAGAAGATAAAACCATTCCCGGCGTGCAATAACCGCATTGAACCGCGCCATGCGAAAGAAAATTTTTCTGAAGCGGATGAAGAAGCTCCCCTTCCGCAAGGGATTCGATTGTTTCTATCGATGAGCCTTTCACCTGAGGCGCGAGAACAAGGCAGGAATTAACTGCTTTTTTATCCATCAGCACTGTGCAGGCTCCGCACTCCCCTACTCCGCATCCTTCCTTTGTCCCGGTAAGGTTGAATTTATCCCGCAATAAGTCTATGAGACGAATGTTCGGTTCTGTTTTTATTGTAACTCTTTTACCATTTAGTTTAAATTTCAGAGTAATCATTTTATTATTCATTGCTTCCTCCGTAAATTGTTTTGTGAAGCATCTCATAAAACACCTGCTGAACTACGGGCAGCTTGTATTCGCTCGACCATCTTAATCCGGTAATATCGAGGATGTTTTTCCCCAGTCCGGAGGAAATATCTTTTAACAGTTTTTCATTAACGCTTTTTCCTTGAGCAAATTTTTCCAGTTCGCTGAACCGCGCCCCTATCGGAGTAACCGCCCCTGATGCAATCCTGATTTCATTTATAAGATTCCCTTCCATATGAATAAGAAGAGCAAGAGTAATCCGGCTTATTGCAACGGCGCGTCTTCTTCCAAGTTTGTAAAAATCATATTTATACTCTTTTTCAGGAATAGGGACAATAATTTTTGTCACAATTTCGCCCTTCTTAAGTTGTGTTTTATATGGGGACTTTAAAAATTCCCGAAGGAACAATTCTCTTTTTCCATCCAAGGATGTAATTTCAATTAAAGTATCGTATGCAAGCAGAGCGGGAACAGAATCGGCGCAGGGGGCATTGTTAACGAAATTTCCTGCAATAGTCGCCCTGTTTCTTATCTGCATACTTCCTATTGTACCGCATGCTTTAACAAGAAGGGGAAGTTCTTTCTTAACTACGGGATCGGCAATAATTGACGAAAATGTTTCTCCTGCGCCTATTGATATTCCCCTTTTACTAATCGAAATCCCCTTTAATTCTTTAATTCTATTAATATCAATCAATAAAGAAGTATTTTCAAATCTGCCGGAACCCTGCCTTAAACCGGGGACAACATCGGTGCCGCCTGCTATTATTCCGGCATTTTCATTCTTCGATAAAACCGAAAGAGCTTCATTCAAATCTCCCGGAAGCGTAATTTCTAATGGACGAATCATACTAAGCTCCCCCTTTTTTCAGACGCCGGACGAAGTTTTTTATTCAACAAGACCTCCTCAAGATTTAAAGGTAAATTAAAATATCTTTTTCCTGCCGCATTGTAAACCGCGTTTGCTATTGCCGCCGATGCAAGTTCAAGGGTAGGTTCGCCGAGCGATTTTGCGCCCCATGCGCCGTTTGTATCTTTTCCCTCTACAAAGATGGGAATTATTTCTCCTATGTCTTTGCTTGTAGGAATAGTATATGTGTCAAAATTAAGTTCTTTTATAAAACCGTTTTGTGCAGATATCTCTTCAAAAATTCCATAGCCTGCGCCTTGGGTAACCCCGCCGAAAACCTGCCCTTCTGCTCCAAGTTTATTTATCACTGTTCCGGGATCGTGAACCGCCGTAACCTTATCTACATAAATTTCGCCGGTTACAATATTAACGCGCACTTCGGCAATCTGGCATGCATAAACATAAGTGAAGTATGCATCTCCCTGACCGTTTTCTTCATCCCAATGAACGCTTGGACTGTTGTACCAGCCGATTGAAGCAAGACAAACGCCCCGTGAATAAGCAAGCTTGCATAATTCGGGGAAAGTAATTACCGCCTTATCGCCGGCAAATACTTTATTGTCCCTGAATTGAAGCTCAATGCTTTCATCAATTTTATATTCACTACGGAGAAGTTTTACGAACCTTGTTTTTATAATTTCAGCAGCGTCTTTAACTGCGCCGCCGCCGATTAATGTCGAGCGGGATGCAACCGTCGGGCCGCTGTCTGGAGTAATCCCGGTATTAAGTTCAAGGTAATATATCCTGTCGGTTGTTGTTCCGAGAACTTCCGCGGCAATAATTGCAAAAGTAGTTTTTAACCCCTGCCCGTTTTCTGCAAGTCCACAATTCAGATAGATTGTTCCGTCGTTCTGCAAAGACAGGTACGCCGCCGCCGCATCGACCCCTTCTGCGCCGAGAGAACATCCTCTGTAACTGACCGCAAGGCCTATCCCCTTTTTAATCATATCATCCGGTTTTATATACTGTTCCTCTTTTAGCACAGGATGTTCCGCATCCGTATTAAAACCGGCTTTCGGCTGTTCTTTAAAATTATTCCATTTGCTTCTGAAACCGGAACTTTCTACAGCCGTATCGAGTACTTTTATCAGATTAACATCATGGTTCTTCAATGTCTGTCCCGTAGCGGTTACCGAACCCGCTTTAAATCCATTTATTCTCCTTATTTC
>Ga0153915_10005022_pt1 | contig 12272 bp, 10 predicted proteins | sample Opewatmetagenome_2_FD_107003 | JGI IMG/M metagenome (GOLD analysis project Ga0153915, IMG submission 107003) | Freshwater wetland microbial communities from Ohio, USA - Open water 3 Core 3 Depth 3 metaG | ecosystem: Environmental > Aquatic > Freshwater > Wetlands | place: USA: Ohio, Lake Erie... | reverse complement strand
CGGCCACGTAAAAAACCGGAAAGCCGCGACCGGGCGCGGTGCGCAGCTCGATGTACGGATCGGTCACCTGCACCCGCATGTAATCGTCCGCGGCGCGCGCGACGGTGCTCAGGCACAGTGGCAGCACGAAAAAAAAAATTACGACCCGCATTATGTTCAAGGCGCTCGCACCGCCGGTCTCACGGACAGGGATTGGCGGCATAGATCGCCTGGCACTGGGCGCTATCCAGCGCCGGATCGATGTTGCCGCGGCTTTCGACCGGATTCGACAGCCAGTACAGAATCCGCTGATAGTCCGGATCGCCGGTGCCGGCGAATACCTTCGGTCCGATGCCGTGATTCACGCCCAACGGCCTGATCAGCAGTCTGCTGTTCACGCCCTCCTGCGCCTGCGCGCGCGCCGACTCGAAGTTGCCGAGCCAGTCCAGCTCGCTGGCGGGCGCTACGTTGATCTGGAAGCTTTTCCCCGGACCACCGGCGTGACAGTCGATGCACTGAATCGTGCTTCCGCTTGTGAGCGTGAACGTCTTATGGAATATCGGGTCTATGCACTGCTTGTAATAGTTGATGCACAGCGTGCTGCCGCTGTCGGAGGTCAGCGTCACGTCCTGGCCGCAACCGCTCGTTGCGACACCTATCCAGGCCGTGGCCAGCGCGTGGAAAACCGAACGTCGTTTCATCAGCATCCGTTGGCCGCCTGCGCCGCCGTGATCCACTGCACGATTTCCGTATACAACGGGTCAGTGGTATTCAACACGTGCGGATGAGTCGGTTCCGGCGGGACCGCGCTCTGGTTGCCGGTCGAGGTCGGATAGCGCAGCAGGTAACTCATTGCCGGGTTGCAGACGTTGTTGACCATGCTTGCCGTCACGTTGAAATCACCTTCCACGCTGCCGGTCAGCACCAGGCGCTTGGCCTGGAACGGCGGGTCGTTTGCGGCACGGCCGACGGCGACGTGACATCCGGCGCAAGCGGTCAGCATCAGGGGCTGGACCCGGGTCGCGAAGACGGTCTGGTCCAGGCCCGTCACCGCGCGGAACCTGGCGCAGCTGCCGTCGCTGTTACGCGTCTCGCACGGATCGTTGTAATACTGGCCGCCCAGATCGATCCATTCCGCGATCACGCGTTTTTCCGAAACATTGAGGTAGGCCGCGTGCGCGTCCGCCGCGATGGCGGCCGGCGACTTCAGTCCCTCCGGAAAAATCCGATCGATCAGCTTGGTGGCGCGTGCCAGGCCGGGTTCGACCAGCGCATCCTCGCGATCGACCATGATCTCGCCGTCGCGCTCGATCAGCACCGGCGTGCCGTCGGGGTTGAGCTTGGGCTTGCCGATCATCAGCGCGTCATAGGAGGCGACGCGGCCGGTGCCCGATACCGAATCGCTCAGGTCGAGGACGTTCTGCGCACTGCCACCGACGCCGTGACAGCTGCCGGCGCACGACTTGGTCAGGATCGGCTGGATGTGGTCCTTGTAATTGATCACGATCGGTCCGGTAGTCGCTGGTGCAGTGGTTGTCAGGGCAGCATAGGTGATGTTGATGGGCGTGCCCTTGGTCTGCGGATTGCCGCTGGCGTCGGTATCGGGCGTCCACACGTCGGTGTATTGAATGTCGGGTTTCGGCAGCACATTGGCCGGATTGAGGCTGAATTCGTCGTTGAAGCGCGTCTGCGCCATGATCTCGCCGGCCTTGCCCGTCACCACGGAGCCGTTGGACAGGTGCAGGCTCAGGAGCTGGTTGTTTTGCGTCAGGTTGGTGCCGTTCAGGGCCGAAGTCGCGCCCTTGCGCGGCGAATGGCAGCCGTTGCAGAACACCGCCTCGCCCGGGCGTCCCTGGATCCAGCTGGTGTGCGTCTGCAACGCGCGGCCGTAGCGATCGAGCACCGAGATGCCGATCGGCGTGTCCGCCGGGACTTCGAATGCGGTCGAACCGTCCGGCTCGACGTCAACGTATCCGAGGATCTGCTGCATTTCGAAATCGGTTTCGCCCAGTGCCTCGCGGCTGACGCCGCGCGGGGTCGGCACCGCCTTGACGATACGGGCGAAGCGTCCCGGGCGTTTGTCCGGCGCGATGCCGGTCGCCGGCGACGGGTCTTTCAGCCTGGCGATATCGGCTACCTGGGCGCGCGTGTCGCAATTGGGATAACGCGGCCGGCCATCGGGACAGAGGTTGTTGCGGTTATCCATCATCGGTATAGAAATTCCGTCCGCCAGTTCCTGCGCCGACAGCACGCTGTTGGTCATACGGTTGCGCGCCGGCTCGGTGTCGTAGATGCTGCCGACCGTGATGCTGGTCATACCGCGACTCGCCCGCGCCGAATCCACGCCGCTGGCCGCCAGGATTTTCGGTTTCGGCCGCGCCATGAGCGCGACCGCGTCGGTCACGAACTCAACCGGATCGCCGTTGGCGTCCACCCGGGGCAGCACGATGGCGCGCAAGGTCTTGGCGTTCAGGTCCAGCATGTACACGCCGTAAGCCGGCGTTTTTTCCACAGTGGCCAGCTCCGGCTGTCCCGTCAGAAGGTTGGTCTGGGTTTGTTGTTCGGTGCGGCCACCCGGCGTGAACGAAACCAGGGCGCGCGGAGTGCCATCCCACAGCGGATACGGCGTGGTGAAACGGCCGGTGCTGGAGACCCGGGCGCCGAAATCGATCGGGTCGAAGCTTGCCTGAACCTGGGCGCTCGCGCCCGCTGGCGTGTCGGGGCCCGGCTGGTCGGTTTCGGAAAAATTGTTGTCGTCGATGATCAACAGGGCGCCGCCCTCGTTGGTGCGCGACAGCGGCATCGCATCCGACATGATGCGTCCGTCCGGCATCTCGCGCGGGTGCAGATAACTGTTCACCTGACTATGCGCTCCGTAATGAACGAACAGCCCGGTGCCGTCGAGGTTGGCATGGAAAATTGTGAACTGATTGCGCCCGCCGACGTGATCCCAGCGGCTGTACAGGAGGCGCCCGTCCATGAGCACGGTCGGGTTGCGGTCATGGCTCTGATTGAACGAAATCTGTTCGATGCCGGTTCCGTCCGCGTTCATCACGTGCAGCACCGTCGAGGTTTCGCGGTCGTATTCGTCAACGTACCGGTAGCCGATGGTCTGAACGGTTTTTTGCTGGCGGTTGGAGGAGAACACGATGCGGCCGTCGGGCAGGTAGGCCGGATCGACATCGTCACCCTGGTTGGCCACGGCGTCGTCCGGGATGATCCGGCGCAGCGTCCTGGCGTCGCGGTCGTACTCCCAGATGTTCCACGTCGCATCCCGCGGGCCTTTCATGGAAAACAGGATTTTCTTGCCGTCGTACGAAACCTCGGGATCCGTCACGTCGCCACGGCCCTGGGTGTAGGCGGAAGTGATGTTCTGCTCGGCAGCGCTGGGCGAGGAGACGTCGCGGACATAGAGATCCCCGCCTGCATGAAACGTTACGCTGTCCGTGGGATTTCCCACGACGCTGTTCATGGATTGGGAATTGATCGGCCGCTTCACGTACGCAATCGGGACATCCTGCGCATTCGCGGCGCTCGTGCCACTGGAGCTCGAGCTGCAACCGCCGAGAACGATCAAGCATACCGTGGCAAGTAAAACACCAAGACCAGCCTGGGTGATTCTCAGGGCTTTCATGACGCCTCCCGTAATTCCGGTCGCGCGTGCGAACGCCTCGCCGAAATCGTCTATAAATTTCTTTAGTTATTTGCTTCGGCGGCGCGACCGGCATGGGTGTCGATGCTGCTCACCGTTAGCCTCGGTGCTTTGCGTCACCATCTTTCGATGGTTATGCCCTGAACAAAGCGATATCGAAAACCATACTTATTCTAAGTGGTGCCGCCCGCGCCTCTATCGCCCTTCATCGCGCCCAATGACACGCGCGTCGGTCATCCCCCCGTCTTCTCGCGAACCGGCATCAACTCGGAAATAACAACTGGGGTGATTGCTACACGCGGGAGAAAGCGACCGACGGGCGGCATCCCTTTAATCACGATCGATCCGTCGGCAGAGCGGGATATCGCTGTTATTTGCCCGAGGTGGATTCTGCGGGGACGGCCGCTTCGCGTTGCTTGTTCATCAATCCGGACGAATAAAACATTCGACCTTCGGCATCGATCACCACCGCGTCGACGCCGGGAATGGACTCGATCAGCTTCAACCCCTTCTCCGGCCCGAGGATGAACACCGGTTTGGTCAATCCGTCCGTGGTGGTGGCGTCGGGTCCGATGACCGATACGCTGTGTACGCCGGTGGCCGATTTGCCGGTTTTGGGGTTGATAATATGATGATAGCGGACACCGTTGATCTCGAAGTAACGCTCATAATCCCCGGAAGTGGAAATTGCCGCATTAGTCAGGGGAATCACGGCCTCGACATTATTTTTATGGCGCGGGTCGCGAATCCCGACCATCCACGGGCGCCCTTCCCTGTCGCCCAGCACGCGGCTGTCGCCGCCGGCGGTAACCAAAGCGTGCGTAATCCCGCGTTTCTTGAGGAGGGCAATGCAGTTGTCCACCGCGTAACCCTTGCCGATGCCGCCCAGGTCGATGCGCACGCCGTGCCGGGAAAATTTCACCGTTCGATGTTCCGCGTCCAGCAGGATGTGGCGATAGTTGATGCCGGGCAGTGCCTTGGCGATCTCCGCGTCCGTCGGCTTGATGTGCCGGCGGTAGTCGTACATGTAGCCGACGCTGGAGAAGGTGATGTCAAACGCCCCGCCGCTGAGCTTCGAGAATGCGATCGATCGCGAAAGAATATCGAACATCTCCGCGCTGATGGGCACCGGGTGGTCGGCGGCCTCGCGGTTGATCCGCGAGAGCTCGCTTTCCGGTTTGAACGGGCTCATCTCCCGGTCGATGCGCCGCATCTCGTCCATCACCGCGTCGATCGCCGCCTCGCCGGCAGCCGTGTCATCGGTCCAGAGCTCGACGCGTATCAGCGTGCCCATGATGGCGTCTTCGCGGCTCAGCCATTGTGCGTCCGCCGGCCGTATGCCCGAGAGCAGGACGGCGCACAGCGCTGCCACCTTCAGCAGGGTAAAACACGATTTGTGACGCGTTACGTCTGCCATATGTCCTGATAGGAGCAAAGCCGGTAATTGGCCGGGTCGGATTTTTCTTGCGAGGGAAAATTGGACCGCTTCTCGTGATTGTATGACCCCGGGGGAATCGGCGTCATCGCCGTCTGTCGACGATAAGCGTTCCTGCATGAATACAGACCCGTTGAGTAGCCAGATCGAGGTCCAGGGTCAGCGCTGGCGCAGTTGACGCTGGACGGCAAATACCGGTCGGGTCGTCACCGACTCTCGATAACCCGGAGAATGCTCTGATATCTATATATATGGTGTCGCGGAAGGCGTACTTAATATGAAGGGGGGTGCGCCCCGGTAATTCCGCATTTACCGGGCAGATTAACGCGCGGGCCATTTATCGCTATACTCCTTCGAGGGAGGAAAGATCCGGTCAGATGCAGTTATAAGGAGATACAGGGGAAACACCGTCAGAAAACAGCCGCGCGTCATCGCGCCCTGGTATCCAGCGTCAATCCTCCCTCATCTGCCGATCACCTTAGGAAGGAATCCCGCGCGACCGCGACAGCCCCTGGCGAATGGGCAGGTTCAGTCGTGAAAGCAGAAAATGCGTAAAATAAAATAAAGTTTTCAGCAGCACACGTACATCAAAGATCATGGTCGGAACCCGGTGACGCACGACGCTTTCCGTGCGCGCGCAGGCAGTTCCGTGTAAAAAGCGAGGCAATTCATGTCCATTGAGCAGCAGGTTCGGGAATACATACTCGAAAATCTTCTTTTCTCGAGCGACAACGCGACGCTGGCGAACGACGACTCCCTGCTGGAAAAAGGCATCATCGATTCGACCGGGGTTCTCGAACTGATCTTCTTTCTCGAGCAGCAATTCGGCATCAAGGTGCATGACGCGGAATTGATTCCCGAGAACTTCGATTCACTCAACAACATCGTGCAGTTCGTGCAAAAAAAACAAACCGCGAATTGACGATCATGCAGGAACGTCCACAGCGTTTGTTGCACGATGGCCTGCGGGCCAGCGCGGAACGATCGCCCGCCAAAACCGCCGTGGTCGTCGAAGGCGTGCCGCATACCTATGCGGAGCTGTCGGACAGCGCGCGTCGCCTGGCGCACGCCCTGCAACAGCGCGGCGTCCAGCGCGGCGACCGCGTGGCCGTGTACATGGACAACACCTGGCCGTGCGTGGTGTCGGTCTTCGCCGTGCTGCTCGCCGGCGGCGTGTTCCTCGTCATCAATCCCCAGACCAAGCCGGACAAACTCGAATTCATTCTGCGCGACAGCGACGCCAGACTGCTGCTGACCGACGCGCATCTGGCCGGCGTGTTCATGACGGTGCTGCCGCGGCTGGAGCAGCCGATCGCGGTGATCTGTTCCGGCAAGCTGCCGCCGGCGCAAGGGGTGCCGGTGGAATCATACGACGACGTTCTGCGGTCATCGCCGCCACTGGCGGATCCGGTTCCGTCCATCGCGCTCGACCTGGCCGCCCTGATCTACACCTCCGGCAGCACCGGCGATCCCAAGGGCGTGATGCAGACGCACCAGTCGATGGTCTTCGCGGCCGAAAGCCTGATCGAATATCTGCGGCTGTCGGAAGATCACCGCCTGCTGTGCGTGCTGCCGCTCGCGTTCGACTACGGCCTGTATCAGCTGCTGATGGCGGTGCGGCTCGGCGCCACGCTGGTGCTGGAGCGCTCGTTCACCTACGCGGCGGCGGTGATGCAGCGCATGCGCGAGCACAACGTCACCGTGTTCCCCGGCGTGCCGACCATTTTCGCCATGCTGCTGTCGGCGCACGGGCGCGAGAAACTTTGTTTCCCGTCGATCACGCGCGTGACCAACACCGCGGCAGCCCTGCCCGACGATTACGTGCCGAAGCTTCGCGAGATCTTCCCGAACGCCCTGATCTACAAAATGTACGGACTGACCGAGTGCAAGCGCGTGTGCTATCTCGAGCCGGAGCTGGTGGACGCCAAGCCGGGCTCCGTGGGCAAGGCGATTCCCGGGACCGAAGTCTTCCTGCTCTCCCCGGAGGGGCAGCCGGTGCCGGCCGGCGAGGTCGGCATCCTGCACGTGCGCGGTCCGCACGTAATGCTCGGCTACTGGAAACGGCCCGATCTCAGCGCGCAGATGCTCAAGCCGGGACGCCTGCCCGGGGAGCGGGTGCTGTGCACCCACGATCACTTCCGCATGGACCGTGAAGGATTTCTTTTTTTCGTGGGCCGCAGCGACGACATCATCAAGACGCGCGGCGAAAAAGTCAGCCCGGTCGAGGTGGAGAACGTGTTGCACGGCATCGACGGCATCCGCGAGGCGGCGGTCGTGGGCGTGCCCGACGAACTGCTCGGTCAGGCGGTGCGCGCGTACGTGGTGCTGGAACCGGGCACCGCGCTCGATGAGAAAAAAATCCGCGCCCGGTGCCTGGCGCGGCTGGAAAACTTCATGGTGCCGCGCGATATCGTGATCTGCCCGGCGCTGCCCAAGACCGCGACCGGCAAAATCAGCAAGCGCGCCCTGCTGCAGCAAACCGCATGAACCGCGCGACGCTGTTCGACGAACTGCTCGCGCGCCTCGCGGCGGAGCTGAAGACGCTGCCGGACAAGCCGGAGGAAAATCCCGAAAGCACGCTGCGGGCTCTGTGGCACGCCGCCGCCGGCGCGCCCAAGTCGGCGGAACTGGCATGCCACGCGGAACTGCCGGCGCTGAACGAAACCGGCGAGACCGCGCTGCGCGAACTGGTGCAGCGACGCCTCAGCGGCGTGCCGCTCGCCCACATCACCCAACGCCAGCGCTTCGTCGACCTGGAAATGCTGGCGGGACCGGATGCACTGGTGCCGCGCAAGGAAACTGAATTGCTCGCTCGCAGCGCGATTGAACTCGCGACGGAGATGACGAGCCGGCGCGGCGCGATCACCGCGATCGACGTCTGCACCGGTTCTGGCAACGTGGCGCTGGCACTGGCGCACCACGCTCCCGGTGCGCGCGTGTGCGCGGCCGACCTCAGCGAAACCGCCGTGGATCTGGCGCGACGCAACCAGCACCACCTCGGCCTCGACGGGCGCGCCGAATTCCGCGCCGGCGACCTGCTGGCGCCGTTCGATAGCGCCGAATTTCACGGCGCGGTCGACCTGCTCACCTGCAATCCGCCCTACATCGCCAGCGCCAAGGTCAGGGAAATGCCGGGCGAGATTGCCGGGCACGAGCCATCACTGGCCTTCGACGGCGGCATGTTCGGCGTCGCCATCCTGCTGCGCCTGATACAGGACGCGCCGCGCTTCCTGCGCCGGGGCGGATGGCTCGCCTGCGAAGTCGGATTGGGACAGGGCCCGATCCTGGTAAAACAGCTGGGGAAAAACCCGGCCTTCGCGGAAGTCCGGACCGCGGTGGATCACGCCGGCATGGTGCGCGTGGTCATGGCGCGCACTTCGGATTGAATGACCCCACTTCCGCCGGCATTACCGCAGACTTAAAGACTTAATCATTCGCTTGCGCCGACCGCGCGCCCGCTGACCCCTGTTCGCTGACCGGCACGCCGGTTACCATGTCTTCGATCCCGGGATTGATCCGCCGGCGCCGGAACGGACCGACAGCACAGCGGTCATAACTGCGCTGGTTTACAAACAACAAAGGAGCGACTCATGCGAAAATGCCTGCCGTTGTCAGTCCTGTTCATCCTGGGTTTCAGCCACGCGGTAACGGCCGCGGCGGATCCCACCGGCGATCCCAAGGCGGGACAGGAAAAAGCCTTCTTCTGCAGCGGATGCCACGGCATCCCCGGTTGGCGCAATGCCTACCCCAACTACCGCGAGCCCAAGCTCGGCGGTCAGCATGCGGACTACCTCGTCGCGGCGCTCAAGGCCTACCAGTCGGGATTGCGCAACCATGCGACGATGCACGGCATCGCCGCCAGCCTGAGCGACCAGGACATCGCGGACCTGGCCGCGTATTTTTCAGCGCCCGTTAAGCAAAAATAAATATCGGAGAAATAATCATGAACCACTGGACATCATTGTGCACCGCGGGCGCGCTTGCGCTGATCGCTTTTTCCGCGCATGCCGCCGGCAATCCCGAAGCCGGCAAGCAGAAATCCCAGGTCTGCCAGAGCTGTCATGGCGTCGACGGCAACAGCACCAGCGCGCAGTTTCCGCGCCTCGCCGGCCAGTACCCCGACTACCTGGTGCAGGCCCTGTCGGAGTACAAATCCGGAGCCAGGAAAAACGCCATCATGGCCGGCTTTGCCGCGAATCTGTCGGAACGCGACATGGAAGACATCGCCAGCTATTTCGCCGAACAGAAGGACGGTCTCGTCACCAAACGCTGACCCGGAAACCGCGGCGTCCGGCATGGACGCCGCGGCGTTCCGCTATTGCAGCAGCAGGAACAGGGCGCCGCCGTCGCGCTGGATGTTCAGCAGCAAACCGTCGGAGGATTTTTTCACCGCCGCCTCGAGCTCGGCGACGGAGCGCACCGGCTGACGGTTGACCGACCGGATCACGTCGCCCTGTCGCAGGCCTGCGTCCCACGCCGGCGAATCGGGCGCCACCTTGAGCACCAGCACGCCTTCGACGCCGTTGTATTGCGGATTGTCCGGCGGGATGTTCCCCAATTCCGCGCCTTGCAGCCGTTTATTGATTTCACCGGCCGCGAGCTTCGTCTGTTTCGCCTTCTCGATGCGCGCCTCGATCCGCTGCGGCTTGCCGTCGCGCAGGATATCCAGGGTCACCGTCTGACCGATGCGCATGAGGCCGACAGTGTTGCGCAAGTCGGCGGCGTTGTGTACCGGACTGCCGTCGACCTGGGTCACCACGTCGCCGGTCTTGAGGCCGGCCCTGGCGGCCGGCGAGTTGGGCGCCACCTGCGTGACGACCGCGCCCCGCTCCTGCCGGACACCGAGCGCCTTGGCCAGTTCCGGCGTCAGGTCCTGTATGTAAACACCGAGTTCCCCGCGCCTGACCTCACCATACTGGATCAACTGGTCCATCACCTGCCGCGCCATGTTGACCGGGATGGCGAAACCGATGCCGACGTTGCCGCCGCTCGGACCGACGATGGCGGTATTGATGCCGACCAGCTTGCCGTGCAGGTTGACCAGGGCGCCGCCGGAGTTGCCGGGATTGATGGAAGCGTCCGTCTGGATGAAGTCCTCGTAGCCCTCGATGCCGAGACCGCTGCGACCGAGCGCGCTGACGATGCCCGATGTCACCGTCTGGCCGAGACCGAAGGGATTGCCGATGGCGACGACGAAATCTCCGACGCGCAGATGTCCGGAGTCGCCCAGCGGCACGGCCGTCAGGTTCTCGGCGTCGATGTGAATCACCGCGATGTCCGAGGCCGGGTCGGTTCCAACCAGCTTGGCCTTGTATTTACGACCGTCGCGCAACGTCACGCTGATCTCGTCGGCCTTGGCGATCACGTGATTGTTGGTCAGGATATAACCGCGCTTGGCGTCCACGATCACGCCCGATCCCAGGCTCTGCGCCTCGCGCTCGCGCGGCGCGTTGTTGGGAATGTCGAAGAATTGGCGGAAGAACGGATCGCGCAGCAGCGGGTTTTCCTGCACCCGGATGCGCGTGCGCGTCGAGATATTCACCACGCCGGGCACCACGTGCTCGATCATCGGCGCCAGCGTCGGCTCAACGCCGTCGCCGGGTGTCATGGGCACGGCCGCCAGGCTTGTGCCGGCGCGACCGACCAACATTACCGCCAGAAACAGGACGGGCCAAAAATAATAGGGACGACGATTCATCGGGATTTCTCCTTGGATCACAGTATCTGCATGAACGGCAGAACCCGCGCGCACAGGTATTCCGGCGGAATCGTCCGCCAGGATGTTCGATCGAAAATTAATTTCGGCGCACTGTCGCGCAAGCATGGATTTTATTTTCCGCCTGACCGTCGAGGAGTCGACCCGTCACATCGGGTGAACGGATTCACAACTGCTCCGGCCGGTCGCGGGTGAGCTTCTCTTACCGGGGTGTGACCGACACGACGCGCAGGAGTTCCTCGCCCATGAACGGCAGGAACTTTTCATCACGAGTGAACTCCGCGGGCATCTGGCACTCGAAGAGAGGAGGCACACGCGCGGCTTGCGCTGGTCCGACAAACCCGCGCACCACACGTGGGTTCGTCGCACCACCGGACAACAATCCGCCTGACTCGCTGGATTTCGCCGTCATCGATCCCGTAAACCAAGGAGGTCAGCATGAGTCAATCCATTCGTTCGGCCGAACGGCCGCAAGCCGAGGGTCAACATCTTCTGCCCAGACTGCCTTACGCGCTCAATGCGCTCGAACCCCATATCTCAAAAAGCACCCTGGAATTCCATTACGGCAAACACCATGCTGGTTACGTCAGGAAACTGAACGAGCTCGTCCGGGACAGCGTGTTCGCGCATGCAACTTTGGAACAGCTCGTCCGCCTGGCACCGCCCGGGCCGCTGTTCAACAACGCCGCGCAGGCGTGGAACCATGAGTTTTACTGGAACAGCCTGGGTCCGCACATGGGCGACCGGCCTTCGGGAACATTGGCCAAGGCGATCGCGCGTGCGTTCGGTTCGTTCGACAGCTTCCGCGCGGAATTCACGCAACGCGCCAGCGCTTTGTTCGGATCCGGCTGGATGTGGCTGGTCAGGAACCCCGACGGATCATTGGCTCTGGAAGAGACCGCCAACGCCGATACCCCGATCCGCAGCGGCCGGCTTCCGCTGCTCGTCTGCGACGTCTGGGAGCATGCCTATTATCTCGACTACCGCAACGAGCGCGCGCGCCATCTCGACGCATACTGGCAGGTCGTGAACTGGGACACGGTGGCCCGGCGCTACGGCGGCGACGCGCGCGACAAGAGTTGACCCGACGTTTGACCGGACCGGCGGCATCGCCGCCTGGTTTTGAAACGACACGGTTATCGATCTTCCCAAGTATCGCCGGCGACATGAGAAATTCGCTAAGAACCACACGACCAGACCCGCGAATGGAAAAACACGAGAACATCGCCACTGTCCCGGGCTCACCGCCTCCTCGGGTGCACTGGTCTCCCGGCGATATTCCCTACGACCTGATCGAGCCGTCGCGGGTCGCGGACGACACGCATCTTTTCTATATGGTCGCGGCGGCATCGCTCGTCGAGATCAACTCTGATCTCTACACGCGCAATTTGCTGGAGTATTTTCACGACGACGCGGAGATAAATGATTGGCTCGTGCAGCACTGGCAACACGAGGAAATCCGCCATGGGATGGCGCTCAAACACTATGTG
>Ga0153915_10005021_pt1 | contig 12273 bp, 9 predicted proteins | sample Opewatmetagenome_2_FD_107003 | JGI IMG/M metagenome (GOLD analysis project Ga0153915, IMG submission 107003) | Freshwater wetland microbial communities from Ohio, USA - Open water 3 Core 3 Depth 3 metaG | ecosystem: Environmental > Aquatic > Freshwater > Wetlands | place: USA: Ohio, Lake Erie... | reverse complement strand
GGGCGTGGTGTGGGCGTGGGAGCCAGGACGACAACCGTTGGTCCTAACAAGGTCGGGTTGTTTCTCTTGGTTGCGGTCGCCTGGAAGGTGATCGGCCAGCTGCCGGCAGGCAACAGCGCGCTGCCGCGGTAGGTGCCGGCGATGTCGGTTCCGGATACGAGGGTCAATGGCACGGTCTTGCCGGCGACCACCGCCACAACGCTGATCGCTGCGAAAGCCCCGGGGCTTGAGTAGTCCACCGAGAAGAGGAAGCTGGTCGTGACGGTGCCCGAGCCGGGCGTGACGGTTCCGTTGGTCAGCACGTTGCTGCCCGGGGCGGCAGCGACCGGCCGCACGCCAGCAGCCACTCCCGCGGTGACCAGGAGAAGGATGCCGACGGCACCTCGCCTCATGGCGCAGAAGCCCAAATCAGGTCGCCTGGGATCCAGCCGGGGGGTGGGCGTGAGCATGTGGCCGGCAGCATCTGACATTCAGGTCCCGGAGTCCAGCCCTGCCAGGCAGGTGGCATGCTGTTCCCCTGCCTGAGCGGGTGGTGGCAATGGCTCACACGCCCCGCGAGTGATCATGCAATCATCCGCGCGACCATGCACATTCCCCGGTGGCTGCGGCGCGCCTTCTCCGTGCCGTTCTACCCCCTCCTCGGCGCCGCCTACCCGGTCGTCTTCCTGTACGCCCAGAACGTCCACGAGGCCGTGGAGCCGTACGAGGTGTTCGTCCCGCTCGCGATCTCACTCGGCGCCACCGTCGCTGCGTTCGCCGCCTTCTGGGCGCTGACGCGCGACTGGGCCCGCGCGGCCCTCATCACCACCGTTCTGCTGACCCTGTTCTTCACCTATGGCATGGTCTGGGATTGGATCGGCGGAACACTGCTTGGCCATTGGGAGTTGGTCGGCCCGTGGGTCGTCCTGGCAATCGTGGCGACTGGGGTGATCTGGCGACTGCCATCGGTCGCGCGGCGGGTCATCCTGGTGCTGGACGTGGCGGCGAGCCTGCTCATCATCTTCAACCTGCTGGTGATCGGCGCCTTCTTCCTGAACCTGCGCTTGGTGGGAGCCGGTCCGACATCGGGAGTCCTTCCCGGCGCGTCGGTGGGCAACGATGTCAGGAAACCGGATGTGTACTGGATCATCCCGGAGGAATACGGATCGGCAAGCGTTCTGCAGGACTATTTCAGCTATGACAACAGCGCGTTCCTTGACGCGTTGAAGAAGCGGGGCTTCTACGTCGCCGACAAGGCGACGGCCAACTACCTGAAGACCGCACCAAGCCTCACGGCCACGCGGCAGATGGATTACCTCGACGGGGTTGCGCTGCGCGAACAGGCCACCTCCGACAATGACTGGGGGCCGATCTACCGCGAGCTGAAGGCGCCCTTCACCGTGGAGCGCTACCTGAACGCGCTGGATTACCAGTTCATCTACCTCGGGATGTACTGGTCCCCCACCTCCAAGCATCCCGCCGCCGAGATCAACTATGTCTACGACAAGCTCACCTCAGAGTTCCTGGATGTGCTGGAACGCGCCACGGTGCTGCGAGCCCTCGAAGGGATCGGCCCGCAGGCTCCCTACGACTGGCGACGCAACCGGTACAACCAGACGCAATACGAGATTCAGTCGCTTGACCGAGCATCGGGCCTTGGCGGACCCAAGCTCGTGATCGCGCACCTGGCCCTGGACCACGCGCCGTACGTCTTCCACGCCGATGGCAGCTTCGTGGCCGAGAAGGACGAGAACAGCAGGAAGTACGAAGTCAACTACATCGACCAGCTCAAGTTCACCAACACGACGCTGCTGGCCTGGATCGACAAGGCGCTGGCGGTCCCGGTTGCTGAGCGCCCGATCATCGTCCTGCAGTCGGACGAGGGCCCGTGGACCAACAGCTACCGCACGAACGAGCTGGGCTTCGACTGGCTGAATGCCACGCAGGATGAGCTCAAGCAGAAGTTCGGGATCCTGAGCGCCTTCTACCTGCCCGACAGGACTCCGGCGCAGGTGGGCCTGTACAGCTCGATCACCCCGGTCAACACCTTCCGCGCGATCTTCCACGCCTACTTCGGGCTGGATCTTCCGCTCCTGCCGGACCGCAACTACATCTGGCCCAACCAGGGCGAGATCTACGACCTGGTCGACGTCACCGATCGGCTTGCCGCCTCGCCGAACTAGGCGCCTAGCCGCCGTCCTTTGGCTCGAGCCGAAGCGCCGCGGAGTTGATGCAATAGCGCAGCCCGGTCGGCCGCGGCCCATCGTCGAAGACGTGGCCGAGGTGCCCCCCGCAGGCCGAGCAGCGGACCTCGTTGCGAACCATGAAGAACGACCTGTCGGTCTCGACTTCGACCGCTGCCGCATCGGCGGGCGCGTAGAAGCTCGGCCAGCCGGTCCGCGAGTCGAACTTGGTCTCGGAGGTGAACAGCTCGGCGTCGCAGCCGGCGCACCGATACACGCCGGGCCGATGCTCGTCCCAATAGGCGCCGCTGAATGCCCGCTCGGTTCCCTTCTCGCGTAGAACGTGGAACTGCTCCTGCGTCAGGTCCCGTCCCCACTCCACGTCAGTCTTGGAGACCTTTCCCGTCATGCGCTGCATCCTAGCCCTGCTGCCGCGGCCGGTCATCGCGTGCCAGGAAGCGCTTTCGGAGCCGAATGGCATGCGGCGTCACCTCGACCAGCTCATCGGCCGCGATGAACTCGATCGCTGATTCCAGTGTGATCGGGCGAGGAGGCGTCAGGCGCAGCGACTCGTCGTGGGCGTGGGTGCGGATGTTGGAGAGCTTCTTCTCCTTGGTGGCATTGACGTCCATGTCGCCGCTCCGCGCGTTCTCACCGACGATCATCCCCTCGTAGACCTCGACCCCGGTACCGATGAACAGCTCGGAGCGCTCCTGCAGGTTGAAGAGCGCATAGGCATTCGACGTTCCCGACCGATCGGCAACAAGTACGCCGTTGGTCCGATGGGTGACGTCGCCGGCCCACGGCCCGTAGCCCTCACCGAGCTGATGCAGCAGGGCGGTGCCGCGGGTGTCGGTGAGGAGCTGGCCACGGTAGCCGATTAGCCCGCGGGTCGGGACGATGAATTCCAGTCGGACCCGGCCATCGGCGTCGGCGGTCATCTGCTCCAGTCGCGCCTTGCGGGCCGCAAGAGCCGACTGCACCGCGCCGATGTAGTCGGGCGGGACATCGACGGTGATGCGCTCGTACGGCTCGTGGGTCTCGTCATCGACGAGGCGCAGGATGACCTCGGGGCGACTGACCGTCAGCTCGTAACCCTCGCGGCGCATCTGCTCGATGAGGACCGCAAGCTGCAGCTCGCCGCGACCGCGTACCTCGAAGACGTCCTCGTTGGTGGTCGGCGCGAATTCGACGGAGACGTTGCCCAGCACCTCCTTCTCAAGGCGCGCGCGGATCTGGCGCGTCGTGAGGAGCTTCCCGTCGCGACCGGCCAGCGGCGAGGTGTTGACCCCGAACGTCATCCGCAGGGTTGGCGCATCCACGTCGAGGCGCGGCAGCGGTCGCGGGTCGGCAGGGTCGGTCAGCGTGTCACCGATCGTCACCTCCGGGAGACCCGCCACTGATACGATGTCGCCCGGCCCGGCCTCGGCAATATCGATCCGATCGATGCCGTGGGCCGTCTGGAGCGCCGTGACCGTCCCGGTCAGGGTCACGGTCCGGCCCGGCTCGACCGACCCGGAGGTGTCATCGGCCTCCTCGCGCACCACCGTGACGCGCTGGCCCATCCGGATCGTTCCGTTGCGGATGCGGCCGATCGCCATCCTCCCCACGTAGTCGTTGGCCGACAGGTTGGTGACCAGCATCTGCAGGGGGTGGCCGTCGATGTATGTCGGCGGCGGGGTCACCGAGACCAGCAGGTCGAGCAGCGGCCTCAGATCGGCGCCTGGCTGCGAGAGATCGAGCGTTGCGGTTCCAGCCTTGGCATTGGTGTAGACCACCGGGAACTCGATCTGATGCTCATCCGCGCCCAGATCAATGAACAGCTCATAGACATCGTCGAGCACCTGTGCCGGGCGAGCATCGGCGCGGTCGATCTTGTTGAGGGCCACGATCACAGGCAGGTGGCGGGCCATCGCCTTGCGCAGGACGTAACGCGTCTGGGGCAGCGGCCCCTCCGAGGCATCGACCAGCAGCAGGACTGCGTCGACCATGAGCAGCGAGCGCTCCACCTCGCCGCCGAAATCGGCGTGCCCAGGGGTGTCGACGATGTTCAGGCGGACGCCCTGGTAGTCGACCGTTGTCTGCTTGGCCAGGATCGTGATCCCCCGCTCGCGCTCAAGGTCCATCGAATCCATGACCCGATCAACCAGGGCCTGGTTGGCACGAAACGTGCCGGTCTGGCGCAGCATGGCGTCGACCAGGGTCGTCTTGCCGTGGTCGACGTGCGCGATGATCGCCACGTTGCGCAGGTCACTGCGCACCGAGGTCGTGGAGGGAGTGACCGTCAGGGGCATGCCCGAAGCCTACCCGGTCCCGGCACGGAACGCGTTTGCGCTAGGCTGGTGCCATGCGCCGTGCCGCCCCGCTGCTGGCCCTCACCCTGACCGGATGCCTCTTTGGCTCGCCCAGCGCCAGCCCTTCGGCATCCATTGCGTCAGCCGCGGCATCGGCATCAGTCGGACCATCCGTCTCGCTGCCGCCGGCCACCCCGACCGTCCCGCCGACTCCGGGTCCGGACAAGATTCCCACCTACACCGCCGGCACCAAGGTCGCCACCAACGCCGCCGGCCTGCGCGTCCGATCCGGCCCGGGCACCAGCCAGGGCGTGCTCGTCTCGTTGCCGCAGGGCAGCAAGCTGGTGGTCGAGCTCGGGCCGGTCCGCGCCGAGGGCTACGGCTGGTACCTGGTGCGCGACGCTGACGCCGCCGACCCAAAATTCGAAGAGGGCTGGGTGGCCGCTGGCTTCATGCCCGACCCGTTCCTGGTCCCCGCCACCTTCGACCTGCCCTTCAACCCGATCGTCGCCGGCTTCGCCCATGACGGCGACGGCCAGTTCGGACCGGTCCGCATCGAAGATGCCAACTACGCGGTCACCTGGGTGGCGTCGGCTCCCTCCGCGAGCTGCGATTTCGCGGTCGACCTTGTTCCCGGGGCCGGCACCGCCGTTCCGGCAATCCGGGCCACCATCGGCGCCAATCCCGCGCCCGGCAACCTCTACGGACAGTTCTTCGCCGCACACCCCGAGCTGGTCGGTGACGTCTTCGTCAAGGTGACGACCGGCTGCAGCTGGGCGCTGACCTTCCTTCGGACAGGGCTGCTGCCAGGCACGTAAGGCGATTCGACACCCGACCTGTCCCAATCTCCCGCTAGGCTTCGAAGCGGAATGCAGGTGCTCGACGGTGCGGTGATCTACTCGGCCAGCGATCTCGTTGGCTACCTCGAATGCGAGCACCTCACCACGCTGGAACGAGCGGCCGTAGGCGGGCTTGTCGAGCGTCCCCACCGGGACGACCCCGAGCTCCAGGTTCTCCAGGAGCGCGGCATCGAGCACGAGCAGCGGTACCTGGCTCACCTGCGTCAGCAGGGACGCACGGTGGTCGACGGACGGCTCCCGGCCGATTCATCCCCTGCCGCGAGCAGGCTCGACGAGATACGGCACGACGCGGAGCTGACCCTGCACCAGATGCGCAGCGGAGCCGACGTCATCTACCAGGCCACCCTGTTTGACGCAGGCTGGTTGGGATACGCCGACTTCCTGCTGCGCGTTCCGGGCCCCAGTGACCTGGGTGACTACCACTACGAGGTGGCTGACACGAAGCTGGCCCGCCGGGTCAAGGGCGGGGCGCTGCTGCAGATGTGCCTCTATTCCCACCTGCTTGCGCAGCTCCAGGGTCGCATGCCCGAGAGGATGCACGTCGCGCTGGGCGGGAGCGGCCATCGCGTCGAATCCCATCGCCTGGACGACTACACGGCCTATTTCCGTAGCATCCGGGCGCGCTTCCAGGCAGCGGTCGACACCGGTCGGCCGATCGCCTACCCGCTGCCGGTGACCCCGGAGCCGGTCGACCATTGCGAGGTCTGTCGCTGGTCGGCGCATTGCGCGGCGCTGCGGCGCGACGCCGACCACCTGAGCCTGGTGGCCGGCATGCGCACGGATCAGGCAAAGCGCCTGACCGATGCGGGTGTCGGGACCTTCACAGCCCTCGCCACGCTCGTTGCCCCACTCCCGATCGTTGCGAAGGTGAACGAACTTACGTTGGCCGCGCTCGAGCAACAGGCCGATCTCCAGTATCGGTCGATCGGCCTGGCGAAACCGTTGTACGAGTTTCTGCCCGTCGAGCCAAACCGCGGCCTGGCAGGCTTGCCGCCGCCGTCTCCAGCGGACCTGTTCTTTGACATGGAGGGCGATCCCTTTGCCGAAGAGGATGGCCTCGAGTACCTCTTCGGCGTCTGGGACCCCTCGGTCCTGACCGATGCCGGCGAGCCGACCTTCCGCGATTGGTGGGGCCACACCCGGGCGGAGGAGAAGCGCGCCTTCGAGGGGTTCGTCGACTTCGTGATGGGCCGATGGCGCGCCGATCCGGGCATGCACGTCTACCACTACGCGGCGTATGAGCGCAGCCGCATGGGCATGCTGTCGACCCGCCACGCCACTCGCGAGGCAGAGGTCGACCAGATGCTGCGGGATGGCCTCTTCGTGGATCTGTACGCCGCCGTGCGCCAGGGGGTGCGCATCGGTGTCCCAAGCTACTCGATCAAGAAGCTCGAGCCGCTGTACGCCCTGGAGCGCGCCGTCCCGCTCAAGGATGCAGGCTCCTCGGTGGTGGCGTACGAGCGCTACATCCGATCAGTCACCGCCGGCAATCCCGACGACGCGATCCTGGGCCAGATCCGCGATTACAACCGGGATGATTGTCGGTCCAACGCCGAGCTGCGCGATTGGCTCGAGGCGAGACGCGCCGAGCTGGAGGTCCGCGGCGGAGAGCCTCTTCCGCGCCAGATCCTTGCGGCCGAGCCGGACAAGCAGCTTTCCGCGCAACAGAAGCGCCTGCTCGGTCTTGCGAACCGGCTCCTGGTCGATGTGCCTGCTGACCCGATCGCGCGGGCCGCCGATCCCGACTCGCACGCGCGGTGGCTGATGGCGAACCTGCTGGAATGGCATCACCGGGAGGAGAAGGCCGAGTGGTGGGCCTATTTTGAGCGGTGCGACAAGTCCGACGCTGAATTGGTCGACGACGAGGAGGCGATCGGCCAGCTGCAATTCATCGGTGAGGTGGGACAGTCCCGGAACTCGCTTCATTTCCGGTTCCGCTTCGATCCCGAGCAGTCATACCGCCTCAAGGAGGGCGATGAGCCGCACGACCCGCGGACCCAACGATATACAGGAACCATCGTCGCCATTGATCCGCTGGCCGGGACCCTCGACCTCAAGCGGGCCTCCAGGTCCCAGCAACCGATGCCAGCCTCGCTGATTCCCACCAAGCCGCGCACCGCCGAACCGCAGAAGGCGGCGCTTGGGCGCATCGGAGACTGGGTGGCTGCGCACGGGCTGCGTGGCGATGGACCATACCGTGCCGCTCGCGAGCTCCTGCTCGGCCTCGCTCCGCGCGTCGGGCAGGAACCGGCGGCCACGTTGGTGCGTGGCGAAGAGTCGATCGCAGAGGCCGCCAACCGCCTCGTGCTGCAGATGGACGACACCGCGCTGCCGGTCCAGGGACCACCCGGATCTGGCAAGACGTGGACTGGAGCGGAGATGGTCCTTCAGCTAGTTCGAGCCGGCCGCAAGGTCGGAATCGTTGCCTCCACGCATCGGGCGATCATCAACCTGCTCGACGAGGTGCTGGAGCACGCCGGTCGTGCAGGGCTCCGTGTCGCCGCGATTCGAAAGCTCGAGAGCAACGAGTCACCGCCGGACGCATCCCGCTATCGGTCAACAAACGACAACGGCGAGGTCGCGGCTGCCCTCGCGCGCAACGAGGTCCAGATCGCCGCAGGAACAGCCTGGGTCTGGGCCCGCTCTGAATTCGCTGGCCTGGTTGATACCTTGTTCGTGGATGAGGCGGGCCAGATGTCATTGGCCAACGTCGTCGCGGTTTCCGGAGCCGCCCGCAACATCGTGCTGCTTGGCGACCCGCAGCAGCTCTCCCAGGTCAAGAAGGGGGCCCATCCGGACGGCGCTGACCTCTCGGCGCTTGAACACGTCCTCGGCGGCGAGCCGGTCATCGATCCCGCCCGGGGACTCTTCCTGGCTGAGACCTGGCGTCTGCACCCCGATGTCAACGCATTCACCTCGGCCGCGTTCTACAAAGGTGAGCTGCGCTCGGCACCGGACGCCGCCGGCCAATCGACCGATGCGCCGGGTCTGATCACCGGCACCGGGGTTCGCTGGGTCCCTGTCGACCACGCCGGCAACCACAACGCTTCGCCCGAGGAGGCCGATGCAATCGCCGCCATCTATGCGGACCTGCTCCAGGGGACCTGGGTCGATCAGCACGGCGAGCTTCGGCCCATCACGCCGGGCGACGTGCTCGTGATCGCCCCATACAACGCCCAGGTCGAGCTGCTCGCGGAGCGCCTCGCGCCTCTCGCTGGGTCAACCGCGCCGACCGTGGCCACGGTCGACAAGATCCAGGGTCAGCAGGGTGCCGTGGCGATCTACTCCATGGCCACGTCCTCACAGGACGAGATGCCGCGGTCGCTCGAATTCCTCTACTCGCTCAACCGCCTGAACGTGGCTACCTCGCGCGGACGCTGCCTGGCGATCGTCGTCGCCTCTCCGAGCCTCCTCAAGGCTCGCGTCCACACGCCCAGCCAGATGCGGATGGCGAACGCTATCTGCCGATTCGCCGAGATCGCAGCGGCCCAACAGGCAGAGACCGGATAGGGGGAGAGGCCGGGTGGCGGGTGAGGCTAGTCGGCCGCTCCGGCTGCGAACGCGCGCACGAAGGCCTCCTGCGCCGCGGTCTCGACCGCTTGCGGGTGCCGGATCGCCCGAACGGCTCTGATCGCCGCAGAAGCCCCCATGCCGGCTTCAACCAACGCGCAGGCAGCCACGGTACCGGTGCGGCCCACCCCGCCCATGCACGCGACCGCCACGTCGCCATGCGCTCGACCTGCCCGGATGTCATCGAGGATGCGGTGCATCTCCGCGAGGTCCGCGGGTGGCTCTCCATCAGGCATCGGGTACCGCCGGACGTCGACCCCTCGCCCCGCGCCACGCTCGACGATGCGCGGGTCGCTCCACTGAGCCAGCTCGTCATCATCCACCAGCAGCACGAGGCGGCGAACGCCCGCCTGGGCCAGCATGAGGAAATCCGCATCGAGGTCGCGCTGGTAGATGCGGCCGGGATAACGGGTCGAGACTCCCTGCTTGCCAGGAAGAATCGTCAGGCCCAGCCGCCCTGGCAGCCCATCACGCAGGAGATCACCATCGACCCAGTCGATGCGCAGCTCCGGGTCGAAGCCGGCATGATCGGCATTCCCGGCCGCGCCCGACATCAGTTGAGGTTTGTCCGTGGACAGAAGTGGCCCGTCGCCTCCAGAGGCTGTCCACAGAACGGGCAGCTTGGCCTGCCGGCTGCGACAAGCCCGGCAGCCCTCCGCACGAAGTCGCGGGCGCGCGCCGGAGCAACCTGAACGCGCAACAGGTCCGGCCCAGCGGGATCGTCGTCCGACGCCAGCTGCATCTCGCCGTCCTCGAGCGCCGGCTGGGCCTCGATCACGACCCGGTTCGCCCCCTCGTCCCAGGCCAGCGAGATGGCGCCGATGCGAAACGCCTCGACCACCGGTGGCTCCAGCGGAGCGTCATCTCGCGTGGCGACATCTCCCTGGGGATCCGTGCCGCCGCCGTCGGTCTCGACCGCATCGAGCAGACCGGCCAGCCGACCGGCAAGCGCGGCGAGGTGCACCTTCTCCAAACCCAGGGTGACCACGGCACCGCCTTGTCGGGCCTGCAGGTAGAAGGTCCGGGAACCGGGTTCACCGATGGCATCGGCAACAAAGCGGTCGGGGGCATTGAAGTCGAAGACGCGGCGCACCACGGCTTCATCGTAGCCGGAATTGCTCGGCTACAGTGGTGGCTGCCATGACGCGGCGCCGAGCATCCGGACCAGTCCGCCTGCGCCCGATGCGCAGCGCCTACCGCCACCCCCGCACCCGACGCGGTGGTCGTCGTGAGGCGCCGCGGCGCTGGCTCGGATGGGTGGCGGCAGCCCTCGGCGTCGGTGCGCTGGCATTCATCGTCGGGCGCGCGGGACTCGACGTGGGCCTGTCCGGCGCCACGCCGACCCCGACTGCCGTAAGTCCGGGCCAGGTGGTGTTTGGCAGCGCGCTGGATCCTGCCACCGGAGAGGCCACCGGGGGCCTGAACCGATTCCGGGCCGGTGACGCGATGGCCTACTCGGTGCGGTTGTCGGAAGCTCCGGCTGGCGGATCAGTCTTCATCGGCGTCGTCCGGCTCGATGGCTCAGCCGAGACCGTCGTCCAGGAGCCGAAGGAGACCGCCGCCAACGTGGTCGGCTCGGTCCTGGGATTCCGGCCCAGTGCTGCGGCGATGCTCGCCGCCTGGGGGCCGGGGACCTTCGTGCTGCGGATCTATACGGATCCGGCCAGCGCACCCGTGGCTACCGGACGCTTCATCCTGGTCGAATCACCAGGAGCTTCCTGAAGCCAGGGCATGGGGATCGGAGCTGTGCCCGATCTCCGATCCCAATTCCCCCGGCGTCAGAGCTGACCCCGCCGGCATTGCGCACGGACGGGTGCCCAAGCCAACTCTCTGTGGTCGAGCCTAACCCCACCGCACCGCACCTGTCAACCCTTACTTGACCGCCAGTGCCTCGCTGGTCAGTTCATACGCGCCCCGATGATCGTCCTGCGCGGCCCGCAAGGCCGCCCACTCACGCAGGACCTCCCGGGTGCGACTGGCGGACCGTCCGGATCGGGCGAGGTCCGCGGTCTCCGCGTAGCGAGCTTCCGCCCCCGCGAGGTCGCCGCTGGCGCGAAGGGCGCGCGCCTCGGTGAGCATGGCCGTCAGCTCGACGGTCCGGTTTCCGGTCGCGCGGGCCAGCTCGATGGCCCGACGCGCCATGCGCGCTGCCTCGGTCGGCGTATTGCGAGCAAGGGCCACCTGGGCCTCGGTGTCGAACACCGCCGAGAGATACCGATCGTCACCTGCACGCTCGAACTCCGCGCGAGCCCCGGCCGCGAGCTCCGCCGCTCGATCGGTGTTGCCGATTGCGAGGTAGGCCATGGCCAGGGTGTTCTCGATCTGGGCCGATTCGAAGGTCGCGCCAGCGGAGCGCAACAGGGCGAGCCCTTGCGTCCCGGTGCGGATGGCGGCCTCGGTATCGCCGGTCTCGTGGTAGGTGATCGCCAGATTGAACAGGAACATCGCCCGACGCCGGTCATCCAGGTCATCGGAGAGGCCACGGGCAGTCTCGAGGTAGCTCAGGGAGCGCGCGTGGTCGCCGCGTCGCCCTTCCACTGCGGCGAGCGCCATCAGCAGGCGCATCTCGAAGTCAGGTTCCACCTTCAGGCCGGCCCGAACGCGTTCCAGCAACGAGGTCAGCAGGCTCCGCGCATCGGCCTCCTGGTCGGACAGGTAGAGGCCATAGGCCAGCCAGTACCGCGCCAGCGCCTCATCGGAGATGCGTCCGAGCGTGCCGAACAGCCGCGCTGCCTCGGCGGCTGCCACGACCGCTTCCTTGCCGTTGTCGAGGCGCGCCAGCGCCTCCGCCCTGCCGCGCAGGATCTCGGCTCTGGCCTGATCGTCGAGCGTCTCCTCGAGAAGGGCCGCATAGCCATCCGCGGCCGCCTGCCAATCGCCGGAGGCAAGGGTCATGTCCACTGCCAGTCGGTTCCAGGCCGGGCTCTGCTCGTCAAGGAAGTGGCTAGGCGGAAGCGACAGCCGCTCGGCGAGATAGGCCAGGGCCACCATCGACGGCCGGGCGATGCCGGTCTCCAGGGCGCTCACGTAGGCCTTGGTGTAGCGATCCCCCGCCAGCTGCTGCTGGGTGAGACCGACGCGCTTGCGGGCGTCGCGGATGCGGGCGCCGATCTGTTGCGCCAACGCGCTGTCATGCGCGGTGGCTCGAGCGACGGTCCGGGTTCTCGGCATTGACGAAGTATAGATTGGCCTGGCAAGCCCCACTTGACTCCGCCTTCAAACGAAAGTACCCCCCTGCCCCCTGACCGGAGGTACCGATGGGTGATTGCCGGCCGGACCGTCGGCGGCGACCTTCAGCGTGCGGTCTCTGAGCTCGATGCCGAGCCGACCGCTGAGGGAGACGGCGGATGCGCAACGCACATACCGGCGGCGGCTGGCCCAGCTAGG
>Ga0153915_10005020_pt1 | contig 12273 bp, 13 predicted proteins | sample Opewatmetagenome_2_FD_107003 | JGI IMG/M metagenome (GOLD analysis project Ga0153915, IMG submission 107003) | Freshwater wetland microbial communities from Ohio, USA - Open water 3 Core 3 Depth 3 metaG | ecosystem: Environmental > Aquatic > Freshwater > Wetlands | place: USA: Ohio, Lake Erie... | reverse complement strand
TTCTCCGCCGCATGGGGCAGTATCTGGTCAGCGAGGTTTTCGCCGGGATGTCGGACGCCGAGGTGACCGAGCGGTGCAAGGCCGTGCTCGCGCAGGCCTATGCGGATTTCCTCGCCTCGTCTCCGCTCGACCAGCGCGTATTCAAGGTGCTGAAGGACGCGGTCGCGCCGCCGCATTCCACGCCCAAACATTTCGTTCCACTCGCTACGCTGAAATAATTTCACCGCCCATTGACGCGCCCAGCCGCATCAGCCTGCTGAGCCCAGCGGGGATCAGTCGCGCCTGCTGTCGCGGCGTGCAACTCGCACCACCATCATCGCGCTGTCGCATTTCCGACGCGTGTCGGAATTGTCCTGTCGGTGCCAGCGCTGTCGCGCATAAAAAGCCGGACTGCGCTTCCAAGTCGTTGCCGATGCATCGATTTTCCGTTGCGACCGCGATTGGTATGACACTTGCTATCTCTTGTCTGGGCCGCCAGGCAGGCTCGGAGTAGTGGCATGCACATCGTCGTCTGCATCAAGCAAGTCCCGGATTCGGCGCAGATCCGCGTTCATCCGGTCACCAATACCATCATGCGCCAGGGGGTGCCGACGATCATCAACCCCTACGACCTGTTCGCGCTCGAAGCGGCGCTCGAGCTGCGCGACAAATTCGGCGGCGAGGTGACCGTGCTGACCATGGGGCCGCCGTCGGCCGAGGACAGCCTGCGCAAAGCGTTGACCTATGGCGCCGATCGCGCGGTTCTGCTGACGGATCGTTTCTTCGCCGGCGCCGACACGCTGGCGACGACCTATGCGCTGGCGACCGCGATCCGCAAGATCGGCGAGAGCTACGGTACGCCGGACATCATCTTCGCGGGCAAGCAGACGATCGACGGCGACACCGCCCAGGTCGGTCCCGGGATCGCCAAGCGTCTCGGCCTGTTGCAACTGACCTATGTCGCCAGGATCGGCGCGCTCGATCTCGCCGGCCGCACCATCGAAGCCGAGCGGCGGTCGGAGGGCGGCGTGCAGATGCTGCGCACCAGGCTGCCATGCCTGATCAGCATGCTGGAGGCGACCAACGAAATCAGGCGCGGCGCCATGGTCGATGCCTTGCGCGCGGCGCGCGCCACCATCGTCAAGTGGAGCGCGCAGGATGCAGGCGTCGAGGATATCGCGAAATGCGGGCTGCGAGGCTCACCGACCATCGTCAAGCGCGTCTTCGCGCCACCGCCCCGCGCGGAGAAGGCGGCGCTGATCGACTTCGGCGGCCGGCCGCCGGCGGAAGTGCTGATCGAGGATATTTTCAAGCGGCAGCCCAAGCTCGAAGCCGAGCTCGTGGCGCTGGCGCGCGGATTCTAATGGATTGATACGGGAGCCCCGTCGATGAGCGAACCGACCAAGGCAGCTGCACCGGCAGGCCGTGCGGCGACCAAGAAGGAACTGCCGGAGCACTTCAAGGCCTACAAGCACGTCTGGGTCTTCATCGAGCAGGAGCGCGGCCAGGTCCATCCCGTTTCATGGGAACTGATGGGCGCGGGGCGGCAGCTCGCCGACAAGCTCAAGGTCGATCTCGCCGCCGTGGTAATCGGGCCCGAGGGCGATGCGACGCGACATGCCGCCGCCGAGGCCTTCTGTTACGGCGCCGATCTCGTCTATGTCGTCGCCGACAATCTGCTCGCCGACTACCGCAACGAGTCCTACACCAAGGCGCTCACCGACGTCGTCAACACCTACAAGCCGGAGATCCTGCTGCTCGGCGCGACCACGCTCGGCCGCGATCTCGCCGGCTCGGTGGCGACCACGCTGCTCACCGGCCTGACCGCCGACTGCACGGCGCTCGACGTCGATACCGATGGTTCGCTGGCCGCGACCCGCCCGACCTTCGGCGGATCGCTGATGTGCACGATCTACACCCTCAACTACCGGCCGCAGATGGCAACGGTGCGCCCGCGCGTGATGCAGATGCCGGAGCGGGTCGAGCGCGCGCCCGGTCGCATCGTCACCCATCCGCTCGGCCTGGTCGAGGACGACATCGTCACCAAGGTGCTGTCATTTCTGCCGGACCGCGAATCCGCCAAGTCAAATCTCGCTTACGCCGACGTCGTGGTCGCGGGCGGGCTTGGGCTCGGATCGCCGGAGAATTTCCAGCTGGTGCGCCAGCTCGCTTCCGTGCTCGGCGCGGAATATGGCTGTTCGCGCCCACTGGTGCAGAAGGGCTGGGTTACCTCCGACCGGCAGATCGGCCAGACCGGCAAGACCATCCGGCCCAAATTGTACATCGCCGCCGGCATTTCCGGGGCGATCCAGCACCGGGTCGGCGTCGAAGGCGCCGATCTGATCGTCGCCATCAACACCGACAAGAACGCGCCGATTTTCGACTTCGCCCATGTCGGGATCATCACCGATGCGATCCGGCTCTTGCCGGCGCTGACGGAAGCGTTTCGCGCGCGTCTGTCGCCGCATTCGCGCGACGGCATCGCGAGCTAGAGGAGCGTGCCATGATCGAGGAAAGATTCGATGCGATCGTCGTCGGCGCCGGAATGGCCGGCAACGCCGCCGCGCTGACGCTGGCGCAGCGCGGCCTGAAGGTGCTGCAGCTCGAGCGCGGCGAATATTCCGGATCGAAGAACGTCCAGGGCGCGATCCTCTATGCCGACATGCTGGAAAAGCTGATCCCGGATTTTCGCGAGGATGCCCCTCTCGAACGCCATCTGGTCGAGCAGCGCTTCTGGATGATGGACGACCGCTCCCATGTCGGGCTGCATTATCGCTCCGATGACTTCAACGAGGAGCGCCCCAACCGCTACACCATCATCCGCGCGCAATTCGACAAATGGTTCTCGAGCAAGGTGCGCGAGGCCGGCGCGATCGTATTGTGCGAAACCACCGTCACCGAGCTGGCGCAGGATGCCTATGGCCGGGTGATCGGCGTGCGCACCGATCGGCACGACGGCGAAGTGCATGCCGACGTCGTCGTGCTGGCCGAAGGCGTCAACGGGCTGCTCGGCACCCGGGCCGATTTGCGGGCGAGGCCGAAGCCCGACAATGTCGCGTTGGCGGTCAAGGAAATGCACTTCCTGCCGCGCGAGACCATCGAATCGCGTTTCAACCTCAAGGGCGACGAGGGCACCGTGATCGAGGCGGCCGGCACCATCTCGCGCGGCATGACCGGCATGGGCTTCATCTATGCCAACAAGGAGTGCGTGTCGCTCGGCATCGGATGCCTGGTGGCCGACTTCCAGAAAACCGGAGAAACGCCTTACGGCCTGCTCGAGCGCTTCAAACAGCATCCTTCGGTCGCGCCCCTGATCGAGGGTTCCGAGGTGAAGGAATATTCCGCCCACCTCATTCCCGAGGGCGGCTACAATGCGATCCCGCAGCTTTACGGCGAAGGCTGGGTCGTGGTCGGCGACGCCGCCCAGCTCAACAACGCCATTCACCGCGAAGGTTCCAACCTCGCCATGACGTCGGGCCGCATCGCCGCGGAGGCAATCTTCCAGGTCAAGTCGCGCAAGGATCCGATGACCGCGGAGAACCTGTCGCTCTACAAGAAGATGCTGGACGACTCCTTCGTCATCAAGGATCTCAAGAAGTACAAGGATATGCCGCAGCTGATGCATATCCAGTCGCAGAATTTCTTTCTCACCTACCCGCAGCTGGTCTCCAAGGCGATGCAGAATTTCGTGCGCGTCGACGGCACGCCCAAGGCGGACAAGGAGAAGACCACGCTGCGATCGTTCGTGAAGGCGCGGTCATGGACGGGTCTGTTCGGCGATGCATTCCGCCTCGCCCGCGCATGGCGATAGTCGGCAACGCGGACTTCCGACCGGGGTCCTGACGAAGGAGATCGAAACATGACGACCGAACTCGCCGTACGTGTCGAGGACAAGCTGTTCTACAACCGCTATCTGGTCGATGCGGGTCGCGCGCACATCAAGGTGCGGCCGCACACGGTACCGTCGCCGGCGCTGCTCACCTTGCTCAAGGCCTGCCCGGCGCGGTGCTACGAGCTCAACGACAAGGGCCAGGTCGAGGTCACCGTCGACGGCTGCGTCGAATGCGGCACCTGCCGGGTGATCGGCGAGCCCGGCGGCGATATCGAATGGAGCTATCCGCGCGGCGGTTACGGCGTGCTGTTCAAGTTCGGCTGATCCTGGTTCAGTGGCTTCTTCGAGACGCATCGCTGCGCGATGCTCCTCAGGATGAGGTCTTAGACCCCCATGGTGAGGAGCGCAGCAACACCGCGCGTCTCGAACCACAAGGCCATTATGGTTGACATGATTCCACTTGAGCGACGGATAAGCGCTCTTTTCACCTCGTCTGCGCTCATCTCGGAAACAACACGGAATGGTTTGAGTTAGGCGCGTGGGTCCGCGCTCATTCCGCGGCTTGCGGCAGCCCGATCGCGCCGGCCTCGATCGCGACCGCCACCGACTGAATGATGGCGGCGAAGCGGACCGCGGTCTGGATCGATGCCGACGCCACGCCCGCTTCATGCAGCGTCTTTTCATGGGCGTCGATGCAGACGCCGCAGCCATTGATCGCGGAAACCGCCAGCGACCACAGCTCGAAATCGGCCTTGTCGACGCCGGGATTGCCGATCACGTTCATGCGCAATCGCGCCGGCATCGTCGCATATTCCTTGTTCGAGGCGAGATGCACAAACCGGTAATAGATGTTGTTCATCGCCATCACCGAGGCGGCCGCCTTCGCCGCCGCGAGCGCAGCCGGCGAAAGCTTGTCGGCGGCGAGCGCTTCCATCGCGGCGATCACGACGGGATTGCGTGTCGCGATCGCGCAGGCGACGAAAAGTCCGTATTTGGTCTGAGGCTCCAGCGTCTCGTCTGAAGCCATCGACGTCAGGTTGAGCCTGACGTCCTTGGCAAAATCCGGAATGCTGTCCTTCAATGCTTCAATCGACATTAGACGTCACGCCACTTTCAGGGTCGCACCGCCGACTTCGCGGTTGCAGGGGCACAATTCGTCGGTCTGCAGCGCATCCAGCACCCGCAGCGTGTCCTTCGGGCTGCGGCCCACATTGAGGTTGGTGGCGTAGACATGCTGGATCACGTTGTCGGGGTCGACAATGAAGGTGTAGCGGTAGGCGACGCCGTCCGGCGAGCGGACGCCGAGCCCGTCGACCAGCGAGCCCCTGCTGTCGGCGAACTGCCAGATCGGCAGATGATGCAGATCCTTGTGCTCGCGCCGCCAGGCGAGCTTGCAGAACTCGTTGTCGGTCGAGCCGCCGAGCACGACGGCGTCGCGATCGGCAAAATCCTTCGACAGGCGCGCAAATTCGGCGATCTCGGTCGGGCATACGAAGGTGAAATCCTTCGGATAGAAGAAGATGATCTTCCACTTCCCCGGGAAACTGGCCTCCGTCAGCGTCTCGAACGCGCTTTGTCCCTTTTCCTCCTGCAGGTGAAAGCCGGGCTTTACGCCGACAATGGTGAATGACGGCAGCTTGTCTCCGATTCCGAGCATCTCTTGACTCCATGGGAATTTGATTCTGGCAGGGCCATGCTTCTAGCGAAGCAAGCGATATGCCATCAAGGAATTTGGCAGGCATGGCAGGATTGTCGGAAGCGCGACAATGGTTTGCTCGCGTTGACGGCGCGGATGGCGCTCAAAGATGCTTGGAGCGCCGAGTCCCGTGCAATAAAAGTGTTACATGTGGCGACAGCAACGGCGATCAGAAAGCAAGGACCGCAAAGATGAAGCTCAGTGCGCGCAATATTCTTCCCGGCAAGGTGGTTGCGGTGACCAAGGGATCGACCACCGCGCATGTCAAGGTCGAGCTCGCCTCGAGGCTGACGGTCACCTCATCGATTACCAACGAGGCGGTCGATGAATTGGCCCTCAAGGTCGGCGACAGCGTCTCGGCCGTGATCAAGTCGTCCGATGTGATGATCGGGAAGTAGGCCCGGAAAGGGCCGCCGCCTGCATCGCGGCCCGCGCGCCGGCCCGGCGCAGGGAGACGTCCCGCCACCACTCTTCAACGACGTGCCGCGCGCACAGCAGGGTGGTGCCGCGATCGCCGGTGAACTCCTTCCAGGCGTCGAAGCATTTTTCGGGCACCGCCGTCAGCACCGGGCCGCCGGCGATGATCGCTTCCGCGAGTTCGCTGCGCAGGCCGTGGCCGGCGGCTTCCTGCTTGGAGAATTTGTTGACGATGATGAGCGCGACATCCCCGGCAATGGCGCGCGAGACGGCCAGCGAGGCTTCGGCAAGACCGGCGGGGTCCAGTTTGCACGCCATGGCGCCGGAGCCGAGCGGCTGACAGATCGAGATATTCCGTCCCGTCGCCAGATCGACGACATGCATTCCGTTCGACCGGCCGGCCTCGTCCTTGAGGTTTCGCTGCACGATGCCGCCGAGGCGCTCGCCGTCGCGCAACAGCGCGTCTGCGAAGTCGGCAAGCAGCGTGTCGACGTCGTCTTCGGGCCGATAGAGAACGGCAGCCAGATGGTTGGGATTGATATCCTCAAAATCCGATGTCATGGCGCCTCGCATCGATGATCCGACAAATGTAGTCTGGCAACCTGTTCCAGCAAGCCGCGTGCCGACGCTGGCGGGCGCGGCGATCCCGGGGGAGTTTTCCAGCACGATCAGCGGCGTTTCCGGAGCGCGGCTCGCCGCTCCGTCCGCGCCGGTGACCAGCGATACGCCTTTGACCTGGGCGAACACAAGCATTTGCTCGGCAAGCCCGAGCAGATCCCAGGACTGGCGCGTGATCCGCGCCAATAGTTGCGCGCCCCGGCCATCGGTCCCCAGCGCAAGGACGACGATGACTTCGCGATGGCCGAGCATTGACCTGGAAACGATGCGTACCGGCAGGACGTTGAGGATCGAGGTCGCCTGCGGGGCTGAGCGGGCAAGACTTACATCGCTGGCGGCGACCCGCAGCCGTTGCCGCTGGCCTGTGGCCACGGATGGCGCCGGCACCCGCAGCCGGCCGCCGTCGACGCGCAGCGTCAGCAATCCATAGGTCTCGTCATAGGCTTCGACCTTGCCATCCAGGCTGACGGCCGCCTCGCGCGCGCCGGCGAGCGGCAGCGCCGGGTCGCTTTGCAGCACCCGCAGGGGTCCGGCTCCGATGACGTTGCCGTGCTGCATCAGGAGCAGGTGATCGGCGAGCCGTTCGATTTCCGCCATGTCATGGCTGATGTAGATCACCGGAAGCGAAAGGCGTCCGTGCAGCCGCTCGAGGAACGGCAGGATTTCGTCCTTGGTCAGGCGGTCCAGCGCCGACAGCGGTTCGTCCATCAGCAGCAGCTTCGGCTGCGACAGCAAGGCGCGGCCGATCGCGACGCGTTGCCGCTCGCCGCCCGAGAGATTTTGCGGCGACCGGTCCAGCAATTTCGCCAAGGCCAGCAGCTCGATCACTTCATCGAGGGCGACGCCGTCTCCTCCCGATGCCGGCGCGCCGCGCGGGGCGCCGTAAAGCAAATTGTCCCTGACCGAGAGGTGCGGGAAGAGACTTGCCTCCTGGAATACATAGCCGACCGGCCGCTGATGGGCCTTTCGAAAGGTCGATCGGTCCTGCCAGACCTCGCCGTCGATCGCGCAGAAGGCTCCCGCCAGATATTGCAGCCCGGCGAGGCAGCGCGCCACGGTGGTCTTGCCGCAGCCGGATGGACCGAAGATCGCGGTGACGCCGGTGGCGGGCGCGTCGAAGCTTGCGTCGAGCAGGAAATTGCCGACCGCGCCGCGAAAGCTGGCCCGGATGTGACCGGGCTTGCAAACGTTCATGCGTTGACCCCGGCGCTGCGCTTTTCGATCAGGGTCATTGTCAGGATCACCGCGAAAGTGAAGACGATCATGCCTGCGGCCAGGATATTCGCCTCGCGCCACTGCGAGGCCTCGACAAAGTCGAAGATCGCCACCGACAGCACCTTGGTGCGGCCGGGGATATTGCCGCCGATCATCAGCACCAGGCCGAATTCCCCGACGGTGTGGGCGAATCCCAGCACGGCACCCGCCAGAAAACCCGGCCGCGCCAGCGGCACCGCCACGGTCCAGAAGGCGCGCCGCGGCGAGGCGCGCAAGGTCGCCGCAACTTCCAGCGGCCGATCGCCGATCGCCACGAAGGCATTGCGGATCGGCTGCACTACGAAGGGCATCGAGTAGAGCACCGATCCGGCGATCAGGCCCTCAAAGGTGAAGGCGAGCGTACGCCCGCCCCAGAGGCTGGCGATCAGGCCGCCCGGCCCGTTGGGGCCGAGCGTCAGCAGCAGATAGAAGCCTAACACCGTCGGCGGCAGCACCAGCGGCAGCGCGATGATTGTTGCGACGATCTCTTTCCACCAGGCGCGGGACCGCGCCAGCCACCACGCGGTCGGCGTGCCAATCAGCAGCAGAATCACCGTCGTGATCGCCGCCAGTTCGATGGTCAGCCGGACCGACTGCCAGAGGTCGGTGGACAGGCCGCCCATCGCGGGTCAGCTTTGTCCGTCGAGGACGTAACCATATTTCTCGATGATGGCGCGCGCTTCCGGACCTCTGAGGAAGGCGATGAAGCCGGTCGCGGCTTCATTCGAGGCGCCGCTTTTCAGCAGCACCGCATCCTGCCGGATCGGCGAATAGAGTTCTTGCGGGACCAGCCAGCGCGAACCGGTATCCGTTCCCGTCAATTGCGACAGCGCGACGAAGCCAAGTTCGGCATTGCCGGTTTCGACGAACTGGTAGGCTTGCGTGATCGTGGCGCCCTCGACGAGCTTCGGCTGCAGCGTCTCGTAGATCTTCAGGGCTTTCATCGCTTCCACGGCCGCCGCGCCATAGGGCGCCGCGGCGGGGTTGCAGATCGACAGTTTCGCGAATGAGGTCGCTTTCAGGGTTTCCTCGCCCTTCACGAGACCAGGTGTCTTGCTCCACAGCACGAGCTTGCCGATGGCAAAGGTGAAGCGGCTTCCGGCAGCCGCGAGTCCGTCATCGACCAGCTTCTTCGGGCGGGCGTCGTCGGCCGAGAGAAACACCTGAAACGGCGCGCCTTGCGTGATCTGGGTGTAGAACTGTCCGCTGGCGCCGAAACTGAGCACGGCCTCGTGGCCCGTCTTCGCCCTGAATGCCGCGGCGATCTCCTTGGCTGCTTCCGTGAAATTGGCGGCGACGGCCACGTTGGTCTGCGCGGCGGGCACGCTGGTGGAGGTGAGGACCCAGGTTGCGATGCCGAGGGCTATTCGGGCTAATTTGGCAAATCTCATCGTGAACTCCTGGTGCACTGGGCTTGTGGCATCCGCCCCGATGCCGTCGTCTCAGCAAGCCGCGTGCCGCCATCGATTTGGTCCGGGGATTGCTTACCTGGGGAAGCAACGGGTTGTTTTCGGTGACAGCCCGGCCAAGCGCGCGTGTCTGTGTCGTAGTTCCGACATCGATGTCCTTGACCCGACAAGACACGGCCGGACTTTGAAGGGGTTCGCCATGCTCCATAGCGCCACTCTCGTCAGGACGGTTGTTCCGGATCGATACCCCGGGCGAAGCGATTTCACGCCGCCGACCGCATCCCGCGCCGAACTCGAGCAACTGCTCGCCGATGACGTGCCCTATGGCGACCTGACGACGGACGCGCTCGGCATGGGCGCCGCGCCCGGCCTGATGACGTTCACGGCGCGCGATAACATGGTGCTCGCGCTGGCGGAGGATGCGGCCGCCATCATCGAACTTGCCGGCGGCAAGGTGGATCTGCATGCGTCCTCGGGCTCCGCGCTCGAGCAGGGATCGCCGATCCTGACCGCGCAGGGGCCGGCCTCCGCGCTGCTGCGCGGCTGGAAGGTGGCGCAGACCTTGATCGAGATCTGGTCCGGGGTCGCGACCGAGGCCCGCGCGATCGTCGACGCCGCCACCGCCGTCGCGCCCAACATTGCCGTTGCCTGCACGCGCAAGAACGTTCCCGGCACCAAGGGCTTTGCGGTCGCGGCGGTGAAGGCGGGCGGCGCGGTGATGCATCGCCTCGGGCTGTCGGAGACGGTGCTGGTATTCCCCGAGCACCGTGCATTTCTTGACGGGGAAACGCTCGCGGAGACGGTCGATCGGCTGCGGCGCGCCGCGCCGGAAAAGAAACTGGTCATGGAAGTCAACACGATCGAGATGGCGATCGTTGCGGCGACCGCCGGCTTCGACGTGATCCAGGCGGAGAAATTCACGCCGGCCGAAATCGCCGCGCTGGCCGCACGCATGGCGCTGATGGCGTCGATACGATCATCGCCTCCCGTCATCGCCGCCGCCGGCGGCATTCATGCCGGGAACGTCGGAGCCTATGCGCTGGCCGGCGTCGGCGTCGTGGTGACGTCGTCACCCTATCTGGCGCGGCCCCGCGATGTCCAGGTGCGGATCGGCCCGGCATAGGGGATGCTTTGGTCGACCCGACCGGTCTTATCTTCGCCAGGCAGCCCGCGAAACAACTGGATCGCCGGGGCCGTGATGTCATCGAGCCCAGGCCCATGACCGCGATCTTGCCAATTGTGCGGCGGCATATGTTGGTCGCGCCGTCAAGCTGACGAGAGATTTCCATGTTCATCGCCATGAACCGTTTCCGGGTCGCCAAGGGGTCGGAGGCTGATTTCGAGCAGGTTTGGGCTTCGCGTGACGTCATCTGGAGAAGGTGCCGGGATTCGTCGGATTCCACCCGCTCAGGGGCCCCGCAGCCGAGGATCACACGCTCTACGCCTCTCAACCGTCTGGGAAGACCACGCCGGTTTCGATGCCTGACGAAGTCGGAGGCTTTCCGCGCCGCGCACAGCCGGGCAGGGAGCAATAAGCCGCTGTATCTGGATCGCCCGCAAATGCGAAGGTTTCGGAGTCTGCCAGACCCTGGGACGAGCGACCACGCGAAGACGCGGTCGTGACGGGATCGTCGACCACGAACGTTAAATGCGTATCGGACAGCTGGTTGAAAGCCTAGTTGAATTTCTTGTAATGCTTGAGCCCAAAGGGTCAAACGACAGGTTTGTAGGAACGACCGCTTCTGGCGCGAAGCGCCCTCCGCGTCGCCGCGAAAATGCAATGCAAAACTCAGCAAAATCGTTGTTTTTTCGACCGACCGTTTCTGGCGCGATGCGGACATTCGCCGCCCAGACGACAAGTTCCGAAAAGTGCCAATCGCGTCGTTCTGACCGCCCGCCGGTCACCGATCTACCCCGATGAACGGACATCTTCAGAGCCGGTCGGCATGTCTCAAAAGTGCCCAACAACGGAAGTCACGGCTTACCGGATTTTTTATTTTGCGAGCCTCATACCGGAACCGGGGCGCTCAGCTCGTTCTCATCTTTGAGGCTGCTGCAGCTCTCGGGCGCTTCGCGAGACTCGGATCATCCCGTATGGCCACGCGCTTCACCTTCTTCACGTCCGATCCCGCGTGTTTGGAGCCGCAGTTGTGCGCGGCATATTCCTGGCCGTCGACCGGTGCGACATGCGGCGGGTCCCTGCCGAGATATGGGCGCCCGATTCCGAACTCCTTCCCAAGCGCATCAACCCACTTCCAGAACTTTTCGGAGGAAGCCCTGATATCCTTGCGTGGCGCCGCGCCGGTGTTCTGGATTCCTGCAGGCCCGAAGGCAGCGAGCAAGCCGACAACCCCGGTCGCGAGAATGACCGATCGCAACCAAGGCGCCGGCACTGTCGAAAGTCGCCGCGGGGTCATCATCCCAGCCTCCAAAGGCTGCAACGGAACCGGATTGCACAGCCAAGCATGCGGACGGCGCTGATGGTTCGGACAAGGTAATGGTCGCGCAATGGCGCAAACGGACAGGTCGTGTGCTTTTCCCGGAAGTGTTGCCTGTGCGCAACGGCAGGCGGCAGGCCTGCGAACGCCCGCTCGATGGGCTACGATCACCATAAAGGGTGAGCACACACATGCGAGCCACCCTTCCTCCTAAGCAGGCTGTCGTATATGAGAGATTTGCCGCCGGAACGTGCCGATAACCCCAGGAGCGAATTGGCGTGGATGGTGGCGGCCGTTAGTTATTCCAAAATCGCGATCTGACACTTGATCGACGCAAGCGGGGAGAGGCATCTCGACCGGGGATAGCATGGTGAATCGATTTACGACGGCGCAATCCACCGTGGCGATGCGGCGCTGGGAGCCTCCCGCCATTGTGACACTCGCGGCGATGGCCGCACTGACGGCGCTGACCGCTGACGCCGCGGCGAGACAGACGCGCCCCGCGCTACCCACCGAGGCGACGGCGCCGCGCGATGCAGGCGAGCCGATCATGGCGATCGTGTCGATCAAGACCCAGCAGGTCACTTTCTACGACGCCGACGGCTGGATCCTGCGCGCGCCGGTGTCGAC
>Ga0153915_10005019_pt1 | contig 12274 bp, 10 predicted proteins | sample Opewatmetagenome_2_FD_107003 | JGI IMG/M metagenome (GOLD analysis project Ga0153915, IMG submission 107003) | Freshwater wetland microbial communities from Ohio, USA - Open water 3 Core 3 Depth 3 metaG | ecosystem: Environmental > Aquatic > Freshwater > Wetlands | place: USA: Ohio, Lake Erie... | reverse complement strand
CACATGCGAAGATTCTCTAAGACTGCGGCTTGCACCTACAAGGCAACAGAAACAATGCATTTTAGGAATGTTGATTTTAGTTTGAAGGCAAAAATGGTCGCTGTCCCTATTATCCTACGGTCAGATTTAAACTTATCTGTCAATGAATTGGAAATATGGGAAGCGTCCCTCTCTTATCCATTCTAAACCAGGGCTTATCATTCAGGAAGGTTGAGAAGCTATTAGGTGTAGGGCAGGGTACGATTAGGAAAAGGATTAGAGATTGCACAGAAGGTTAAAAAAATAAATATTAAATCACCACACATCCAAATGTTAGAGAAATAAAGTTCATTATCGCTCGCTGAAGCCTAAAAATATAATTATTACAAATAGTTAGCTGGCAGCTTTTATTAATATAATATTAAGTATATAATATACTTCACAAAAACTTGAAATATTTTTAGGTTTATGCTATCTTTTTGTTATGAAGTATTTCTTATGTTTCATTAGTAATTTTGGAAGCGCTGAGGGAATAACTGTAGATAACCTAAAAGGCTCTGTGTTTGCGGCACAGAGCCTTTTGCTTTCACCCAGGCTGAGACAGCCAGAGCGAACCAGTGATTAAGTATATGACATTAGCTTATCAGTCTTCCTCCTGTCAAGGTCTCAGCCGCAAAAGAAAGGAGGTGAGCCTATTGCAATTTTTGTGTGGGCACCCCTGATAGGTTTCTTTGAAACTTTCAGCGGCTGAGTACTAACATGTTTTTTAGGAGGAGTGCAAATGAGTAATGCACAAACAATCAAGTGGAGTAGCAAATCTGGGACACAATATGAATACTATATCTATTCAATCGGAACATCTTTTAAAGAAATCCCAGGTAATTACATCTTCGCGAAAAAAAATGATTCTGGTTACTGGTCGCCCTGCTATATTGGACAGACAGAAAACCTTAACGAGCGCTTAGGGGACCATGAAAAAGAGGCATGCGCTAAGAGGAATGGCGCAACCCATATACACGTTCATGGCAACGGAAACGGGGAAAAAGCGCGAAAAGCTGAGGAAAAGGATCTCATACTCAAGTGGCAACCGCCATGTAATGACCAGTATGTTGGTTAGAAAAAAAACAATAGAAAGGGGAGCCGTCTTATACTGAAGACGGCTCTTCATAATTCAAGTTATGAAAAAGAAAATTAAGGAGATTGCAGATATTCAGATTGGCTATCAGTTTCGGGGTAAGATAGAAGCTGACCCTAATGGAACTTATAAGGTTATTCAGATAAGGGATATCGATGAATTCCAGAATCTGGGAGCCACTGATCTGTATAAAATAAATCTAAAATATGATGCTGAGCGTTACTTGGTAAATAAAGGGGATATTCTTTTTCTTGCACGTGGTCACCGCAACTATGCAATTCCCATAAAGGACACCCTTGAAAATACTATTGCTGCAAGTTACTTCTTTATCCTAAGGCTAAGAAATGAAAATATTCTCCCTGAATATCTTGCATGGTTCATCAAGCAAGCACCAGCACAGGCATATCTGCATAACATTGCCCGTAGAGGCACGCATATGCCAATGGTCCCGAAATCTGCCTTTGAGAATATGCCTATAGATATTCCTGATTTAGAGACTCAGGAGACAATTATCACAGTGGATAATTTACTTGAGAAAGAACGCTCTCTTCTGAGTCAACTTCAAGAGAAACGAACACAGTTTATTAAAGCTGTTTGCCTTAAAGCTATAAAAGAAAATTATAAAAATAAACAGGAGGAATAGGGATGACTGAAAAAATAGACAAGGATGAGATTAATAATATTGTCTGGCGTGCATGCGACACGTTCAGAGGAGCTGTAGATCCTTCTGAATACAAAAACTATATCCTCACAATGCTTTTTATTAAGTATCTCAGTGATCTTTGGAAAGATAAACGTGAAGAATATGAGAAGAAGTATCACGGTGAAAAACAAAGAGTCGAGCGTGCCCTCAGTCGTGAACGTTTTATAATTCCGATTGTTGAACTAAGAGATAGCAAAACCAAAAAAATAACAGAATCATTTGCCGCCAGTTTTAAAAGCCTTTATGAACGCCGTGATAGAAATAATATCGGTGAGCTTATTAATATTGTTTTGGACCATATTGAGGATTCTAATAAGACAAAGCTTGAAAATGTTTTCCGCAATATTGATTTTAACAGCGAAGCTAACCTCGGACAGACAAAAGAACGCAATAAACGACTCAAAGACCTTCTCACAGACTTCAACAATCCAAACCTTGATTTACGCCCCTCGAAAGTGGGTAATAAAGACATCATCGGCAATGTTTATGAGTATTTGATCGGTAAGTTTGCAGCAGGTGCCGGGAAGAAAGCTGGCGAATTCTATACACCACCTGATGTATCGACTCTTCTTGCAAAACTCCTCAATCCAAAATTAGGTGACCGCATATGTGACCCCGCTTGTGGTTCAGGCTCTCTTCTAATTCGTGTTGCAAAGGAAGTTCCTAACCATAACTATTTTCTTGCAGGACAGGAAAGTAATGGGAGCACATGGTCTTTGTGCCGCATGAATATGTTCCTTCATGAGCTCGATAATGCCAGGATTGAATGGTGTGACACACTTACAAATCCCAAGTTAATAGAGGGCGACAGCTTAATGAAATTCAATGTAGTTGTTGCTAATCCGCCTTTCTCTCTTGATAAATGGGGAGCTGAATACGCTGAGAACGACCGCTTTCGCAGATTTTGGCGAGGTATACCCCCAAAGAGCAAAGGCGATTATGCTTTCATCAGTCATATGATAGAGGTTGCCATTGAAGGAGAGGGAAAAGTTGGCGTTATCGTTCCGCATGGTGTGCTTTTCAGAGGTGGTTCAGAGGGAATAATCCGTAGAAAACTTGTTGAAGAAAATCTTCTCGAAGCTGTTATCGGCCTTCCACCAAATTTATTTTTCGGTACAACTATCCCCGCAGCTATCCTGCTGTTCAATAAAGGCAAGAAGACTAAAGATGTGCTGTTCATAGATGCCAGCCGTGAGTATCTAAGTGGCAAGAATCAAAATTACCTGGGACTTGAGGATATTGAGAATATAATTAGAACATTCAAGGCATTTAAAACTGTTGATAAATATGCTTATCGTGCCAATTTTGAAGAGATAAAGGAAAACGAGTTCAACCTTAACATCCCTCGCTACGTGGACACTTTTGAGGAGGAAGAGGAGATTGATATTGATGCAGTGCAGAAGGAAATCATCGAACTTGAGGCCGAGCTTTCCTCGGTGCGAAAAGACATGAGTAAATACCTGAAGGAGTTAGGGCTATGAACAGCTTCCAGATACTTGCTCTCGATGGCGGCGGAATAAAGGGATTGTTTTCTGCCGCTGTGTTGACGCATTTGGATGAAGATCTTCAAATAAATATCATAGATTATTTTGATCTTATCATCGGGACTTCCACAGGCGGGATAATCGCCTTGGGTCTCGGCATCGGCATGAGGCCACATGAGATTGTTAGTTTTTATGTCAAAAAAGGTCCTGAAATTTTTCCTCATGGAATCGGAATCGGCATTAGACAGTTCTGGCAAAATAAGTTTTATGCTTCTCCCCTTGAAAATGCTCTTAAGGAATGCTTTAAGGATAAGCTTCTTGGAGAAAGCAAGAAACGCCTTGTTATCCCTTCATACAACCTTGGCGATGATGACGTGTACCTATTTAAGACCGCTCATCATGAACGTCTTACTCGTGATTATAAAGTTCCAATATGGAAAGTTGCACTCGCAACGAGCGCTGCACCGACATATTTCCCTACCTTTCGTGGCATTAATCATATACGTCTTATTGATGGAGGTATCTGGGCAAATAATCCCACAATGGTAGGCATTGTTGAAGCTGTCAGTATGCTCGGTCAGGCCTTAGATTCAATCAAGGTATTAAGCCTCGGTACAACAGATGAGATCAAGATAAGAGCGGATAAACTTGATAAGGGCGGTTTCTGGCAGTGGAAAAAGGCTGCTCTTGATGTATTTCTACGGGCACAAAACATAGGAACTTTTACACAGGCGCAGCACCTCTTGGGTAAAAACAAGGTGATACGTCTTAATCCAAAGGTTCCAGCCGGACTATTTAAAATGGATAAATTATCTGAAAATGAGTTGCTTAGCAAGGCAGCTCACGAAAGCAGACGTTTTGCGCCTCAGTTCAAGGAGGTATTTATGAACAATAAAGCACAGGAATTTAAACCATTCCATTAATAGAAGGAGAACATGGTATGGCAAATGAAATCGTATCACAGTATAACAAGCTTCTTGAAAACCTTTCTAACGAACTGGATATCTCAGAAAGTCATTTTAAACAAGCAGAAGAACGCTATAAGGCTATAGGTAAGTGGCTTTTGAGAGACAACTCAAGTGTCTCCCAATATAATCCAGATATATATCCGCAAGGTTCCTTTCGTCTCGGAACAGTAATTAAGCCAAAAACAGAAGAAGAAAAATATGACATTGACCTTGTTTGTGAGTTGGGCATTACAAAAGGCCAAGTTAGTCAGAAGCAACTTAAAGAAATGGTAGGAGAGGAGATCAAAAGCTACGCGAAAGTCAACAGCATGAAGTCCGCACCAGAAAATAAGCGGCGTTGCTGGACGTTGAATTATGCAGACGGAGTTCAATTTCACATGGATATATTGCCAGCGATTCCAGATGGAGATTCATTCCAGATTTTGTTGGAAAGCAAGGGAATATCAGCAAATTGGACAGAATTAGCTATCGCTATCACAGACAAGACTCACCCCAACTATGATCTCATTGCTGACGATTGGCCATGTAGTAATCCCAAGGGATATGCAGAGTGGTTTAAGGAACGCATGAAAACGCAGTTTGATATACAGCGTAAGTCTTTGGCTGAATCAATCAGGGCAAGTATCGAAGATGTGCCAGAGTATAAAGTGAAAACAACGCTCCAAAGAGCAGTTCAAATTCTCAAGAGGCATCGTGACATGCGTTTTTTTGGACATCAACTGGAAGAAGATAAACCAATTTCAATGATCATTACTACTCTATCGGCGAAACTGTATCAGAACGAAGGAGATGTCTATTCCACTCTTAAAAATATTGTAGAACAGTTGCATGCGCATGCCGTTTTGCTCTCCCAAGACGTTTTGTTGAATGAAAGCTTGCGCAGTCAGCGTCTTATAGAGAGAAAGCCTGATGGGACTTGGTATATACCAAATCCGGTAAATCCTGCGGAAAACTTTGCTGATCGGTGGCATGAGAATGACAATAGAAAGGCTCGTGCCTTTTTCCAATGGGTTGTCTGGGTTCGCAATGACTTAATTGAGGTATTAAGGCAGGCTGATATGAAAAAAATTAGTGAGTCTCTTGAGCATCATTTTGGTGAAAACATTACCAAGAAGGCCTCAGCGGGCTTATACATAGTTTCCGCTCCGGCAATTCTAACTCACGCGAAAGATGACATCCCGAACGTTGAAATAAGAAATCCCAGCAAGCCATGGACCATAGGTGGATAATAGGCAGGATGTAATCCATAAGCATTTCACTGAACTGGCAGAACAATACCCGAGGCTTGTTTTGATAGAGGATGATTGTGACACATGGTTAGTGCGAGGGGTGTTGGAATTTTCAGCAATCTATGAAGGTGTCAGTATCAGAGATAATTTTCAGATAGAACTTATTATTCTAAAAGATTACCCTGATATTCCACCGATTGCCAAAGAAACTGATGGACGCATCCCAAAAGAGTTTCATACAAACCCAGATGGGTCACTCTGTTTAGGCGTCCCCATAGAAGTGCGAAGGAAATTTGCCAAAAATCCATCATTGCTTGGATTTATAAATGAACAAGTTATTCCCTTTCTTTATTCATATTGTCACTTTGAGCAACATGGAGAAATGCCCTTTGGTGAACTTTCTCACGGTGGCAAGGGAATTCTTGAATATTACAGACAGCTTTTTAATGCCTCATCAGATGTGATTGCTACTGAGCTATTAAAAATACTTGCAGAAAACAACGGCAAAGGACACCATGAATGTCCCTGCAGAAGCGGTAAACGAATACGAGACTGTCATGGAGGATTACTTAGAAAAATATATTCTTATCAGCACAAAGATGAATTTCTTTATGATTATGGAAATTGTTTGATACATCTCAAAAAGGCTGGGCAAGAACTACCGAAATCGCTATTTAGTAGAAAGTTAATGAATCGCCTTAAAAAATATAGCCAGGGGCTCGATAAAAAGGAGAAGCGCGGGGTTAGCGCAATTCGAAGAAATAAATAAGATGAATTCGTATATAAATAAGGAGCTTGGACATGGTGTCTAAAGGATGGAAAGACGTTCGCCTTAAAGAGATTGTTGAGATTAAGCTTAGTGGCATCGATAAAAAATCTTATCCAGAGCAGAAGGAAGTATTTTTGTGTAATTATACGGATGTTTATAACAATGATTTCATTACACATGCAATAGATTTCACAAAAGCGACAGCGACAGATTTAGAGGTAGAGAATTTCGCATTGCAATCTGGTGATGTGATCATTACAAAGGACTCTGAAACACCCAATGATATTGGGGTTCCATCAGTTGTAGCTGAAGATCTCCATAATGTTCTATGTGGTTATCATCTTGCGCTTCTCCGGCCAAGAAGTGACTCAGTCAAATCTATTTATATAGCGAAAGCAATTACTCATTATGATGTTAGACGGCAATTTGCACGATTGTCAAATGGAATAACGAGATTTGCTCTAACAAAATCCGCTATTGAAAACACGCATATTCTACTACCTCCCAGCGAAGAGCAACAGAAAATTGGAGAGATTTTAGTTTTGTGGGACAAAGTAATCAAAGACATAAAAAGGTTAATCGATGAAAAGACAAAGCTCAAGCAAGCCCTCATGCAGAAACTCCTTACAGGCAAGCTTCGATTTAAGGAGTTCATCAAATCCAATAGGAAAACAAAAACTCATTACGGTGTGATTCCATCTGATTGGGAATATTCAAGAGTTGAAGATATTGCAGATGAAGTCTCTGATCGTAATGAGAAAGGTAAAAATATACCTGTTTTATCTTGTACTAAATATGATGGCTTAGTAGACTCTTTGCAATATTTTGGAAGGCGAATCTTTAGTGAAGATACATCTGACTACAAGATTGTTCGACGAGGTCAATTTGCATATGCGACTAATCATATTGAAGAAGGATCTATAGGTCTTCTTGATTCCCTTGATGAAGGATTGGTAAGCCCTATGTACACAGTTTTTAAAACAAGGGTAAACGTCTACGCTCCCTTTCTCTACAAGGTTTTTAAAACGGAACTTTATCGGTATATCTTTGAGGTTAATACAAGCGGTTCGATAGATAGGAGAGGAAGCCTTCGCTGGAAACAGTTTAGTCAGATACATATTCCTTTGCCTTCAATCGAGGAACAAAAGAAAATCTCTGAGTGCATTGATACTTGTGAAAGAGAAATCAGATTGCTTCAGCAGTTAGCGGATACATTGAAAACACAGAAGAAAGGCCTGATGCAAAAATTGCTGACAGGCCAAATTAGAGTAAAGGTGTAAGAAGGAGGGCATCATGCAGAAAGCCCCATCAATGAAGGAAGATCATATATCACAAGTCCCAGCATTACAGCTTCTTCAAAATCTTGGATATACATATTTAACACCTGAGGAAGCGCTTGCTCTTCGTAGTGGTAAAACACGGAATATAATACTGGATGGAATTCTCGCAGAACAGCTTCGAAAGATGAACGTTGTTCGCTATAAGGGAGAAGAATATCCTTTTACTGAGGGAAATATTTTCTCCGCAGTTCAGTCAATAAAAGATGTTGTTTATGATGGACTTGTACGCACAAATGAGAAGGTATATGACCTTCTTTGTCTTGGGAGAAGTCTCCAGCAGTCAATCGGAGGTGATATCAAGAGTTTTACCTTGCGGTACATTGACTGGGAATATCCTGGAAACAATGTTTATCATGTCACTGAAGAATTCAGCGTTGAACGTTCAGGCACTAAAGACGAATATAGACCTGACATAGTGCTTTTTGTGAATGGCATTCCACTCGTAGTCATTGAATGCAAGAGACCTGAACTTGGTCCTGGAAAAGATCCGATTGAACAGGCAATCTCTCAGCATATCCGCAACCAAAAGGATGATGGCATCCCTCAACTTTTCTTATATTCTCAACTATTATTAGCAGTCTCTAAGAACGAATCTAAGTATGCTACAACAGGCACTTCGATGGACTTTTGGGCTGTATGGAGGGAGGATAAGGATATAGACAAAGAGATTCTTTCTCCTATAAATAAATCTCTTTCATCTGAACAAAAAAATAAACTCTTTCAGAGCAGGTTCAAGTATGTCCGTTCATACTTTGATGCAATGGAGAAAGATAACAGGGAGGTTACAGAGCAGGATCGAGCCTTATATTCTCTTTGCTGTCCGGAAAGACTCCTTGAATTAGCATTTCGCTATATTCTCTATGATGCAGGGGAGAAAAAAATAGCCCGTTATCAGCAATATTTCTGTGTAAGGAACATAATGGAGAGAGTCAGAACATTTGACAGTGACGGGAAACGCATTGGAGGTGTTGTCTGGCACACTCAGGGAAGCGGGAAGTCGCTTACTATGGTCATGCTCGCCAAAGCAATTGCTCTTGAACCGAGTATAGAGAATCATAAAATCATACTCGTTACTGACCGCATTGACCTTGATGATCAGATTTATAAGACATTCCATCACTGTGGAAAAGAAGTTGAGCAGGCAAAGACCGGCAAGCATTTAATGGAGATGATTGATGGGCATAGGGAACGCATTATTACAACAGTCATTGATAAGTTTGATGCTGCAATAGGCATTAAAGATTTTTGTAATCCTGATCCGAATATCTTCGTTCTCGTTGATGAGGGACACAGGGGGCAGTATGGAACACGCCATGCCAAGATGAGGAAGACCTTGCCAAAAGCCTGTTATATAGCTTTTACAGGCACACCGATTATGAAAAAAGACAAGAATACTGTAATAAAATTTGGAGGCTTAATCCAACCGTCATATACAATCTCGCAAGCTGTAAAAGACAAGGCCGTAGTCCCCTTGCTTTACGAAGGCCGTCATGTTGAACAAAAAGTTGATTCTGAATCTATTGATAGCTGGTTCGATAAGATTACGAAGAATCTTACCCAAGAACAAGCTGCGGATCTAAAGAAAAAATTTGCAACCACCGACCAATTGAACAAGGCTGAACAGAAGGTTATGCGTATAGCCTGGGACATCAGCGAGCATTTCAAGAACAACTGGCAAGGTACACCTTTTAAGGGACAGTTAGTTACTCCAGACAAGGCAACAGCCTTGCTTTATAAAAAATATCTTGATGAGTTTGGCATGGTCACTTCTGAAGTCCTGATCTCTGGCCCTGATGAGAGAGAAGGTGAGGAAGATATCTATGCTGAGAATAAGGAAGAGGTTATACGCTTTTGGAAAGCTACGATGGCAAAATATGGCAGTGAAAAAGAATATAATAAGCAGATTATTAATGCTTTCAAGTATGGAGAGACACCTGAAATAATTATTGTCGTAGATAAGCTGATCACAGGCTTTGACGCCCCTCGAAACACAGTCCTTTATCTCACGCGCATGCTTAAAGACCACACATTACTACAGGCTATTGCTCGTGTGAACCGTCTTTACGAAGGAAAAGAATTCGGCTATGTTATTGATTACCGCGGTGTGCTGGAAAATCTTGACCGTGCATTAGATGTTTATGGTGCACTTCCTGAGTTTGACAAAGATGATCTCGCTGACACATTGACAGATGTATCTGTTGAAGTGCAAACCCTTCCGCAGAAGCACTCTGTCCTTTGGGATATCTTTAAAGAGATAAAAAATAAATATGACGAAGAAGCATACGAACGTCTTTTGGCTGATGACGCTTTGCGTGCAAGGTTCTATGATAGGTTTTCCGAATATAGCCATACTTTGGCAATAGCCCTCTCAACTGTCAGCTTCATAGAAGACACTCCACAGAAAAAGATGGATCAATATAAAAATGACCTTCGTTTTTTCAGGGAGTTAAGACACTCTGTTCGGAGACGGTACGCAGAAGTAATTGATTTTTCTGAATACGAGCCAAAAATTAAGAAACTAATTGATACATATGTCGGCACAGGAGAAAAGGTCGAACAGATTATAGAGCCGGTTAATATTTTTGACAAAGAAAAGTTCTCAGAAGAGGTTGACAAATTGAAAAGCGATGTTGCTAAGGCTGAAACTATTGCACATCGGACCATGAGAACTATTACAGATCGCATGCAAGAAGACCCTGCTTTTTATAGAAAATTTTCTGAACTCTTGCAGGAAACTATAAGGGCATTTAGGGAAGGCCGTCTCCAGGAAGCTGAGTATCTCAAGAAAGTGAAAAACATTATGGATTCTGTAATTAATAGAACTGGCGACGATATTCCTGAAACTCTACAGTACAAGGAAACCGCAATAGCATATTATGGGGTTGTCAGTGAAACCATGGCAAAATATGGAGAGAGTTCTTTTACAACTGAGGCCGCTGAGAAAATAAGTCTTGTTGTTGATGAAATTATCAAGAGACTGCGTATAGTAAACTGGAGCACAAATATTGATATTCAAAATCAGATGCGTAACAAAATCGAAGACTTTATTTTTGAAATAATGAATGAATATAAAATTACTTTAACTTTTGAGGACATAGATTCAATCATGGAACAATGTCTTGATATTGCGAAAGTGAGGATTCCATGATTTCAAGCAAAAGTAAGGAATACAGTATCAAATTTGGCAGAGAACAAATAAGAGTGACCCTGTCTTTTAAAGAACGAAAGACCCTGAAGATAAGTGTTCATCCAGATAAAACTGTAATTGTGATTGCTCCAGAAGGAAAAAAGCTGAAAGAAATTCTTACAAGGGTAAAAGAACGTGCACTGTGGATTATAAAGCAGAGAGATTATTTCGAGCGCTTCCAGCCTTTACTTACTCAAAGGCAATATATAAGCGGAGAGAGCTATTATTATCTTGGAAGGCAATATCGTCTTAAGGTTCACAAGAATTCCGGGAAAGGCGTCAAACTCATTGGTAAGTATATTAATGTCTATACACCTTATGCAAATAATTCTTCCGAAGTAAAAGAACTTCTTCAGGATTGGTATAAAAGGCATGGCGAAGCAATATTCTCTCAGCGTCTTGAACTCTATAGCAAAGTCATAAAACGCTTGAATGTGATCCATCCGAAAATAAGGATCCATCATATGGAAAAAAGATGGGGAAGCTGCAGCAAATCGGGAGCCATTGTGTTAAATACAGAATTGGTAAAAGCTCCTTTACACTGCATAGATTATGTAATCATGCACGAAATCTGTCACCTGAAAAACAGGCCTCACGATAACGGATTTTATAAGTTGCTCGAAAAGCATATGCCGGACTGGAAACTTAGAAAAGAAAGGCTTGAGAAAGTGATAATTTAATAATTAATCCATGTTGTGTTGAGCGAAAGATACCTGACATATTAAACGGCGTATGTGGGCCTGCGGATAGCTGGTCTTGCCAGATTTCCTGGATCTGCTACAGTGGAGACAGACAATAAAACCACTAACGTGCGAACCTAAGTATTAGGGGAAAACTTTATTCATTGTATGATGGTGATGAGCTTAGGCTAATCGCCGAGCAGTGGTTTCCTAATAGCCACGTTTGCACGGTCACCATCGTAAAGTGTGTAAGGTTTTTTTGTTTTCTACAATGCAATAACGTCGGTTTTCAGGGCTTCCGTCTACAACCAAAAACTCTGTAAGCACAATTGCCAATCATTCGGCTGGATATTCTTTCGCCGGGGATGCGTCAATGGTGGACAGATCAGATTTCAGGCAACGCTGGCGAGCGACCTGACCTCCAATCTCTCCATCAGGCTTATCCAAAACGCTGAAAAAAGTATTGCTCCATAATTTTATATCGTGTCTTTCATATCTAATTTATAGATATTGGAGGAAAAACGCGGTAAAGGTTAAAAAAAATGGAATCGATTAAGGGAAAAATAGATAAGTTCCAGATGAAATCACCAAGGAAGAATTTTAATGCTGGTTGGGAAGTGTTGGCAGACGAAATGACGAATTATTTCGGAGAAAATTGTTATTGGTTGTTTTATAAGAAAGAGGATTGGAAGATCCGGAATGCTTTTAAAATTTGCCAAGAAAAGAGAATAAGTTCTTTTAGATATTTGATAGGGATATTGAAGAAGATTTGAAAAAATGGCTCTATGGATGAGGAGTAT
>Ga0153915_10005018_pt1 | contig 12274 bp, 14 predicted proteins | sample Opewatmetagenome_2_FD_107003 | JGI IMG/M metagenome (GOLD analysis project Ga0153915, IMG submission 107003) | Freshwater wetland microbial communities from Ohio, USA - Open water 3 Core 3 Depth 3 metaG | ecosystem: Environmental > Aquatic > Freshwater > Wetlands | place: USA: Ohio, Lake Erie... | reverse complement strand
CTCTCTACAAACTTTCGTGGCACGGGGTGGACGTGGCGATATTCAAAGCCCGCTGGCCTACCATCTGGCACGATAGCGCCGTGTGCAGCGATTGCCATGGCGTGCACAACATCCGAAAAACCATGGATCCAGCGTCATCGGTTAGCGCCCAAAATCTGATGAGCACCTGCCAGAAATGCCATCCCACCGCCGGACCCAACTGGGTGGGTGCCTGGACCGGTCATCATGAGGTGAGCTTGGAACGCACACCCCTCGTGTTTTATACCCAGGCATTCTATACCAGCTTCACACCCTTTGTACTCTGGCTATCCATAGCTTATGTTGTATTGCAGATCATCCGTTCCACGGTAGACCGAGTGAGAAGGAGTCTTTCGAAATGAGCGTTCCCAAACCATCCAGCACGCCTGTGGATAAGAGTGTCAGCACCATCCGGACGCTGCCACGCTTCACGCTGGCTCAGCGCTGGGAGCACTTGATCTTATTGGTGAGTATTGGGGGACTTCTGATCACAGGGCTGCCACAAAAATATCGGGCCACCACCTGGAGCCAACAAATCCTCTCCACCCCTGAGCGCGTTTATGCTATCCAAAATATCCACCGCATTGCCGCCATCCTGCTCACATTACTGGTCGTATATCATCTGGGACGCACCATTTATCTCTTGAGCCGGCGGCGCCTGCCTGGGGACATATTACCCACCCTGCAGGATGTGCGAGATGCACTCAGCATGAGCCGGTACCTGCTCTTTCTTACGAACATCAAACCAAAATTTGGCAAATATAACTTCGAGCAGAAGTTTACCTACTGGTTCCTCTTCTTCTCGATTGGCATCATGGTCGTCACTGGATTTATCCTGTGGTTTCCAATCCTGTTCACGCGGGTGCTTCCAGGTGGGGTTATCCCTGCTGCAAAGCTGGCTCACAGCACAGAGGCCATTGTAACCGGGATATTTATCGTCATCTGGCATTTCTATCACGTGCATATCGAACGGTTGAACTTGAGTATCTTCACCGGCTGGCTGAATGATAAAGATGCCCGCTCATACCACCCGTTGGAATATGAACACCTGACCGGAGAGCCTGCCGAACCACCCCAAACAGGAGAAAATCTTTGATGGTCCATCGCCCCACTCTCCTATTCGGCGCGCTGATAATCTTTTTTCTCGTATTCGTGGTTATAGGAGCTGATGTGCTGGCTGCCCCTAAAGCACAGAGCGGTACACCCACACCCGATCCCCGGTTATCCATAAGTAATGAAGAATGCCTGAGCTGCCACGGCCAACCTGGACCGAGTTTGACATTGGAGAACGGCGAGGTGCTTGACCTCTATATCTCACCGCAAGACTACATCGCCTCGATACACGGCAGTGAGGGTTATGCCTGTGTGCAATGCCATCGACAGGTTGGCAGATATCCCCACCCCCCTCTCCAGGCCAAGGATTTGCGCGATGTCAGCTTGCAGCTCTACCCGGCTTGCCAAAACTGCCACCAACACCAATACGAATTAGCCCAGGACAGCATGCACGCTAAAGCCTTGAGTGATGGCAAGCGCGAAGCTGCGGTATGCACCGACTGCCATACGGCTCATAATGTACGGCGATTAAACAAACCCGGTACGTTGGAAATGCTGCCAGATGCACGCGTGTGGGTGCCGCTGACCTGTTCCAGGTGTCATAATGCCATTTATCTAAAATATAAAGATAGCGTTCACGGTTCGGCGTTGATCGGCGATGGCAACCCTGATGTGCCCACCTGCATTGACTGCCATGGGGTACACAACATCGAAAATCCCACCACGGCAGCCTTTCGCCTGCGCTCTCCCGAGATCTGTGCGAAATGCCACACCGACGAAAAGAGAATGGCAAAATATGGTATTTCTACGCAAGTGCTAAACACATATGTGGCTGATTTCCACGGCACTACGGTGATGCTTTTCGAGAAAATGACCCCAGACGCACAGACAAACAAGCCGGTATGTTACGACTGTCATGGCATCCATGACATCAGCCGGGTGGATGACCCTAAAAAAGGGCTAGAAGTGCGTGAAAACTTGTTGGCGCGCTGCCAACAGTGTCACCCAGACGCAACCTCGAACTTCCCAACAGCCTGGTTATCCCATTACATCCCTTCCCCCGAAAAAAATCCGATCGTATATTACGTAAATTTGTTCTACAAGTTCTTTATTCCCACCGTTTTGGGCGGTATGGCCTTGTTAGTGGCTTTGGATTTGAACAAATTAATCGGTGGTAAGCTTCGAAAACCAGTGAAAAAAGACAGTCGGATAGAAACCGCTGTGGAGGAGGCCCCCCTGCTATCCGACCAGCTTGGAGACAACGAGAAAATCATTAGCGAACCAGATCAACCCAGCGAGGCACCCGAAGATTGGATTGAGGAATCGGAAGACCTCCCAATACCTAAGCCGGCAAGTGACCAGCCGAGCGAGAGCGAGGCCGAATCACAGCCGCAAACCCCTCCAGAAACAGGAGCAGACGCAGACCAGGAGGCCAGCCGTGACTGATCTCACGCACGCCTCCCCTCAAGACCAGACACAAAGCCAGCTTCCACAGGAAATCGTGCGTTTTACGCTCGCGCAACGCATCGAGCACCTCGTGATGCTCACCTCCTTTACCCTCTTGGGCATCACCGGGCTACCTCAGAAATATGCGGAATCGCCCATAAGCCAAGGGTTCATCAGCGCTTTTGGCGGTATTGAGTCTATTCGCCTGATCCACCATATATCCGCCATCGTATTGATGCTGGTGAGCATCTTTCACATTATCGCCGTATTGTATAGGGTTTGGGTGCTACGCTCGCCGCTTTCCATGCTTCCTGTCATAGAGGACTTTAAGCACCTGTTCCAGGATTTACGCTATTACACGGGATTGCGCAAGCATAAGGCTTATTACGGTCGCTACAACTATGCTGAAAAAGTGGAATACCTGGCAGTAGTGTGGGGAACTCTGGTGATGGCGATCACCGGCTTCATGATGTGGAATCCCATCGCAACCGCACGGTTATTGCCCGGGGAGTTCATCCCCGCCTCTAAAGCAGCACACGGCGGCGAGGCTGTGCTGGCGGTTCTATCCATTCTGCTGTGGCATTTCTATCACGTACATCTGAAGCGCTTTAATAAAAGCATGTTTACAGGGAAACTAACCCGCAAGGAAATGGAGCATGAGCATCCTGCGGAGTTGGCAATGATTGAATCCGGGCAAAATCCAAAGTTGCCGGAAGTGCTGGATTTGCGACGCCGCCAGCGTTTTTTCATGCCTGCAGCAGCTGTGCTGGCAGTGGCGATGCTGGCGGGTGTATACGGCTTTGTTAACTATGAAGAGAGTGCCATCACTACTATTCCACGTGGAGAGACGGCTGCGATTTTCGTTCCAATCACACCCACACCCAGGCCCACGCCGACACCCTCGCCCACACCCGAACCCGGAGCAGTTGTGGCTGGTCCCGACACCTGGGAGGGCACGTATGCTGAATTATTCCGCAATCGTTGCTCTACCTGTCATGGCCTGACCGCTGTTGGCGGGCTCTCTTTAGCTGATTATGTGTCAGCCTTAAAAGGCGGCAAGAGCGGCCCGGGCATTATCCCAGGCGATCCAGATGCCAGCATAATTGTGAAAATCCAGCAAGCTGGAAGCCACCCAGGTCAGCTTACCGCCGAGGAAATCAACCGTGTAATCGAATGGATTAAGGCTGGCGCACCTGAGAAATAGGGCGTTGTGGCTGATTTCTTTTCCCAAAATCTGATTGGCGTCTTCTTTTTTTATGGCCTGGCTTTCTTCTGCATGGGCCTGGCAATCTCTCTGGAGTTGGGCCACTCCTCTGAAATGTATTTTGCCCAGGCCCTTCGCCCCTTAAGCTGGTTTGGGATTATCCATGGAAGCCATGAATGGCTCGAAATGTTCCTCATCTTAAAGGGCGGTCAAGGGCAACAATTCGATCCGGGTTTCATCAATAGCCTGCGTGTAATTCTGCTGGCAACTTCCTTTGGCATGCTGATCGCCTTCGGGGTGTGGCTGGTAGCTGCTAACCTCAACTCTCGACAAAAATTGGGTATTCTCTCGCTGGCTATAGTGATCTATGCGATTGGGCTGGTTTGGTTGCTGGCTTCCCGCCCAATAACGGCGGCTACTTTGGTGCAAGCTGATGTCTACACGCGTTACTCGCTTGCTATTCCAGGGGCGGCGCTCGCCACCTGGGGTTTAATCTTACAACAAAGGCGTTTTGCAGAGGCCGGGCTACGTCATTTTGGCAAGGATGTGATTATCGCCGCAGTAGCCTTCGCCATTTACGGCGGAGTTGGGCAGCTCTTTGCCTCTCCAACCCCGTTATTCCCATCTAATCAGCTGAATGCCGATGTTTTTTTACATTGGATGGGCTTTCCCATCCAGGTTTTACGGGCAGCGATGGCAGCCATCGCAGCGATATTTATCATTCGCTCAATGCGCGCCTTTGAAGTGGAAAATAGCCAGCGCATTCAAACCCTCCAAGGGGCCCAACAGGCTGAACGCCACAAGTTGGAGGCGCTACGTGCGGAATTATTCCAGCGTACTGTACGAGCGCAAGAGGCAGAACGTCAACGCATCGCTCGTGAGTTACATGATGGCATTGGACAAAATCTCACCGCCCTGGGGCTGGGACTGCATGGCCTGATAGATACCATGGAGAAAGACACCCCACGCGCCGCACATCAGGCTCGACAGTTGCAGGAGCTAGCGACAGATGGCCTGGATGAGCTGCGCCATATGGTAACGGGATTGCATCCCCCCCAACTGGACGACCTGGGTTTGGTTTCTGCCATCCGATCCCTGGGGAGGGAGGTGAATGAGCTTTCCGGTCTATCCGTAAATGTGGTCAATGAAATGCAGGGGCGGAGTTTACCCCCGGAAATGCGAGTCGTTTTATTCCGCATCGCCCAAGAAGCGCTGACTAACGTTGTCCGCCACGCATTTGCCAGCGAAGCCAATGTGCGCCTGTCTTGCGTCGGGGACCAGATTCAATTAGAAGTTCGTGACAACGGGCAAGGGTTTAATGAACAAATAATAAACACTGATTTGCGCCATCCTAAGCTGGGCTTGTTGGGAATGGTTGAGCGTGCTGCTCTGATTGGCGGGACGTGTCATGTGCATTCCAAACCCGGAGGTGGCACATTGGTCCTGGTTCAGGCTCCTTTGCAAATCCAGGAAGGCGACCATGCCTGAAATCCGTCTGTTATTGGTAGACGACCATGAGGTTGTACGCACCGGTCTGCGCATGCTGCTGGAAAGCCAAGAGGATATGATCATTGTGGGAGAGGCTAGCAACGGCAAAGAAGCCCTTGAACTCTGCAGTCGCTTACACCCAGATGTGGTGGTGATGGATCTAACGCTACCCGATACCTCTGGGATCGAGATTACCCGGATCATCAAGCGGACCATGCCCGAGGTGAACGTGGTAGCGCTAACGATTCACGAAGCCCAAGAATATTTCTTCGAGATGCTCAAAGCCGGGGCTTCAGGTTATGTACCCAAGCGCGCTGCCCCCGAGGAGCTGGTGAGTGCAATCCAGGCCGCTTTTATTAATGAAGTGTATATCTTCCCCTCATTAGCGAAGGTTCTGGTGAATGATTATCTGGATCGGAGGAGGGAACGGACAGAAGGCTTGCTACCAGAAGGACTTACTCCACGTGAGGAAGAAGTTATGGAACTGCTGGTGCAAGATTCTACGAACGAGGAGATCGCTTCGCAATTGATGATTAGCAAGCACACGGTAGCCCGTCATCGCGAGAACATTATGCGGAAATTGAACCTGCACAACCGCAGCGAATTGGTGAAATATGCTATCCGGAAAGGGTTGATCGAGCCTTAGGGGAAAATCTTAAAGATGCAGACATCGCAATAGGGTAGATTCCCTACTCCATATACCTTGCGCCGCCTATTGACCAGACGGCATTTTTTTTGTATCCTGATATTAATAATGGGTAAGGAGGCTGAAATGAAAAAAGTACAATTTACTGCCGCATTTTGGACGCTCCTGATCGCCATCCCCTTTACGGCATTGGCGCTGATGGCAAGCGCGTATATCAGCGATCATCTTATTCAGATCTCTACCGGCCTGGCATACATCAGTCAAGGACTGATAGCCAAGGGTTGGGATCTGATCCTGGAAGCAGAACTAACCGGGATGGTGGCTGGGATGTTATTATTGCTAGCCATCACATTCGCCACCTATCTGCTAAACCAAAAGGAACAAAAAGCTAAACCGATGAATAATCGCGAATAAAAATTCGCGTTACTCGAAGACCCTTCCAACATAAATTCATAGTACAACCTAAACTTAGATTCGCGAGAGTGGAGTGTGAGGCGACGTTTTGCATTGCCTCGCACTCCACTCTACATTTATTTTTCGGATAGATCCTAATCATTCCTGGTCTGTAAGATCAGGCTTTTTAGGTAAGGTCGTAACCGATTCCTGTGCTGGCCAGGTCGGGCGATCGACCATCTCCTTAGCTTGATTCGAATCGGCGGTCATGAAGTGCTCAACTGTCGCCTCATGTCCCGGCAGGCGCATAGCTTTGACGACCAGATCTGCCAGCGCGGTCACCCCAATGCCCAGACCATAGAAACCACTCAGATCACCTAACTGCAGGCGGCAGTTCTCACAGGCAGCTACTACAACCTGAGCGCCTGAACGTCTCACCTGGTCGGCTTTAGGCTTGCCGGCCATCATGCGGATATCGTAAGCCTCGGGCAACGCCACCAGACCGGCACCCCCGCCACAACAGTAGGCTTCCTCGCGGTTGGGGGTTAGTTCGGAGAAATTGGTAGTAGCCGCTCGCAGGACAATTCTCGGCTCTTCAAGCACCCCCCCTTTGCGGCCCAGGTTGCAGGAATCATGGTATGTGATCGGCTCCGGGTTTGCGCTTGGATCCAGATGTAACCGTCCCTCTTGCACGTATTCTGCCAGCACCTCTACGATGCTTCGCACCCGGAAGGTAAATTCATCTCCGAACCAGTTGGGGGCAAGCCAGCGCATAGCATAATAAGCATGGCCGCATTCAGAGATGATAATCTCTTCTACTCCAAGGGCTTTTGCTTCATCTACAATCCGTTTGGCGATCGTCTTCGCACGAGCGGTATCACCGAGGAAGACTCCATAATTAGCAGCTTCAAAAATGCTCAGGGTCCAGTCTTCGCCAACCGTGTCGAAGATCGCTGCCACAGGCAGGATGGTATGGGCGCCAGCCAGTGCAACGTACAATTTCTTGGCGCCTTGTTTTTGTAGGGGGATCGTTGCCTCTGGGTTTCCTGTGAGCACCTGAAGCTCTTTTTCCATCTCTTTTATGCTATCTTTATAGAAATCCAGGTAGATATCAGGGTCTTTTCCTTTTTCAATGGCAGAGTCAGCCAACATCTCGAGCAGTTCAGGGGCATTGCCGGTGGCTGTGGCGATGGCGCGCAGGCTGGTCATCAGCAAAGGTGTGTCCAAACCCATCGGACAATTAACCGTGCAGCGATAGCAAAGCGTACAAGTTTTGAAAGAAAGCTCAGCCCATTCTGCCAGTTTCTCCTCGGTCAGATGCCCCGCATCCGTCCAGGCCGGGAAGAGGCGGCTTAAAAAGTCGTGCTCGCTACGGTAGACGCGGCGCAAGGATTCGGCGCGGGTGGCTGGGATATACTCCGGTTTCGGGTCTGCAACGTAATAGTGGCAGGCTTCTGCACAGATTCCACAGCGGGCGCACACTTCCAGTGCCGCTATTAACGGCTGATTGATCTGCTGGTTGAGCAATGCCAGGGCGGTCTCGACTTTGGTCGACATGGCTCACCTCGCCCCTTGCTGGCTGTGAGGCAGCACAGCATGGCTGCCGATGAATTTACCATAGAACAGCCGCGAGGCCGCAAAATATAAACAGTGGCGGATCTTGCCCAGAGGGGCATAGACCAGCATGGCGGCGCTCGTCAGATAAAAAATAGTTTGAGCTTGAGGGAAGAACAGCCATAAGGCTTCGGCACCCAGGAAAAGGCTGACGATCAGCACGGCAAAGTAGTCGTCAGGCGTGCTCAGCGCTTTGAGGTTTGTCTCCACAAAACGTACCAGCAGCCCCATTATGCCAAAGATCGCGCCGCCAGCTACGGCGACCCCGATCACATGCCGGGTGAGCTGGGACAACACACCCAGCCACGGGCTGGCGATCAGAACCGCCAGACCGAGGAAGATCCCAAGGTGGAAAACCACACCACGCAAATAGGCGATTGCATGCAGCCGTGTGCTCTCCTTTACCCAAGGAGCCATCCCCAGGGTATACGCATACAACAATCCGCTCCCCTGGCTCCCTTTCGGCTTGGCCCGATCGACCGGTCGGGATAGCTGGGAGAAATTCCGTAGCCGACTGCCAAATGCATAGACCGCATAGACAAGCGCAAGGGCAACCAGGATCTGGGAGATAAAAGCAGTACTCATTTCAAGCGCCTCATTTGGCGCGGCGAACTACAAGGTGAAACTGTTTTTCGAGTTTTTCGAGGGTGACCAACTCGTTCCCGGTCGTGCGGCACCAGGCAGGGATATCTGCCATCACACCCGGGTCGGTTGCATAAGCTTCGATGGTCTCGCCGACGGGTATACTCTTGATAGCCATCGCGAGCTTTACTACCGGCATTGGGCACAAGAGCCCTTTAAGATCCATTACTAAAGGACTGGTTTGGGATGTCATTTTGAAATCTCCTAGTTCTTTGTAAATTTATATAAAGAGCGTGACTTTACTCTCGGTCGCTTCTTCGAGGAACGTTGCCACGCCCACGGGAGGGGTGACATTATCCTGGAAGAATTTGGGGTCGATCTCCATCACATCCATGGTCATCTGGCAAGGCATCATTTTGACGCCTAACTCGACTGCCATTTGATACAAATCATGCAATGAGGACGCACCTTTTTGTTTCATCATCAACTTAAACATCCAGCGCCCCATGCCGCCCATATTCAACCGGCTGGGGCCGATGGCATCCAGGCCACCGCGGTTCATGACACCCAACATGCGTCCGAAGAGGCCTTTTCCAGTGAACCCACCTGATTTTTGAATAGCTTTGAAACCCCAGAACGTAAAGAACATGGTGACCTCCATCCCCGATGCAGCAGCACCTGTGGCGATGATCAGGGCGGCCATCACTTTATCCATATCCCCGCTAAAGACCACCATGGAGAGCTTATTCTTAGTAGCTTTACCGTTCGATTGGACTGTGAGGGTATTTTCGAGTGGAAATTCTGCTGTGACCATTTTTTTCTCCTGTACTCAAGAATAGTGGATCATTGAAGGTTATTCCTCAGATATTGAATCAATGAGTTGGGCGCGATGAGACAGGTGATCGCGCAAGACCGAGCGCAACAGGTCCAGGGCTTCAATCAAGCGTTGGTCTGCCAATGAATACTCAACGGAAGCACCCATACGAAGGGCATGCACCATACCGCGCTCACGCAGTACTTTGAGATGGCGAGAGACCATGGGCTGGCTCAGCCCCAAGTAAGAAGCAAGCTCATTTACGTTGCTGGGCTTCTCCGATAAAGCATAGAGAATCAAGATGCGCTTTGGATCTGCAAGCCCCGCACAAATTTCTGCATGGAGATAGTTTACTTCTTGTTCAAGCGGAGATGTCATTGTGCTTTTCTCCTTCTTCCGATTAGATTCTTTATATATGCTTATGCATATATATTCTTATCGCTATTATAATGATTGCATTTTATGCATATAGTGATAAATATCACATAATGAATATGACATAGGTCCCTATGTGATAATGATCACAAAACCAGAATAAAACACTTCGACTTTCGTTTTCATGAGATCCAAGACTTTTTGTGTGGGTTTGCACAATTAGACAAAGTGTAGTATATTTTTACAAATTACCCTCTTGGGCAGGAGATCATAAATGGAGCAGAAACCCATCCCCGATATTGTGGTAGGACGGCTTCCGATTTATCTGCGGGCCTTGCAGCGGATGGCGCAAGATGGCCAACATGTGACCTCATCCCAGGAGATGAGCGAGCGCCTGGGAATTTCTGCCGCACAAATCCGCAAGGACCTTTCTCAATTTGGGGAGTTTGGTAAACAAGGCACAGGGTATAACATCGAATATCTAGTCGAACAACTTCGCCAGATTCTCAAAGTGAACCGTGTTTGGGATATTGCCGTGGTCGGGGCAGGAGATATCGGTAGCGCTGTCGCCCGTTACCAGGGTTTCGCGGATCGTGGCTTTCGGGTGACCATGGTTTTTGATATCGATCCCCACAAAATTGGTTTAATGCTTGGGAAGTTCACCATCCAGGATTATGCTCAAATGGCCGAATTAATACGCATGGCGGGGATCCGGGTAGCAATGATCACTGTCCCTGCATCCCGAGCGCAGGAAGTAGCTGACGAACTCATTAAAGCAGGGGTGAAGGCGATCTTAAATTATGCACCCATCAATATCAACGTCCCCGAAGGGGTGTACGTCCAGCACACCGATCCTGTGACGCATCTCCAGAGGATGACGTATTATTTAGAGTAATATCCCCTCCAATAGTATATAAGGGAAAAAAGAGAGCCGAGGTGGCTAAGCCACCTCGGCTCTCTCTATTTCACACGGTCCAGACATTTTACACTGGCGGCAAGCCACGACGGATGAGGGGGTATATCCCCAAGCCGCGCGAAGCACCTTCAGCGGTGCATGTCGTCGGGTTATCCACCAGGTAGGCCGGGACGCCCAGTTGTTTTGTAAATAGCTTATCCACTCCACGCAACAATGCTCCGCCGCCCGTGAGCGCTACACCGCGGTCGATGATATCAGAGACCAACTCCGGGGGTGTTTTCTCAAGCACACGACGTGTCGTTTCAACAATGTCGTTCAGCGGCTCGCGCATGGCATCGACCACTTCACCGGTGGTCAGTGTCGCCGGGCGCGGCAATCCGTTTACCTGGTCTTGACCCTGAATTTCCAGGCTGTGTTCTTCTTCTTGAGGCACTGCCGCGCCGATCTTGATTTTAACTTGCTCGGCAGTTAATTGGCCAATGATCAACCCATACTTTTTACGCACATAGGCAACGATCGCTTCATCCAGTGACATCCCCCCCGCGCGCAGGGTTTCAGCTGATACAATACCGTACATCGCCAGTACAGCTGCTTGGGTGGCGCCTCCCCCCAGGCAAACGATCATATTCCCTGTTGGCGTGCCGATGGGCAAGTCTACACCTATCGCCGCAGCTAACGGTTGCTGGATGAGAAAGGCTTCGCGGCTGCCTGCTTGCAATGTCGCTTCGTGGACAGCCCGGCTCTCAACACTGGTCACACCAAAGGGGACCGTAACCATTACCGCAGGGCGAAAAAAACGGATTGGTCCGCTCATACGGCGCAACAACGCCTGGATCATGTACTCGGTAACCTCATAATCCGCGATCACCCCGTTATGCAGCGGGCGCAAGACTTCAATAGTATCGGGGACTCGCCCATACATATCCTGAGCTTCTTTGCCCCACGCGACCATTTTTTGCTCCTGAACGACGATGGCTGCAACGGTAGGCTCTTCGAGGACGACACGCCCCCCCTCGGCCACACGGGTATTCATCGTGCCCAGGTCAATGCCCAATTCTTTAGAAAACAGGGCCATAGGTTATTTTGTTTCTCCCTCCCCACGATCCAATGAGCGGGTAGGTTGACCACGGCGGTAACGTTGGGCAGCTTCCAGGCGCAGATTAGAGCGCCTCAGCGCAGCCTCCATTACCAGGTATGTGTCTGTGTCGGGCGGCGGACCTGTCTGCAAAAACTCCTCAGCGCGCCTGCGGGCAGCCTCTGCTCGTGCCACATCGATTTCCTGGACGTTTTCGGCTGCATCAGCCAGCACTGTGATGATATCGGGTTGTACTTCAACCACCCCACCTGCAACCGTAAATACATCCTCCCGTCCCTGAAAGCGAACTTTTAAAATACCAAACTTTAAAGTTGATAACAAGGGCGCGTGGTTTGGCAGGATCCCCATCTCTCCCAGCACGCCTGGAACAATCACCATATCTGCATCGCCCTGGAATACCATGCGATCCTGTGAAACAATCTCGCAACGAATAGGCATCGTATTAACTGCCTTGAGATAGACGATCGGCCTTCTCGCGCGCCTCATCGATGGTTCCCACCATCATGAAAGCTTGCTCGGGCAGATCGTCGTGCTTCCCGTCTAATATCTCGCGAAAACCGCGTACGGTATCTCGCAAAGTTACATAACGACCTTCCAACCCAGTAAACTGGGCGGCAACGAACATGGGT
>Ga0153915_10005017_pt1 | contig 12276 bp, 8 predicted proteins | sample Opewatmetagenome_2_FD_107003 | JGI IMG/M metagenome (GOLD analysis project Ga0153915, IMG submission 107003) | Freshwater wetland microbial communities from Ohio, USA - Open water 3 Core 3 Depth 3 metaG | ecosystem: Environmental > Aquatic > Freshwater > Wetlands | place: USA: Ohio, Lake Erie... | reverse complement strand
TGAAGTAGGGATGATCCCGGGCGGTGCTCCGGTCGTGCACCCAGGTGACCAGCTCGATGCAGGTCGCGGCGAACTCCCGGATCGACGAGAAGGAGCGGAACCTCGCGATGGTTCGGCGGTGGATGTCGGCCAGGTGCGCGCGAAGCTCCTGCTCCGAGGGCCCCCCGCCGTCTGCAAGCCGTGCGGCCGCATCCGAGGCGGCACGCGGGTCGGCCTCGATCTCCTCCAGCGTCATGAACCGCAGCGTGCGGGACTCCTCCAGGCGCTCCTCCAGGGCGTGGAACAGGACGCGCGTGGCCTCGGCCGAGGCGCCCAGCCGGATGTTCTTCACGTACGGGTGCAGGACAAAGGAGACGTAGGCGGGGACATAGACGCGCGGGCCGTCCATGGTGCTCACGACTTCCATGAGCGCGTTGAAGAACCCGTACAGCGGCGTGCGGTGCAGGGGGTAGGGAAGAGACACGTTGTAGCTTTCCGGATCGAAACGGGAGAGGCAGTGTCGCAGGATCGGGAACAGGCTTTCCGCGGAAGGCAGCACGATAAGCGTGTCATCGTCTGCCCGCGCCAGGGCGGCGTTCAGCGCGGCTACCTGCCCGTGGGTATCGGGGCTGACCGTGAACTGGACCTGCGGCCTCGGGACGGGGGCCGGCCCTTCCCTCTGGCCGGCCGGCAGCAGGTCCGCGATCTTCTCTCTCAAGCCGGGCCCGTCCTGGAAGACCTGCTGCACGCGTGCCCAGCGTGAGGCGGCAAGGAAGATCTGCCGCTCGGCTTTCGTGAGCGCGTAGAAACCGGCGAAGATGAGCGGCCCGCCGCCGGGAATATCCGAGGGCTCCATGGTCCGGGCCACCGAGACATAGCGGGAGGACCGGGTGGAAAGGGAGCGCGCCGCCAGCTCCTCGTAGAACTTCCCGTAGAAGTGCGAGAGCGTGCGAAGGCGCTCCCGGGCCCGGGCCGGAACGGCCTCCTCCACCAGGGGCTGGACGCCCGCCACGTCCCCCGGCGCCACTTCCTCGATGGCGAGCTCCTCCAGGTCGCTGTGGATCTTCAGGCCCAGCGGGAAGAAGCTGTCCAGGCTCATGAACGCCGAGCCGCCCAGGGGATCCGCCGCGGCTACCTGGATCTCGTACAGCAGCGCCACGGCGTCGATGGGCTCGGCCAGCGGCCGCACGAGCCCCGCGCGCGCGTCCCGCTCTTCGAAGAGGCTGTTCACCAGCTCGTCCATGGACAGGATGCGGGGCGGAATAAACCCGGCCTCCCGCCCCCGGGCGAGGCGCTGGCGGAGGAAGTGCGCGGGGCGCTTGCCGGGAAAGACCACCAGCGCCTCGGACGGCTCCCCCGCCGCCTCGACGCGCCGTGCCACTTCTTCCACCAGGCTCACGCCCGCCGGAACGACATCAATGCTCACGAGAACTCCCGCACGGTCCCCAGGTCCACGTAGGCGACCATCGCGCGGACCTCGCGCCCGGGCCATGCCCCCGCGAGAATCCGCATGTAGTCTCTCAGCTGCCCTTCGTGCGCGGCCGGCTCCTCCTCGCCGGTCTTGTAGTCCACCACCGTGACGCGCTCGGCTTCCACCACGAGACGATCCATTCGCACCAGCCTGCCCCGGGGATCGCACATCTCCTGCTCCGTGCGGATCAGCCGGCCGGGCGCTGCCGTGAAGCAAGCCGCCAGGCTGGGATGGGCGAGCATCGCGGCGAGCTTCGGCACCAGCGCACGCGCCTCGGAGAGGTCGCACCGAGCCTCCCGCGCGGCGCGGTCCGCGGCGGCGGCGAGGCGCTCCGCGAGGTCCGGCCCCTGCCCGACGAGCTCGAGCATCCGGTGGGCAAGCTCCCCGCGCCGGCGCTCCTCCCGGCCGAGCCTGCCCTCGTCCAGCGTCAGCCGAACCGGCCGCGCCGCGTGTGACAGCACGGCCTCGGGCTCGCGCTCCTCCCGCTCGGTCCCCGCGTTCTCCTTGTCCCCGCTCGGCGCGAAGGACTCGGCGGGAAGCAGGTCGAAGGGGAACTCGTCCTTTTCGGCGCGTACGCCGATCACGTACATCTCGCGCTCGGCCCGGGTGAGCGCCACGTACAGGCGGTTGAGCGCATCCACCTCGGCCTTCGTGGTCTCCTCGTCGTGCAGCGCCTGCAGGGCGGCATCGTGCCGGGCCAGCTCCCTCGTGACCTTCACCAGGCGGCTCCTGCCCTCATCGCCCTCGTGCAGGATGGCGTACGGGATCCCACGGAGCGCCTCGCCGTACAGCAGCACGATCACGACGGGAAAGCCCAGGCCCTTGGCCTTGTGGATGGTCATGGCTCTCATGGACGGGGAGCCGGGGGGAACGTCGATGGCCCACTTTGCCGCGTCGTCCGCGCCGGGTTGCGCGCCGGCCGCGCCGAGGAACTGCCGCAGGCTGTTCTCCCCCGAGCCCTCGAAATCCTTGACCACTTCCAGCAGCTTGGCGAACGTGGCCTCCTCCCCGGGGAGGAGGGAAAACACGTCGAAGCGGATGCAGGCTTCGCTCACGAGGTCGTAGAGGGGCAGGTAGCCCGCGGACCGGAAGAGCCCGGCGAGGCACTGCTTCCATACCTCGGGAAACGCGCGCTGGAACGCCTTGTACAGCGGCCGGTCCGCGCGGTGCGCGAAGAGGAAGCCCCGCAGCTCCCGCGGGTCGGGACCGCCGAGCGCGGCAAGGGTCCGGCCGAGCACCGAGCCGAGGAGGAACGTGGCGAAGGCCAGGTCATCCGGCGGCGAATCCAGGAACGCCAGGAGCGCCAGCATCTCGCCTGCCACGGTGCGGGTTCGCACGTCCAGGGAGCTGAACGAGATCACCGGCACGCCGAGGTCGTTCAGCCAGGAGGTGGCGCGCACGATGTCGGAGTTCCTCGGGGCGAGCAGCGCAACGTCCTCCCAACCCCAGCCGCGTGAGCGGAGGCTTTCCACCACCTGGGCGATCTTCTCCCGCTCGGGGGGGTTCTCATCGTCCCGCCGCAGGATCTGCACCTCCACGTATCCCCGGCCGTGACCTTCCCGCGCTTGCTGGTGCCAGTCGTCCAGCCCGCTGCGGCGTGCCGCCTCACGCCGGCGTTCCGACGACGAGGCCCGGTCGCGGAAGACCTCCCGGGCGAACTGCACGAGCCGTGGCCGGCTTCGCCAGTTGGTGGAAAGCTCCCGCACGTCCCGCGGCGCCGACGGAAAGGGGCTTGCCTCCTCCAGCGAGCGCATGATGGTGTAGTCCGCCTGCCGAAAGCCGTAGATGGCCTGCTTGGTGTCTCCCACCACGAACAGGCTGCCGTCCATGGCCAGGGAGTTTTCCACGAGGGGGAACAGCGTCTTCCATTGGAGGGGCGCCGTGTCCTGGAACTCGTCCACGAGGTAATGCCAGACCCGCTCACCGATGCGGAAATACACGTCCGGGACCATGTCCTCCGTGAGGTAGGAGGCGAGCTGCCGGCCGATGTCGGAGATGAACACCGTGGCCTGGGCGCGCTTTACCCGGTCCTGGAACGAGGCGAGCTCGGCGTGCAGCCGCAGGAAAGGCTGGTAGTACGCCCGGGCCCACGCGGCGGCGTAGCCGTGCACGGCCTCGATGGCCTCCCGCCACGCCGACTCGATGCGTTCGTATGCATCCATTCCCGCGCGGTCGCCGGCCCGGGGCTTCTTCACGGGGCCGTTCTTCAGGGACCCGGCCACCAGGTCACTGAACCGCCGGTCGCGGATGCTTCCCAGCAGGCCCGGGAAGCGCGAGTTGCCGTGGGGATCGAGCCCCGAGCGCCCGGCCAGCGCGGCAACGGCTTCCCATGTCCGGACGATTCTCTCCCGGTGGGGGCGCAAAGCGTCCGCGGGGTCCTCCTCGACCGGAGGAGGCTCGAGCAGGCCGGAAAGCTTCCCTTCCAGCCCCCGCAACTCCTCGAGGAGGGCACCGGCAGGGTTCCAGTCGAAGCCGCCCGCCGACGTGGAGAAGTCCAGGACCAAGGCGACGGTCTGGTCGAGAAGCCGGGCGGCAGCGCTTCCCTCGCGCGCTTCCCGGAGGAAAAGGCTCCACGCGTAGTCCACCAGCGGCTCGGGGTCCAGCGCCACCTCGATCTCGGGGCCGAACCCGAAATCCAGCGCGGAGGCGCGGAAGAGGGCGGCCATGAAGCTGTCGATCGTCCGTACCTGGAACTCGGAGAACCGGGAAAGGACGGTCTCAATGAGCTCGTCCGCCCGGCGCGAAAGGCGCTCCGCTCCCCCCGAGGTCACCTCCACCATTTCCTGCAGGCGCGCGGGGTCCTTCAACGCCAGCAGCTTCAGCCATCCCAGGATCTTGCGCCGCATCTCCCTCGCGGCATTGTTGGAGAAGGTGATGGCCATGAGGTTGCGAAGCCCGTTCTTCGGGATCTTCTCGGAGAGGAGGAACTGCACGTAGCGCTGGGTGAGTCGGAAGGTCTTCCCGGACCCCGCGGACGCCTTCAGGACCGTGACGCGCGGAAACGCGATCGTCGTGTCGTGGTCGAGGTCGGGCATGCGGGAGTGAGTGTAGCGTCGCGGTTTTGCGCTGGCAAGACACCGGCTGCGCGCAGAACTGGCGTTTGACCCCGGGGCGGCCCGTGCGTAGCTTTACCCCGACAGGAGATATCGATGACAGCAGTGAAGATCGGCAAGGGCAAGGTGGCGGGCATCAATGCGTGCGCGAACGAGGCGGGGGTAATCGCCGCCGCCGCGATGGACCAGCGTGGATCCCTGGAGAAAGCGATCTCCAAGGCGCGCGGCGGCGCCCCCGCATCCGCGGAGGACCTGGTGAGCTTCAAGAAGGCGGTATCCATGGTGCTCACGAAGCATGCCACCGCCGTCCTGCTGGATCCCGAGTTCGGGCTTCCCGCGGCGAAGGTCCGCGCGAAGGGGACCGGGGTCCTGCTCGCCTACGAGAAGACCGGCTACGACACGAAGGACGACAGCCGCCTGCCTGACCTCCTCCCCGAGTGGAGCGTGCGGCGCCTGGTGGATGCGGGAGCCAGCGCGATCAAGATCCTGCTGTACTACAACCCCGCGCACCCGGAGCGGGTCAACGGGATCAAGAAGGCGTTCATCGAGCGCATAGGCGGCGAGTGCGAGGCGGCCGACGTGCCGTTTTTCCTCGAGGTCATCGCCTATGACGAGGCGGCCGGAGACGCAAAGAGCCTCGGGTTCGCGAAGGTGAAGCCCGCGCACGTGCGCTCCTATATGGAAGAGTTCTCCAAGCCGCAGTACGGGGTGGACATCCTCAAGGTCGAGGTGCCGGTGAACGTCGCTTTCGTGGAGGGCACCCGGGCGTTTGCCGGGCAGAAGGCGTACAGCCGGGCCGAGGCAATGCAGCACTTCCGCGAGGCCGCCGGCGCGGCGCGAAAGCCATTCATCTACCTGAGCGCCGGGGTGACGGACGAGGTCTTCCGCGAGACGCTGGAGCTCGCGGCGGAGGCCGGCACGCAGTTTTCCGGGGTGCTGTGTGGCCGGGCCACGTGGCAGGACGGCATTCCCGCGTACGCCCAGAAAGGCTACGATGGCCTCGTGGCGTGGCTGGAGGACCGGGGCGTGAAGAACATCAAGGCGCTGAACGAGGTCCTCGCCAGGGGCGCGAAGCCCTGGTGGGACTTCTATGGCGGGAAGAAGGCCATCAAATCGTGAGCTGAGAAGCGCGGCCCGGTGGCCGTGGGGCCGGCTCCGCGAGCCGTTCGCCGCTGCCGCGTGCTGCATTCTCATGGGTGTCCCGCTGCTGCCGGCGCAGGATCTGGGGCCACCTTCCCGCGCGTACAGCGTGTCCAGGAAGCAGATTCCCGAGAGCTTCCTGGGATACCTCGTCGGCCTTATCCACGCGGACGTGCAGTTCTCCCTGGACTCGCAGGGCCTCCTGGAGGTCCTGCCGGAGTTCAAGGGCAGGTCGGGCGACCCGTTTCAGCTCCTGAAGGAAGTGGCTCGGCGTGAGGAACCCGGCCGCCCGATGGCGCTGTCGTTCCACTTCCCGGATGACATGCGCATTCCCCTGCCCCTGGGGATTTTCGGCTATCACCCGATCTCGGTCTCCGTGAGCCGCTCGATCGTCCTGGAGGAGCGGCGATTCCCGGTGAGGAGCCTCGGCGGAATCACCGGCGGCCCGCAATTGCTGTCACCGGACTACGAGTACCGCGTTTCCGAGGGGTATGCACGGTTCCACTTCGACGACTGGCTGGTGTTCCTGAGCGGCGGCGCGCTCGCGAACTTCTCCGTCCACGGGCTCGCGATCTTCCAGGACAAGGGCGAGTGGCGCGCGCTCATCGCCGGCAGCGGCCCGACGCACCCGGTGGTCTGCTGGCTGTTCGATCTCCTGCGCACGACGCTGATCCTGAACGTGCCGCCTCCCCTGCTTGACCTGGCCTCCGAACTGGCGCCTTGACAAAACGCCGGACGTGGCCTATTGGTTGGGCTTCGGAAGATCAGGCACCGCCGGGCCCGGGACGATACCGGGCAGCAGCAGCCGCTGTGGGACTTCCGCAATTCTCCGGGTGCGCGGCTACAGACGCGCGGCCGGAAGAGAAGGAGTCCCGATGAATCGCGCTGCGCGCATGGCACGCCTCTCCATCCTGTCCAACACCGTCCTCATCCTGCTGAAGCTCGCGGTGGGGATCCTGAGCGGCGCCGTCAGCATCATCTCCGAGGCGATCCACTCCCTGATGGATCTCGCCGCGGCCCTCATGGCGTTCTTCTCCATCCGCATCGCGCAGCGCCCGGCGGACACCGGGCACCCCTACGGGCACGAGAAGGTGGAAAACGTCTCCGGCGTGATCGAGGCCATCCTCATCTTCGTGGCCGCGGCGCTCATCATCGTGGAAGCGGTGCGGAAGCTCATCCACCGGGAGCCCATCGAGCACCTGGAGCTCGGCGTCGCCGTCATGCTCGTGTCCGGCATCGTCAACACGGTGGTCTCCCGGATTCTCTACCGGGTGGCGCACCAGGAGCAGAGCGTGGCCCTGGAGGCGGACGCCCTGCACCTGAAAACGGACGTCTACTCCTCGCTGGGCGTGGCCGGCGGGCTGCTGATCATCGTGCTCCTCACCCGCGCGTTCCAGCTGCCCTGGGCGTACTACCTGGACCCGGTCGTGGCCATCGTGATCGCGCTCCTCATCCTTTTCGAGTCCTGGAAGATGCTGCGCAAGGCCTTCGGGCCCCTCCTGGACACCAGCATCTCGCCGGAGGAGCTGGCGGCCGTGGAGTCCAGCGTGGCGCTGCACCCCGAGACCTCGCTGCACTCGGTTCGCACGCGCCGGGCGGGGGGAAAGAAACACATCGACTTCCACCTGACCGTCCCCGCGGAAATGAGCGTGCAGGAATCCCACGACCTGTGCGACCTGATCGAGCGGGACCTGGAGACCAGGCTGAAGAACACCAGCGTGCTCATCCATATCGAGCCGGAGGAACCCAAGCCCCCGGGGCGATGAGACCAGGGCTGGCCGCGGTCGGAGAGTCCGGTTCGCAGGGCGTGCTTGCGCGCTGCCTGAGTTGGTGCCACAATCCGGGCATGTCGGATAGCCCGGCGGAGAAGCTGCCCTGGCAATCCCCCCTGATTCTCGTGCTGTATTTCGTCGTCTACATGGCCGTGCTCGTCCGCATGTTCTTCAGCGCGCCTCCCAGCGACCCGGTTCGCCCGGTGGCCTGGGGGCTGATGGCCGCCTTTCTCGCTCTGATCACCGCCCAGGCGCCGCTGTCCCGGCGCTGGCCGCCGGTCACGCACCTGGCCCTCGCTCTGATGTCCATCGTGGCCATCGCCCTGCTGCTTACCCGGCCGCAGATGGACTTCTACGCCATGCTGTTCATCGGTCTCAGCGGCATCGCCGGGACCGACCTGTCTGCCCGGGTGTCGGTCGTGTGGCTGGCCATACTGTGCTTCCTCTGCGTGATGGGGCTGGTTGCCTCCTACGGTGCCCAGGCCGTGCAGTACGCCCCTTCCTATGTCGCCGGGTGCCTCGTCATCGGCCTCTACGGCCGGGCCTCCCGGAACGCGGAATCCGCCCGGGCCCGAAGCGAGCAGCTCAGCGCGGAGCTGCAGGCCGCCAACCGGCGCCTCCACGCCTACGCCGAACGCGCCGAAGAGGCGGCCGCGGAGCAGGAGCGCACCCACCTCGCCCGGGACCTCCACGACGCGGCCACCCAGACCGTCTTCAGCATGAACCTCACGGCGGAGGCTGCCCGCATCGCCCTGAAGGAGAGTCCCGACAAGGTCGAGGGCCTGATCGACCGCCTGCAGGAGCTGGCCCGAGACGCCCTGGCCGAGATGCGCACGCTCGTGCGCGAGCTTCGGCCGTCGTCCGTGGTGGACGAAGGCCTGGTGAAATCCCTGGAGCGGCTGGCCGCCCTGCGGGAGCGCCGGGACGGGATCCACGTGACGCTCGTCGTCCGGGGCCAGGAGGAGGGCGGCGTGGAGGTGAAGGAGACGATCTTCCGAACGGCGCGGGAGGCCCTCAACAACATCGCCAAGCATGCCGGGGTGAAAGAGTCCCGCCTGGACCTGTCGTTCGGCTTGGCGGACATCGCGCTGCTCGTCCAGGACGCCGGCCGGGGGTTCGACCCCTCGGCGGTCCGCAGGCCCGAGGGCTACGGCCTCCTGGCGATGCGGGAACGCGTGGAGGCCCTCGGCGGCACGCTGCAGGTGCGTTCTTCTCCTGGAGCCGGGACGGAAATCGAGGCGCGGTTTCCGCTCGCTGCCCGGGACGCCGCGCGCGCCGAGGCGGTGCCTGCGGACCGCGGGGAGGACAGCTGATGGGCAAGGCCGAGCGGGTGCGCGTCATGATCGTGGACGACCACGCCGTGGTGCGCGAGGGACTGAAGAACTACCTCGGGGCGCTGGCCGGCTTCGAGATCGTGGGAGAAGCATCCAACGGCGCCGAGGCGGTGCAGTCGGCGAAGAAATGCCGGCCGCAGGTCGTGCTCATGGACCTGGTGATGCCGGTCATGGACGGCATCGAGGCCACGCGGGCGCTGCACGAGGCGCAGCCCGACGTCCGGGTCATCGTGCTCACGAGCTTCGCGGATGACGACAAGTTGTTCCCCGCGCTCAAGGCGGGCGCCGTGGCGTACCTGCTGAAAGACGTGGGCCCGAAGGAGCTCGCGGAGGCCATCTCCGCCGCCGCGCGCGGAGAGACGCGGCTTCACCCCGAGGTGAGCCGGCGGCTCGTGGCCGGAATCGCCGGCGGCGCCGGGGGCACCGGCGAACGGCCCGAGGATCAGCTCACCGACCGGGAGATGGACGTGCTGAAATGCCTGGCGCAGGGCAGGTCGAACAAGGAGATCGGGGCGCAGCTGTTCATCAGCGAGAAGACCGTGAAGACCCACGTGGGGAGCATCCTGGACAAGCTCGGTCTCGCCGACCGCACTCAGGCCGCCCTCTATGCGGTGAAGCACGGCCTGGCCTGACGTGGGGCCCTGCTCTCCGGCACGCCCTTCTATGGATTGAGCAGGGTCTGCAGGATGTACAGGGAGAGGTAGCGCAGGAGCGGCTCCCGGTTGCCGATCTTCGCAAGGCTCCGGCTCGCCGCCAACTGCTCGGCAAGCGAGGCGATCCTCGCGGCGTCCGGCGGCTGTGCCACGAGGCTCCTGCGGATGGGCCGCAGGAAGTCCCGGACCAGGGCGTTCACGTCCTTCACCAGGTCCTGCTTCGGCCCGGGATCGATGAGCGGGTTCCAGCGATCCACGAGCTCTTCCAGCGTGCGATGAACCGAGGCGCCGGGCGCGACCCAGCGGGCCATGAGCGCCCGGATGGCGCGCCGAAAGCGCTCCAGTTCCTGCTTGTCGGTGATGCTGCGCGCGCCGCCCGCATCCTGCCGGCCGGCCGGCGGGCGGGCGGACGTCACCGCGGCCGGGCCGCGGCCGTCCTCCGCGTACGGTTCGGAGCCGGGCCCGGGCGAGGTGCCAGGGGAGCCCCCGGATGATGACCCGGAGGAGGACTCGGTCGAGGACCCGGCGGCCAGCGCCTCCACGGACATCTGCGCGACGCGCGGGCTGTACGGCGGTATCTGCTCTTCCGGCTCCCGCGGCCGGAACAGCCTTCGGAGGAACCTCGCGATGGCGCTGATCACGGGGGCGGTCTGCCAGAACGGGAGGTACGACCGGGCCTCCCGGAACAGGCGGGCCCGGGAGAGATCCAGCAGGACGTGCAGCGGGCGCAGCGAGTCGAGGCGGGTGAAGCACCGCTCGAGGTCGGCTCGTGCCTCCTCCGAAAGGGACGGCACCTCGGCCGCGAGCCGAAGCAGGGGCACGTGGGAGAGCGCTGGGATCACGGGGAACTCCGCGCGCACCCTCTGTTCCACGTCCTTTCGGAACCGTGCATCGTCGCGGCAGACCTCCGGCGGACGGTCCTCGCGTATCTTCTGCACCCACTCCTTCACGTAGGCCACGCGCAACGAGTCCGATGCGTCACCGAGCATCTTGAGGAACACCGGCACGATGAAGTCCCGCTGGACGTAGAAGTCCTTCTTCTGGGATGGCGAGTGCACGGGCACGAAGAACGGCAGCGACCCGTCGTCCGGCGCCCGGGTGGCGTCTTCCAGGAACGCAAAGATGAACTGGTGGCCGTGCTTCGTGGAAAGCACCGCGCCGTTGGGATCCTTGAGAGAGAACAGGTCCGAGGAGCTGAAGACGTACGGCGGCTTTCGGACGAGCGTTTCCAGGTGCTTGCGATCCGCCGCCCGCTCCCGCTCGCGCTCCGCCGCGCCCTTCTGGTGGAAGCAGGCGTAGGCCACGAGGTACGCCGACTGCAGGAGGCACTGGTCGAGGTCCGTGCGCTCGCTCTTTGCCCCGATGTCAGCCACCAGCTTGTTGGACAGGTGGCTCCAGAACCGAAAGCTGAACTCCGTGGGAGACATCACGGTGGAGGTGGCCTTGCGCGGCCGCATCAGGATGTCCTCCAGGGCCTGGCGGACCGGACCCTCGCTTCCCTTGAAGGCGCTCAGGAGCTTCGACTCTGCGAACGCCGCGTTGCGCGGATCCTGGAGGTGACGGCTGATGCGCGAGACTGCAGCCTCAATAAGGTCGGTGTCCACGCAGCTTCTCGGGACGATCATCGCCGGCACGTTCTCGGGGAACAGCAGCTTCACTGCGCCGGCTTCGTGGATGGACGCGCTCTCCAGCAGCATGCCGAGTTGGCCCTTCGCCTCGACCGCGACGAGGTCGGTCTCCGGAATCGCCACGGGAACCCGTCCTTCACGGGGAAAGGGCAGCGCGGGGTCGGAGGCCACGCGACGGAACTCCTCGACGAGGGCCATGATGGGGAAGTCCGCAAACGTCACGGACGTGAGCCGGCCCCGGTCCGTCGTCGTGGAAACAGCGCCCCGGAAGGAGAGTTCCCGGATCCCCGCCTCGACATCTTTGGTGTCCTGGTTCTCTGCAGCGAGAGAACGGATGAAGCCGCTGAGCTCGACGGTCGGGTTCTTGGAACGCAACGCGAACGATCGAAGGCGGGCAAGGAGGTCTTCGGCCTGCATGAGTCGCTCCGGGAGCCTACTCAATGAAGATTAGTCAATCCGGTGTTCGACTGCAAGAAGAACTGCCTTCGACGCCGGGCCCGGACCACGCCGGATAAGCGGCCTGCGGCTCGCGGGCGCCCCTTTGCCCTCCGACCAAAGGCCTAGGCCCGGAGGGACCAAGGGAGGGCATCAAAACCACTCCTCGGCCCGATGCGCCGGCCGGGGCCGGCGTGCGTTACTTGGAGTGTGCAGAGCACAGGAGGAACGAGAATGAAAATAGCGATGATCGAGAAGCCGGCGGCTGCCGGGCGAAAGACCGATGACAAGACTCGCACGGTGCGGAATGGCAGCCGGCGCAGCGACCCGGACCAGCTGCAGGCAGCGGCCGATCAGCAGGTGGCGGAGATCGAGCGGACGTTCTCAGTGCGCTGGGAATGGTAGGAGGAATGGCATGTCGACGATGAATATCGCCCCCGCCGCGTCGGCCCCGAAGCCGCGCATGGCCTACATCGACAACATTCGCTGGACGGTGATCGCGATGGTGGTCCTTGTGCACGCGTGCGTCACTTACAGCGGCCTGGGCTCCTGGTTCTACAAGGAGACGGCCGCGCTGGACATCGGTTCCCGGCTCGTGTTCGCCCTGTACGAGACCTTTTCCCAGGCATTCTTCATGGGCATCCTGTTCTTCGTCGCGGCGGTGTTTGCGCCCGGCTCCTACGACCGCAAGGGCTTCGGCAGGTTCGTGGGCGAAAGGCTGTTCCGCCTGGGTATTCCTTCCCTGGTTTTCATGCTGATTCTGGACCCTGTGACCAACCTTGCCCGGGACCTCGGCACCGGCCGGTTCACC
>Ga0153915_10005016_pt1 | contig 12277 bp, 12 predicted proteins | sample Opewatmetagenome_2_FD_107003 | JGI IMG/M metagenome (GOLD analysis project Ga0153915, IMG submission 107003) | Freshwater wetland microbial communities from Ohio, USA - Open water 3 Core 3 Depth 3 metaG | ecosystem: Environmental > Aquatic > Freshwater > Wetlands | place: USA: Ohio, Lake Erie... | reverse complement strand
AGGCTGACGATAAGCCCGACCAGCAATGCCTTCTGCATGAACCCGGAGTTCAGGATTTCGATCATAACGCGCGTTATCCTCTCCTCAGCCGCTCACATTTGTCGCAGATATCAGTGTGCTGGAGGAGGTCTACATTTTTTCCGTAGAGTTCCGTCAATACTGTTTCATTGAGTGCTCCGACCGGGCTCCCATGGTAGTGGAAGGTATGGCTGAGACATGCGATTTCGTCCACATACGCGGGTATGGTCCCGATGTCATGCGAAGCCATGAGGATGGTGATATTCAACCTTTTCTGCAGTCCCTTCAGGAGGTGGTAGAAGTCTCCCTGGCCTATCACGTCAATTCCGGTATGTGGTTCGTCAAGCAGCAAGATCTTCGGTTCGCCTGCAAGCGCCCTTGCGATAGACGCCCTCTGCTGTTGCCCGCCCGAGAGATTACCGAAGGGCACGTATTTCAATTCTTCTATGCCCATTACAGAAAGGTATTCAAGGGCCTTCCGCCTGTCTTCCCCCTTTGGCCAACGCATGGCGCCGATCCTTCCGTACCTCCCCATCATCACCACATCGATTACCCTGATCGGGAAATCCGGAGATACCTTCAGTGTCTGCGGCAGGTAACCGAATACGCTGCCGCTTTTCAAGACCGCCTCCGGTGATTGTCCGAAGATATGTATCTCGCCGGAAGTCGGCCTTATAAGTCCGAGTATCACTCTGAGAAGGGTTGTCTTCCCGCCGCCGTTGGGGCCGACTATTCCGAGAAACCTTCCCGCGTCGAGTGAAAGAGTTATGTTATTCAGGACCTCACTGCCGTTCAGTTTCACTGTGAGTTTATTGATATTAATCGCTTCCATAAGGAAAAGTATGACAACCTTTCATAACAGTTAAGGGTTTTATACAAGATACAATTTCATATTTTACATAAAACAGGCAGAAATCGCAGCATAAAGTAAAATTGGAGCAGACATCACCAGATTTCGTGATATCCTCTCAAAGCATTTCCCCGCCCGGCCTTTAATCGCGTAAGATGTTTTCTGGATTGGCCCCGACTGACATTTTATGGAATGGAGTGACATTTTTAGGGTGTTCTTTGAGGCAGCGGGTGGTTCCACCTTAAGGCAAGATCTTTCACGGGCAGCCCGATTATTCATGGAATTAATGCAGTAGGCTGGAAGCGAATATTCTCGCATCCTTCGAAGACGCCCGGAACGGTTTTTGCATATATTTTCTTGACAAAGTCTGTTGCTTCTTATATAAAAAAAGGAGAGGGTAACATGAAAAGTGTTATGATTAAGCCTGTCCTGATCGCATTATTCGCATCCTCGCTGCTGTTAGCGTATAGTCCTGTTTTTGCCGGGGACACGTTAAAGGATGTGCTCTCAAAGAAATACCAGGCAGAAAAGGACATCTGTCTCGTTGTCAAGAAGACCATCCTTGAAGGTCAAAGTTCGAAAGACGTTACGAAAACCAGCATCCAGCTGGGGCACGACGCTTGTCTTGTCATAAGATGTGCGATTGAAGCGAAGGGCCAGCTGGATCAGGTTATTGCCGGTGCGCTGGAGGCAGGTACTACGTCGGACGTGTGTTCGAGGTGTGCAATTGATGCGGGGGCTGATCCGGCAGCCGTGGCAAAAGCCCTCGAAACCGGCCTGGGATATTCACCCCCCTTAGCCGCAGGGCTGGCGCCTGTCGAAATAGGCCTGCCGGGAGGGAACAGGAACGGGGGAAACTTGAGTCCGTCGGGGTTTTAATTCCGCCCGGCTTTGTCCATTCCGGACGTAAGAAAACAAAAGATTGTGTTCAGTCCTTCAAATGGCTTTCCACGTACTGCGCAAGGACCTCGTGAATCCTTTGAGGAGTCCCGATTCCGTAATAAAGATCTATTATCAGGTGGGCTATCTCATGGGCCAGAACGTCTATGTCTATATCTTTTACAGAGACATATATTGCCTTGTCTCTGGGTGAGTAGAAGGATATGTAATCGACATCCTTCCCATATTTTTTTCTAAATATGCTCTGTACTTCCTTGTCCGAGGGCAGGAGTACGAGAGTAAATCTGACTTCTTTCGGATACATCGAGAGAATTGTCTCGACTCGTTCGATGAGAACGTCCAGTTTATTTCTCGCCTCGTCATCTATGGTAACGCTTTTTTTGTCTCTGAGCAGATAAGAGAGACTCCCCAGCGAAATCTCCTTATTGAATCTGCGCAGCTGGTCATCGCTCCCATATACGATCGTGGCATAGCGGCTCTTCAGTTCATGTTCGAATGCTACCGAATATGTCAGGAGGACAAAGCCGATTATGAGAACAGCTTTCAGAATCCTCATATTCATGTCTACGAATCATTCTTTATTTTATGTGCATGGAGAATCGCGCGGAGTCTGCCCGTTAAATCCCTTGCCTCAGTCAGCTCAAGGGACGCCTCTTTCTCCTGCTCAATATGTCCGACCGACTCCGAAGCTTCTTTTATTTTAAGCTCAATCGCGTCAGTGAGGTCTCTCATTTCTCTGAAGTTTGAAGAGAGTCTGCTGATCAACTGATTCATCATCCCGGCAAGTTCCTTGCCTTCGTCCTTTTTCCTTAATCTTATCTGGAAATCGAAATTACCCCTGATCATCTCCTCAACAGACTTCTCGAATCTGTAAATGGGGCCTGCGAAACGGTGGGTGAGGAACATCGAAATGATTACGACCGAGAGTCCGGCGGTTACTATGAATATCCAGCCTGCACTCAGGATCTCTTTAAGCAGCACGAGGGGCGTTTGCCCTATCCGGAGGTTATAATCCTCGTAGACGATTGTCAGTGTGTTCGCGGAAAGGAGGCTGAATATGAATGTGAAAAGGATACCCCCCAATATCACAAGAATGAAGAAACTGAAGATATATCTTCCCTGAAGCTCTTTTTTTATGAAATAATTTCTCCTCCTCCATGTCCTTTTCATGCCTGCCCCCTAATTCTTCTCGTTTACCAATATTTTTATCGATGCCTTTTTCCTCAAATCAGCGATCCAGTCACATGTCATATTTTCCCTTTTCTCCTGCAGCAGCATGTTTTTAATCTTATCCTTTTCTGAAGCAGAAGGCATTTTCACCGCAGTCATTTCCATCTTATCAAGTCTCACAACGATATATTTGTCTCCGCTCCTGATAGGCTGTGTCATGCCCCCTTCCCTGAGCGGAATGACGCTGTCCTGCATGGTCTTCGAAAGGTCCCTGAAAGAGATGGTCTTGCTTTCACCGTCTTTGTAAATACCTTTTTTAGCTTCTTCCGGAGTATTGAAAGTGAATATCGTCAGGTGCAGTTTATTGTCCATGAGCGCCATATATCCGTTCACATCCTGATCGGAGACTGTAATGTGCAGAGAAGCGAACTTCTTGTCCATGAGGAGCTTTATCAGCGATTGCTCATAGAAATTCTGTATCGACTGCCGGAAAGATTCCTCTTTGTCAATGCCCTCTTTCTGCGACTCCTGGATCAGGAGCTCTTTTGTGATCAGGGAATTGATGAAGTCGCTTTTTCCGCTTTGCCCCCCTTGATATGACGGCTGCGAGGCATAGAGCCTGTTGAATTCATCAGTACTTATAATCCTGTTATTGATGATCAACGCCGCATCTTTTGTCGGGTTGCGTTTACTTCGCAGTTCCATTCCGACTATCGCCGATAACAGAAGCAATATAATAATGATGTAATAAATATACCGCATGCGATCACCTCCTCGGGAAAGTATATCAGGGAGGCAAAAAAAAGTCGAAGCGGGAAGTGAATGTGTCGCAGACCCGCGGCTGTAGTACTTTTTTCTTGACTTTGCCGGCGCCTTTTCTTAATATTACAAAGTAATTTTTATGGAAAATGCAACAACAGAATATGAGTAGGAGATGGTGGGCCTTCCTTGTATTAGGCGTCTGCCTGCTTGTACCGCATGTAGTGCGGTCCGCTGATTCACTTTCCCTCCTCAGTGATAATGTTTCAGGAGCGACTAAGCCCAATGTTGCCGGTACGGCAACGTCTGAAGAAATACCCCTCGGCGTTACCGGTGAGAGACCTTCGGGGGATCTCTTCGGAAGGGGCGGGTATGTCCATCCTTTTCTGTCGGTTTCTGAATACTTCACGGACAATGCCCTTTACACTAACGAAAATAAGATAAGCGACTTCATAACCATACTGTCGCCGGGGATATGGTTTACGGCCCCTCATGTCTATGAGAAATTGTTGAACATCGATACTTCAAACATCGCTCCTGGCGGTTTCAGCCTGAGCAGGTATAAACCGGAGACCTTCAAGCGTTATCAGACGTATTTATTTTACAACGCCGATATCGAGCAATTCGCAAGAGACTCTTCTCAAAATGCTGTGAGTCATAAAGCGGAGGGTTTTTTCCAGTATAACCTGAGAGGTGGTCTTACCCTGGAGGTTCTTGACCAGTTCATAATGTCACATGACAACAGAGCTACCGTCCTGACCAACGAGCTTGATAAATTCAGGGATAATCTGACCAGTTTTACGGGGATGTACGACGTGAGCGACCGACTGCAGTTCAGGGTTGATTATTCCCACTTCATTGTCGATTACCTCGCCGACCGAAATGACTTCAGGAACAGGAACGATAATGCTTTATCGGGATATGTTTTTTACAGATTCAGGCCGAAGGCGTCCCTTTTCGCGGAATATGAACTTATCGACATACAGTACAACAAGGACATTCTGTCCAACAGCAGGGAACACCATTTTTTTGGCGGCATCCAGTGGGATATTACGGCGAAATCCAAGGGGAGTATAAAGGCAGGCTACGGGAAAAAGGAATTTACCCGTTCAGGCATAGGGGACAGCGACGATTTTATCCTTGAGGCGCAGATTGACCATAAACTCACTCCGAAGACTTCCCTGTTGTTAAAGGCGTCGAGGAGGACCAACGAGACGAACATATCAACGACCAATTTCATAATATCCGATAGCGTGGGGGTGGAATATCTGCACAGACTTACGGCGAAGATTATGGCTGAGGTGAACCTTGAATATACGCATGATAAGTATAACGGTGATGTAACGCTGAACGGCGAAACAGGAAGATTGTCGGACCACTATTTTTCGGGAGCCTTTGCACTGCAATACAAGTTGAGGGAATGGCTCGAAACAGATGCCGGATACATATATGCCAGGAGGTCTTCCGATTTCTCCGATTTCGATTATATAACAAACATCATATTTATCAGGATCACCGGCTCGCTGTAGTCGTCCCGGTATTTCAACCCACCCTTCGTCCCTATTTATTTACCTTCTGATTTATCATATAATACTACCGATGAAGAAATGCGCCTTTATTTTGGCAGTTATTCTCATCGTCTGTCTGACGGGCGTGTCTTTTGCGCAGGACTATGTGGTAGGCGAAGGGGACGTCCTGAAAATTGTTGTTTATGACCACGACGACCTGACAACCACTGCGAGGGTGAGTGGTGAGGGAGTCATTACTTTCCCCCTGATAGGACAGGTTGAGGTAAAAGGTTTAACCTTGTCCCGGATTGCCGAGAAAATGACGTCACTCCTTTCAGACGGTTACGTTGTCAACCCCCAGGTCAGTATATTCATCCAGGAATTCAGGAGCAAGAGGGCATTTATTATGGGCGAGGTACAAAAGCCCGGCCTCTATGTCCTCCCCGGGCAGACCACATTCATGGCGCTTCTCTCGGAGGCAGGCGGCCTGACGAAAGATGCCGGCGATAAGGCGATCGTAAAGAGAAAGGCGAATCCTTCCGATAACAGTGAAAGCGTAATAACGCTTAATCTGAAGCGTCTTATCGAAAAGGGCGACACCTCCCTGGACGTACCGATAATGGACGGTGACAGCGTCTATATAACAAAAGCGGGGGTTTTTTATGTGACCGGTGAGGTGAAGAAGCCGGACGCATATAAATATGAAGACGGGATCACGGTTATTAAGGCTGTTACCATGGGTGGAGGTTTCACTGACAAGGCATCAAAAGGAAGGGTGAAGATTATACGCAAGGTGGGTGGAAAGGAAGAAATCCTTGAAAAGGTGAACATGGATGAGCCGGTGATGCCGAACGATGTGATTGTAGTACCGGAAAGCTTCTTTTAACGTATGGAAGAAAAAGAGATACATTTAAGAGAATACCTGCGGGTTATACTTAAGAGAAAATATACTGTCTATACGTTCTTCCTAATAGTCTTTGTTGTTGTTCTGATAGGAACGCTTTCATCGACGCCGGTTTACCAGGCATCGACCAAGGTACTTATTGAAAGGGTTGAGCCCTATAGCCTTACGATGATGAACCCATATGTCATGCCCTACGAACCCGAATTTTATGAGACCCAGTACCAGCTCATAAAAAGCACATCCCTGACACAGAAGGTGGTAAAGATGCTTTCCCTCGAAAATACGTATGAGTCTTACTTCAGGGGGCAAAAAATCTCTGCCACCGGCGAGAAATCGAAGGCTGATATTCTCGCGGATATCATAAGCGCCGGAATCTTCGTGAGCCCTGTGAAAAACAGTAAGATTGTGACTGTCAGCTTTCTCTCGACGAACCCTCAATTTGCGGCATTGGTCACGAATTCCGTAGCAAGGGCTTACATAGAGGAAATCCTTGAAATGAGGATGAGTTCTTCCAGATACTCCATTGAGTGGATGACGCAGAAGGCTGAAGAAGAGAAGCAAAAGCTCGAAGCCTCAGAAAAGGCTCTTCAGGATTATATGAAGGCCAATGATATCGTTACAGTCCAGGATAAGGTCGCCCTGACACCCGAGAAACTGAACGAGTTGAACGGCGAGTTGATCAAAGCCGAAACGAGACGTAAAGAACTTGAATCTCTCTATAACAAGGTTATGAGCGTATCCGCCAATATGAAAGACGCCGAAACGATGCCGTCGATCGCAGCAGACCCGACTATTCAGTCATTGAGGAGTGAGATCCTGAAAGCGGAACAGAACATAGAGGACCTTTCAAAGAAATTTGGGAAAAAGCACCCTGCAATGATAAGGGCCGAAGAAGAGCTGAAGGTTCTGAGGCAGAAGCGGGAGCAGGAGATCAGGAGGGTTATCGGTTCTGTGAGGAATGAATATGAACTGGCGAAGTCGAATGAGACAAATTTGCGCAAGATGATGGCGAGCACAAAAGCCGAGGCGCTGAATCTCAGCGAGAAGTATATACAGTACGGTGTGTTGTCAAGGGAGGCCGAAACAAACAGGCAACTCTACGATGCTCTCATGAAGAGGATCAAAGAGCAGAGCGTTACGGAGCAGATACAGACTGTGAATGTATGGGTGGTAGAGAAGGCCGAGAAACCCACTTCTCCTGTAAGACCGAGGAAGGCTTTCAATATAATGCTCGGTTTAATCATAGGCCTGTTCGGAGGCGTCGGTCTCGCATTCTTCGTCGAATATCTCGACAACACAATAAAATCTACTGAAGACGTGGAGGCAAAACTCGGGATGCCGGTTCTCGGCGTCATACCCGTCCTGGAGTCCAAGGATGAAAATATTGAAGAGATAATCCTCAAAGAGCCGCAATCCGTCTATGCTGAGAGTTACAAACCTATAAGGACCGCTATTATGCTCTCCTCTGCAAGCAATCCTCCCAAGAATATCCTTATTACGAGTATGGGACCGGAGGAAGGAAAGACTTCAACCTCGGTCAACCTGGCAGTGACCATAGCCCGTTCCGGATACTCTGTACTTCTCGTCGACGCTGATTTAAGGAAACCCCGGATTCACACAGTATTCAGGCTTAACAATTTAAGCGGGCTGAGCACTTATCTCGCGGGAGCTTCTCGCGATATCGATACGATCTTCAAGAGACCCCTGACGAACCTTAGCGTTATCCCTTCAGGACCTATTCCGCCGAACCCGTCGGAACTCCTCGGGTCCTCCAGGATGAATGAGCTGATAGGGGTTCTGAGTGAGAAGTTTGACATCATAATCTGGGACTCTCCTCCCCTGATGACGGTCACAGACAGCCTGATCTTGAGTAAATTCCTTGATGGTACAATCATCGTTACAAGGGCAGGAAAAACGACATATGAGATGGTAGGCAGAGGATTAAAATATTTAAAAGGCAGGCGTGAAACTGATGTGGAATCCAGGGTCCTCGGCATAGTAATTAATGCCTTTGATACGAAGAAGAGCGATCAGTACTTTTATCAGTATTACAATTACTATCCGTCGTCTGAAGAAGAGTCTAAACAATAGACCGTTGCATGAAGCTATGCAGCGCTATGTCCTTTCTGCAGCATGAGAGATCCATGATTGTGGCGAAGAATGGATAAGATCGTATTCAGGATTTTCCTGTTCGTCTTAATCTTCTCCCCGCTCGCATTCGGAACTGTTGAACCATGGTCGCTTGCCGTTATGGAGATCCTTTCTTTATTCACATTGTTCTTACTCTTGCACGGGAAAAAGCATGATAAGGATATCTCTTTTTACGAAGTCCCCGGGCTGGTCCCATTAGCCCTTTTGTGCACGTATATTTTTATGCAGCTCGTCCCGCTGCCTCCGGGAATTATAAAGATTATCTCGCCCGGGACCTATAATTTGTACAGCGAAACCGTATTTGTGGAGGGACCCGCGAGATGGATGCCGCTCTCAATCGATGTAAAAGCCACCCTGACGGAGTTTTTCAGGATATTATCTTATGCAGTTTTTTACGTTCTCACGATACAACTGCTTTCAAGAAAGGAAAACCTGAAAAAGGCAATTGCCGCAATCATCATTTTTGCCTCCGTCCTGTCATTTTTAGGAATCCTCCAGCATATCCTTTCGAATGATAAAATCTACTGGGTGAGGAGAACAGTCCAGGGGGCAAGCCCGTTCGGACCCTACGTGAACCGTAATCATTATGCGGGACTGATGGAAATGATCTTCCCATTAGTCCTCAGTCTTTTTCTGTTCTATAAACCGCATATCGCCTATAAATCCCTGCGGGACAAGCTTACTCAGGCCTTTAATCTGAGGAGCACCAATATCTACTTGCTCCTCGGCTTTTCCGCCGTACTGATAGCTACTTCAGTCTTCCTGACCCTTTCGCGGAGCGGCATTGTGAGCCTGTGTGTGTCTCTCCTTTTTTTCGGGATTATGTTTCTTGCAAGGGGGACGGACAAGAAGAGGGGCATCGTCATCATTGTCATATGTGTTCTGGTGGTCCTTTCCGTCGGGTGGTTCGGATGGGAACCGGTCTTTGAGAGATTTGAAAAGGTAAGGAACCCGCAGGGTGACATCTCGGAAATGAGGCTCGAAATCTGGAAGGACAGCAGGGATATCATACATGACTTTCCGTTGTTCGGAACCGGAGCGGGCAGCTTTGTTGATATTTATCCCCGATATCGTACTGTACAGGGAGACCGTATCGTCGATCACGCCCATAACGACTATATAGAGATTCTCTCGGAAGGGGGAGTTACTGCTTTTGCAATCTGCGCGTGGTTTCTTGTTTTGCTTTTCTACAAATCATTCAGAGTCTTCCGGAAGAGATTCGACGTCTACTCCGTCTATCTTTTTATCGGCTGCATCACAGGGATAATCTCGATCCTTGTCCATAGCATTACCGACTTCAACCTCCAGATAGGCGCTAACGGCCTCTATATGTTTTTCCTCGCGGCACTGGCAGTTTCAGCGGCCAATACGCGGCTGCATCAAGGGCTTAATGACCCCTATCTGAAAAAGAGAAGAATACCTTACAGTGTTGACACCCCGCAAGGGATTGTATTACTGGCATGTCAGATATTAAATATGGGGGTCTTTTGGGGTGGAGTATTTTTTCCATCGGTGGAAAACACAAAACTGGATGAAAAAACTTCGCCTCAAGACCTTGTCTCTATGAGGGGCGCTGCTTACAGAGCGTCCCTTTTTGATCCGCTGGAAGCCAAATACCGCTACGCGGCGGCAAATGTGGAAAGGTTTCTTTCGAAAAACGCTGCAGCCCTGAGTCTGTACAGAGAGGCGGTCCGGTTATGCCCCGCGAACGGCGAGTATCTCCAGCGGCTGGGGCTTGTCATGTCAGAGTTGAAGCAGTACCGCGCGGCTGAGGAGCTGCTCCGTTCAGGGATTAAATATGATGTGAGCAATCCTGAAAGGTACAAAAGGTATGCCCTCTGGCTTTTCTCCATGGGCAAAAGGGAAGAGGCGGTAAGCATTGTCAGGAAATCTATATCTATGGAACCCGCGAAGACAAGAGAATACATAACACTCATGATACTCAACGGGTTGAGCGACGAGGAGATGCTCAGCGCTCTTCCGGAAAGGGTCGGGCCCCATCTTCTTTTTGCCGACTACCTTCAGAAAGTGGGTCAGGACAGGATGGCTGAGGCGGAATCTCTGAATGCCCTTCAGTATGTGAGGAACGAAGACACCATAAAACCCTCCTTCTTTTACCAGGTCTCCGGCTATTATATAAAGAGGGGTCGAACTTACGATGCGCTAACCATCATGAGGAAGGCGATGGAATTTCTTCCCGATGATGCCGGGCTGAGGCTGACGGCTGCAGACTTGTATGAAAGGGCCGGTGCATCCTATAAGGCTATTGAAGAATACAGGAAGGCATTGCGTATTGACCCTAAGAACAGTGAGGCGAGAAGAAGACTTAATGCCCTCTTGTTGAAGACCGGAGGGTCATAAGAAAGGAGTGAACCGATATGGTTGAACTCGGAAAGATTCAGAGACCGGAAGCGGGAGATTTTATCGACAAGAAGAAGCTGTACTGTGTCGCGGATATTTATACCCTCGAAGACGCGCCTGATGACTATAAGGAACTGGTAAATAACTACTGGGACGAGGTGGCTCAGCAGTTGGAAAAGATTGAAGTCGCCGGTAAGATAAAAAAGATATTCTGTGAAATTATCACTGGGAAAGATAAAGATGATTTGGACATACTGGCTAAAATAAGCGAGAGGCTCTTACAACTCGTGAAAAAGAAGGTGGAAGAGGGAGCGGCTCTCTTCCCCCTCGAGATCAAAGAAATTCTGGGGCCTTACACGGATTGGGGCAATTGTCTCAGGGTCGTTTTCACAAAAGAGGTATTTACCAGGGTCCTTGAATTCTACGGAGAATTTTCAGAAAAGAGACTGCAGCATATCATGGAGGTAATAGAGAAGAACCTGTCGGAGGCAGAGGCGGGCCTCCTCATCATGAAAGACGAAGACAGAATGCAGCTACAATTCCCGAAGGATATCGAAGTTTTCCTGGTGACACCTCCGTCCTATGATGCCATCATAAGGTGGTTCAGGGAAAGAACAGGCAGGAAGCCGTCAGAGGAGAAGGAATAGAGGGGAAAAATGGCCGGAAAAGGAAAAATCACATTCCTGCGGAATCTTTCTTGTTGTCTTACTCTGTTTATAATTTTTATGCTGGTTGCACTGCTTTCGGGCTGCAAGAATAAGGAAAACTATAAAGCGGGAATAGAAAAAAAGGGAACGGTATATTCAGAGGAAACTTTTCTGCGCGAAGTGAAAACGGGAAACAGGGAAGAAGTGGATATGTTTATACGGGCGGGAATCAACGTCAACGCGAAAGACAGAGACGGCTCAACCGCTCTGATGATCGCCGCGGAAAGAGGAGACAGTGAAATGGCAAGACTGCTTATTGAAAACGGCGCCGATCCTAACGCGAGTGATATTAGCGGGTATACCGCATTAATGTTCGTCTCATATTCAGGAAACCTGGAAATAGCGAAACTCCTCGTCAAGAACGGCGCCGACGTGAATGCCCGGGATAAAGACGGATGGACTGCACTGATGTTTGCCTCGGTAGAAAAAAAGACCGAAGTAGCGGATTTTTTGAGGAAACACGGCGCAGGCAAGCGGAAAACATGAAGAGCATGGATTAGTTACGCTCAATCAACTCTTTGAGCACGACTGCATTGTTATGCCCGGCATCTTTGGCGGCAAACAACAGGGTGATCATTCCTTTTCCTGATTCGGCTCTGAGTCTCTCCACGAGTTCAGATTTCTCTGAAAGTTCACTTGCATATTTTTTCTTGAACTCCTGCCATTTTGCCGGATCGTGTCCAAACCATTTCCGCAGTTCGTTACTCGGTGCAATCTCTTTCAACCACTCGTCAATTTTTGCGTCCTCTTTCCTGATCCCTCTCGGCCACAACCTGTCGATCAGAATTCTCCTTCCGTCATCCCGTGAAACCGGATCATATACCCCCTTAATTTTAACCATTCCCTTTTTCATCTTCATGTTGCCAAAACGATCATTAGTGAAGCGACATCCCTAGCACTTACCGTCATTGCGGCTTGTCCGCAATCCTTCTGGTTTTTCAGAAAGATT